>FUFK010065253.1_pt1 | contig 144926 bp, 134 predicted proteins | sample 1021851 | NCBI WGS metagenome assembly FUFK01 (sample SAMEA51879418, study PRJEB19060) | metagenome | reverse complement strand
CCTCGAATGGCTCGATTGGGATATCATCAGCCGGCTTGGCGTGGCTGCGATTCTCGGTCTGGTGCTGGGGCTTGATCGCGAATGGCGCGGCCATGCCGCCGGCATACGAACGCATGGCCTGATTTGTGTTTCGGCTGCGGCCATGGTGGTGTCGATCATGGCCCTGTACCATCAGCTCGACGGCCCGCGGATGGACCCCCTGCGACTGTTCGAGGCAGCCGGAGCGTTCATCGGGATAATCGGGGCCGGTCTGATCGTCTTCAGCAAGGGCCAGCTCCACAATCTGACGACGGCGGCCCATCTGTGGCTAGCGACCATGGTGGGCATCGCCTGCGGTGCCGCGCAATGGCCCCTGGTGGCAATACTGACCGTAGTCAGCCTGATCATGATCACAGTCCTGCGGGTTGCCGAAGACAAGTTCGGCAAGGAGGATCGCAACATCGCGCGCTCGATCGGAAGGTCGCCCGACGAATAGGCGTCCGCCTCAGATCCGCGTATTCGTCGGAGCAGCCCAAACTGGTCAGCTGCGCTGTATCGCCCCCTTACTCAGGCAGCCGGCAGATCACATCATCGGTTTGCCGCCGGTAACGGCGATTCTGGCTCCCGAGATGTAGCTCGCTTCATCGCTCGCCAGCATGACGTATGGCGGCGCGAGTTCGGCGGGCTGCGCCGGGCGGCCAAGCGGATAATCTTTCCCGAATTCGGCGACGTCCTCTTCGGGCATCGTAGAGGGGATAAGCGGTGTCCAGACCGGCCCGGGCGCGACGCAGTTCACCCGGATTTTCCGATCTGCCAGCAGTTGCGCGAGGCCTGCCGTGTAATTCTGGATCGCCCCCTTCGTGGTCGCGTAGGGCAGCAGGGTAGGATTGGGTTGGTCGGAATTAATCGATGCCGAATTGATGATCGAACTGCCCTTACGCATGTGGGGCAAAGCGGCTTTGGCGAGATAGAACATCGCGTGGATGTTGGTGGCAAAGGTCCCCTCCCATTCCTCGTCGGGAATGTCCTCCAATGTCTCGAAAGTCATCTGGTGCGCAGCGTTGTTTACCAGCACATCGATGCCGCCGAAGGTGCGGACAGCCTCGTCGATTATCGTCCGGCAATGCGCCGCATCGCTGATATCGCCGCGCATCAAGGCGCATTTGCGTCCAGCCTTTTCGACCCATTTCTTCGTTTCCTGCGCGTCGCGATCCTCGCAGAGATAGGCTATCAGCACATCCGCGCCTTCGCGCGCAAAGGCGATTGCGACCGCGCGACCGATCCCGCTGTCACCGCCGGTGATGACGACCCTCTTCCCTTCGAGACGGCCGGAGCCCTCGTAGCTTTCTTCGCCGTGATCGGGCTTGGGGTGCATTGACTCGGTCGCGCCCGGAACACGCTGTTGCTGTTCAGGCAGGGGCGGCTCGATCTGGTTGGTGGTTCCTTGTCGCATAATGATCTCCCAAGAGATTTCGGAGTGTGAGCGTTCCGTGCCGTCAGGCTTTCGTCCCGGGGTAGGTGTCGCCTGTGAGCAGTTTGGCGAGATGCGCGGCATTGATCGCGCACATCTGCGCGGTCTCGGTCACCGCATCGGGCGTCTCCTCCAGCTCCATGAAGTCTGTGCTGCCCATTGCCTCGCCAACCCAATAGCAGGCCGCGCCCGCCGGGATCGTCCATCCGGTGTCGTTGAGCGACTGGAACAGCTGCGCCGAGCTCCAGTGCGCGCCATCTTCATTGCCGACGATCGCGGCAATCGCCACCTTGCCGAAGCTCGGCATCCGGCCCTGATCGTCGGTCTCGCCGGTAAAGGAGTCCATGCGTTCGAGCACGCGTTTGGCGACCGATCCAATCTGCCCCATCCAGATCGGCCCGCCGAAGACCAGAATGTCGTGGCTCAGGATCTTTTCGCGAATACCTGGCCAGTCATCACCTTCGCCCTCGTCCGACGTCACGCCTGGCGGGACGTTGTGGTCGGCGATGCGGATGGTTTCGGACAGTTCGACGTCCTGCTTGGCCAAATGCTCTTTCAGCACGGCGATCATGGCGTCGGTCGAGCTTGCTTCGCCCGAGGATTTCTTGAGCGAGCAGTTCAGGGCGATGGCGGTGAGAGGCATAGGTGTTCTCCTCGGTTTCTTGCAGATTCGCGAAGGCGTGCGGCCTCAGCGGTCGTCGGGTTCGGCCATGCGGCGGTGCATCTGGGCAAGCACGGTGTCGGGGATCACGCCGGCGAACATATCCTGGATCTTGTTCATGAAGCCGCTGACCGTGTGGGCGTCGCCTTCGAGAAGGGCCTTGTAGCCCGCCTCGGCGACCATTGCGGGATCGTCCTTGCTGTCCGATTTGCCGACATCGGTGTTCTCCATCCCGGCGCGGTCGAAGAAATCGGTATCGGTCGGCCCCGGCATCAGGCACGAAACAACCACGTCGGTATCCTTAAGCTCGTTGCGCAGCCCGAAGCAGAAGTAGTCGACGTAGCTCTTGGTGCTATTGTAAACGAGCTGGAAAGCGCCCGGGATGTGCCCCGCGATCGAACCGGTCACAAGGATGCGACCGGCATTCTTCGCCCGCATTTTCCGTCCGATATGGTGCAGGAGCCATGTCGTGCCGGTCACATTGGTATGGATGACATGGGCGATGTCCTTCCACTCCTGATCGAGGAACGCTTCGCCCAGCCCGTGGCCGGCATTGGCAAGCAGGACTTCGGGCGTGCGATCGCCGATCGCCGTCACGAGGGCCTGGAGGCCTTTGGGGGTGGCGAGATCGGCTTCGACCGTCTCGACGCCTGCGGCACCGCACTGCCGCGCGGTGGCTTCGGCCGCGCCAAGATCGCGGTCGGCGGCGAGGATCAGGTCGCAGCCATCGCGGGCCGCCAGCTTCGTGAGCTCGAGCCCGATGCCGCTCGAAGCACCGGTGATTACGCACGGCCCGGACAGCTTGTCGATTTTCCCGGCCATGATCAGTTCTCCATCCCGGGCTTCAGAATGACCTTGGTCCATTCATTCTGCTGCTCCTTGAAATTCTTGTAGCCCTCGGCCGCCTGTTCGAGCGGCAGCCGGTGGCTGATCAGGAACGTGGTGTCGAGCGTGCCATCCTCGATCTTCTCGAGCAGCGGCTTGGTATATTTCTGGACATGGGTCTGGCCGCCGCGGATTTGCAGGCCCTTCTCCATCATTGCCCCAAGCGGCCACTTGTCGGTCATCCCGCCATAGACGCCGGGGATCGAGACCTTGCCGCCGAACCGGACCGCGAGAATCGCCTGCTTCAGCGCGCTCGCGCGGTCGGCGCCCATGCCGACCTTCTGCTTCACGACGTCGAACATGTTGTCGATAGCGAAGCCGTGCGACTCCATGCCGACCGCGTCGATCACGGCATCCACGCCGATCCCGCCGGACATTTCCATCAGGGCTTCGCGCACATCGGTCTCGCGGAAGTCGATGATCTCCGCGCCCAGCTGCTTCGCCAGTGCGAGACGGTTCGGATAGTGGTCGATCGCAATCACCCTGGATGCGCCCATCACGATGGCCGACTGGATCGCGAACAATCCGACCGGGCCGCAGCCCCACACCGCAACCGTATCGTCGGGCTGGATGTCGGCATTTTCCGCCGCCATCCAGCCGGTCGGGAGGATGTCCGAGAGGAACAGCACCTGGTCGTCCTCCAGATGGTCGGGAACGACGATCGGGCCGACATCGGAAAAGGGCACGCGGGCGTATTCGGCCTGTCCGCCGGAATAGCCGCCGGTCAGGTGCGAATAGCCGAACAGCGCGGCCATCGGCTGGCCGTAGAGCGTCGCCGACATATCCTGCTTTTCAGCCGGGTTGGAATTGTCGCAGGCCGAATATTGCTGCTGCTTGCAATGGAAACAGCCGCCGCAGCTGATCGTGAAGGGCACGACGACGCGCTGCCCTTTCTTCAGATCGCTCGCAGACCCCGTCTCGACGACTTCGCCCATGAATTCATGGCCCAGCACATCGCCCGGCGCCACGCCGGGAATGACGCCATCGTATAGGTGAAGGTCGGACCCGCAGATGGCCGTGCTGGTGATCTTGATGATCGCATCGCGGGGATTGATAATTTCCGGATCGCTGACCGTGTCCACGCGAACGTCGTTGGTTCCATGCCAGGTAAGTGCTCGCATCATCCGTTCTCCTGCTTGGCTGCACGGGTTTCGTCCCGCGTTCGCGCCGATGTCGCTATTTCTCCGGTTTCCATGAGCATCTTGAAACGCTTCAGATCATGCCGGGCCTGAACCTGCGGCTCGCGCAGGAACAGCTTCGCCACCGCTCGGCCGAGCGCGCCTGCGGGCGGGTCGTAGGCCATCACCAGGCTGACCCTGGTTCCGCGCTCGCCCGGTGCATCCTCGAAGCGAACCTCGCCGCTGGTCTCGATCTCGGAATCCTCGACCGAGCGCCAGGCGATCACCTCGTCCTGCTTCTTGCTGGCGATTTCGGTTTTCACCGCGACCGTCTGGCCCGCGGGGGCCTTGATCCGCCAGGTTGAAACCCCGTCTGCGCCGGCTTCGATCGCTTCCACATTCTCCATGAATTGCGGCAGGTTGGAGAAGTCCGACCAGAACGCGAACATTTCGGCTCGCGGCTTGCGGATGGTTACTGATCGGCCGACCTGCGCGGTGTCGCCTTCAGGCTGGCGTTTGGTATGGTTGGCGGCATCGCCATATCCGCGATTTTGGTGCCTGTTGGACAGGAACGCTCCGAATGCGATCGCTCCGGCAGTAAGAACGACGCCGCCCAATCCGGCGCCGATTTTCGAATTTTGAGACATAGATTTTCTCCGCGACATGATGACGCAGCGAATTCCCTCTCAAACCGTTCCGGACGTTCTCGGCGAGGCGTTGGTGGGTTGCGACCAATTTTACCGAGCTTTCTTCGGTGAAATTTCAGGCCGGGTTTATCTGTCAGACGCAGTTGCGAGGTCGCAATCGCCTGCCGGGCTTGAACGGATGGTCGGCAAGGCGGGCAAACGCCCGGGCCAAAGAGCAATCACGACTGACGGAACCGCCGCGATGGCGAACATCGCCTGTCCTCCCATTTTTTCGGCTATTCCGCTCACGAGAGTCGGTCCGATCAAGCTCCCGATCGCTAGCGCCATGAGGGCCGCAGTGAATCCGGTCGTGCTCCATCCGGGGAACAATCTCAGGCTCCAGAAAGAGATCACCGCGCTGACGACCATGAGCGCTGCTCCGTGAAATGCGCTTGCGGTTATCACGGTGATCCAGTCATTGGGTGCGAACGCGATGAGGACCATCGAGAGGGCGGCAGCCGCGAAAATCACGCGCAGCACGCCGCTCAGACCGAACCGGTCTACCAGACGCCCCGCCGCTACGCCGACTAAGCCCAGGATACCGTAACTGATGAAGACCACGGCCGAAGCGCCGTCCGATACCAGGCTAGGCAGCCCTCCCGTATCGGCTATGCGCTTCGCCGCGAAGGTAATGAAGACCGCGTTAGTCGCGCCGAAAACCAAAGCGAGGGTGTGGAGCGGCCAAGCCTTGCGGCCATAGAAATGCGAAAGGGCGAACCCCTTCATCGATTGCCTCTGTTCGAGCTTCGGGGTCCCGAACCACGCCACGATTGCCGCTAAGAGGGCGATGCCGGCGAAGGCCCACCAAGCGTGTCGCCAGTGGATTGCGCCCATCCCTGTAAATAATGAGAGAACGCCTGCAATTACTACGCCGGTGGCCGTTCCTGTCGCGATTATCGAGAGGGCCGTATTTCGCCGATCTTCGGTTAAACTGTGGCGCGCGGCATCGTTGAACGGGGTCCAACACAGGCCTGCGCTGGATCCCGCGATGACTATCCCTGCGGTCAGCATTGTCGCATTCGATGCAGTAGCTACCAGCACTGATCCCGCGCACGCCATCAGGCAGGCCAGAATGACAGGAGTGCGAGGTCCGAGCCGAAAAACAAAGATAGCAGTTATTGGCAAAGCCACCATAAAGGCGGAAAATGCGATACTCGCGATATGCCCGCCATCGGCCACCGAAAGGCCGAACTCATCGGCGAACTGGGGCATGAAGAGACCTAGACCGACTCTCGCGGGACCGAAGCCGATTGCAGTGGCGAGAAATCCAGCGATCGTGAGACGCTCGGCCGAGTTCAACGCGTTCTTTGTCCTGCAGTGCTGCACGAGCTAGAGCATGGTTTCGGTGAAGATGCCAAGAGGCTTTACCTCATTCCCCAGCAAGCGACCGGGTTAATTCCGCCAAGCGCTCACGGAGCAGATGGTCCGTATCCCGAGCTTGCTGGCAAAACGCATTTAACGCTTGGTTTTTCGCGGCCCCTTCGTACTGATCGAGCGCAATGGCCGTTTCCAGCGACACGATGTCAGCAGCCAGAAATTTGCGGATCGCTCCAATTACGGCGACGTCTCGCACCCGTCCCTGCGCTGTCGACGCTACGTCGCGCAATGCATCGTCCATTATGCCATTTGCCCAGAGATTAGGTTTCCCATCAGGATCACCCAGCATCTGGCCGAGGATGTTTGCTTCTTCATTGGACCGAGTAATCAAAGTACGGAAGGTCTCTCTCGTAACGGCATCGTTTGTTGCGACAGCAACTTTCTGCATCCTGCACGCAAGTGAGCGACGGCCCTCCCGCAGGTCATCAAGCGCCACTAGTAGCAATTGGCTGAAGTTCGTCGTGGTCATACTCCGTGAGCGCCGGACGTTCGAGTTTGTTCCAGCCTTCCCTTGTTCCGCGGGTTTCTCGACTTTTCATAATAATGTGAGCGTGTTAGATAACATTTCTTATCGTCAAAAGCAGAGCTTGGGCGGAACCTATCGATCTAATTGAAATTGATTCTGCATTCGTCCGAACCTGCAACACTAGGTTCAGGAGATGCCCTTGTCTTTCAATCCACTTACAGAAAAAGGCATTCCGATCGACCGTCAGTTCCGCAATTGGTCGGAATTGACGAGCAAACCTTTCGACACCCGCGAGGTCCATCCCTATACGAGATGCCGCGTGATCCTGATGAACGGGATCGAGGTGGAGGCGATCATCAATTCGCACAACGCCGCGCGCCGCATTGCCGATACGGGCGTTAAGCAGATGCTGGCTCTGGTCCGCAAGGAGGATAGCTTAGCGAACTCGGGGGTCATCTACCGTTCCTCAATCGTAGCGTCCGATCAAACTGCAGATATTGCATGACGACAAAGCGTCTAAAGAATCATGGTCCGACAGGCACCAAAAGATATTTTATGGGCGCACGCTTTCGACGCTTATCGGCTAGGCGAAAAGTACGCGCATATGAGCCCGATCACAGCGATGCGCTCAGTGCTTCCTGATTAATCTTCCGTGCTTTCGTTTGGCTTACCTATCAGCCAGACCCCCGTTTTGCCGACCAGTTCCATAGAGCAGACAGGTCTTCCGTTTTCGTAAAGGTCGGCCTTGGTCCCGCNCGCNACCTTCTTCGCCTTGTCCAGCGCCCCAGCAATTGAAACGCTATCGAAAGCGATCTCTTCGCGTGCCGCAGAACGTTGGTCCCAAGAATGCAGAACGTAGTGACTCATAAGCAACCTCACTTCTGAAATTGATTTCCGGTCCCCGTCCTTGCCTTTTAAATATCCGCTTTCCGGCGACGAAACGAAATCCACGCNCCTGGCGCACCGTTTCCCCGCCTCAACGGCCGAGCTTAGAATATCATCTGCACTCACTACGGCAANGGCAATGGCTGTTAAACGGTCGCATGACGGGAACCATTGGTCGCACATGATCAAGAGCGAGCCGCAAGTAAACACACAGTACCCCTCTTAGCCCACTTGTTGAACGTCCTGTCTGACAGGGTCCACGAGTTCCGGATCAAGATTCAATCGAAGGCATTTTTTGCCGTAGCACCGGCCCGTTCTCGATGTGCTTTCGGGTAGTCTGGTGTGTTTCAGCAAAGGAGTGGCAAAATGCATACTGAAGCAGAAAAAAATTCCGCTGTTATTTCGAGTGATCGCGTCGAAGGTACAGCCGTCTTTGATCGCGGCGGGAAAAACATCGGCCACGTAGATTACGTATTGATCGAGAAGCGCGGTGGACAGGCAACAGAGGCAGTTTTGTCGGTCGGCGGTTTCCTGGGAATGGGTGATGAGAAGCACTGCGTCCCTTGGTCGAAGCTCGATTACGATACCGACCTTGGTGGCTACCACCTTAACATCGACGAAGATGCCCTTCGCGAAGGGCCGCGCTTCACTTCCGAGGAACGACACAAGGCCTACGACGATAATTTCCGGTCTGGCGTTCACAAATACTATGAAACAGCGCAGGTAGCTTAGCACTATGAGCATTGGGGGGCCCGGCTTGACTGTCGGGCCCTTTTGCAACTGTCATTCCGGCCGCGACCGCGGTTACAGCCCTTTAGCGGAGGCTCAGTTCTTGCCCCCATTCCGGATATCAGAGAGTCGAATGATCACATCATTGGTTTGCCGCTCGTAACGGTGATTGTAGCTCCCGAAATGTAGCTTGCGTCATCGCTCGCCAGCATGACGTATGGCGGCGCAAGTTCGGCGGGCTGCGCGGGGCGGCCAAGCGGATAATCCTTGCCGAATTCAGCAACATCCTCTTCCGGCATCGCGTCGAGGGAATAAGCGGTCTCCAAAACCGGCCCGGACGCGATGCAGTTCACCCGTAGCGGCCTCGTGGCTGTCGATCGACATCTTTGGCATCGCCTTCTCCGCCACGGGATTGGACAGCAGGTCTCTACCCCATAATCGTCGGAAAGTCATTCGGCAAAGGCGCCGCCCAGGATCGCCGCCATTCCCGCACAATAGGCGACAAGCACGGCGATTGAATCGTAGCCCATGCGGAGCATGGCCTTGTCCCGCCGTTCGAGCAGGCCGATCAGGACCAGCATGGTCAGCAATATGCCGAGGAGCGCGGCCACCATCGCGCTGCGATCGACCTGATTGAGTACGAGCGGNCCCGCCGCCAAGATATCGATCAGCAGGACCAGTGTCACATCGAACATGTTGCCGCCCAGTATATCGCCAATAGCCAATTCCACACGGCGGATGCGAACCGCGGCAATTGCCGTGCTGAGTTCGGGCAGTGACGTGGCGAAGGCGAGTAGGGTCAGGCCCATCACTCCGGTATCGGTACCCGTTTGTTCGGCCATCCCCTCCGCCGCCAATGTCACGAGTGTGCCGCCTGCACANATCAGCACGGCTGCTGTCACGGTGACGCCGACAAGTCGGATATTGGAAAGCTCGGAAGGAGCTTCTTCTTGTCGATCCACCTCCGGCAAGGCTTCCGGCGTCCAGCCTCTCGAAGAGACGCTCCTCCCTAACCGCCAGAGGCACAAAAGATAGATTGTGGCGATCAGCACCGGGAAGAAGCCGACCCCGATACCCCATAATTCCCAGTCGCCCACCATCACGCCCAGCGCCACGAGCACCAGAAGCACGATGCTGACTGCCGCGTTGAGCATAACGCGCGGCCCCGGCACCATACTGGTCAGCGCATTTTTGCCCACGAACAGATCAGCCAGCGCGATGACGACCACCTGAAAGGCGACCCCGCCGACGAGATTATTGACCGCCATGCGCGGATTGTCGGAGATTACCGCAACGCTGGTGGTGGTGATTTCGGGCAACGAAGTCACCGCGCCCAGCAAGATGACGCCGATAGTCGCCTGTCCGATGCCACTCCGCTGCGATATCGTGTCGGCATAGCCCGCCAGCCGTGCTCCGGCGAACCAGACGAGCACGGCTCCGGTCAGGAACAGCGGGACGAGCGCGAACAGAGACAAGCCAGCAAGGCTCATGTCACTGTCCAAGATAAGCCGAGGTCAACAGGAGTGCTCCGAAGCCCAGTGCGAAGGACGGGCTCGATATACGGCGCTTAGCCTTGGGCTGGTCGGCTTCGGGCACGATATCCTCGATCGTCGCGGTCAGTAGCAGGCCCGCGAACACAGCGAGCACGAAGCCCGTCAGCACATCCCCCGCTCCGGCCAACACGGTATACCCCGCGAACGCACCGATCACCGGAAGCAGCGGATAGATCGCCAGCGCGCTTAGCCGGTGCCTGCGCGTAATCTTTGCCGAGCGGAAATTCGCAGCGATGGCGAAGCCACCCGGCAAGTTGCCCGCCACTTGAGACAGGGCCAGCAGCAGCCCCAGTTCGCGCGCCACCGCTCCCCCGCCGCCGGTCATCAGTCCATCGGTCAGCAAGTCAACGCCCACTGCGGCATAGGCCCCCCAAGTGGTCGCACGGCCTGCGGCGCTACCCATTCGGTCGCGGATCTTTCGTGTGGCTTTGGCGATACTTGCGGAGCAGATTGCCCCGACGATCAGCGCCACGACCAACAGCCAGGTCTCGATCCGCTCCTGCGAACGCGGGATGAGCTCAATTGCGGCAACCGCGGTGGCGATCCCAGCAGCGGCATGGAGCGCGCCGCCGACCAGCCATTCGGGCGGCTTGCGCCACTCGGCCAGCGCAACGCCAAGAAGATTACCCAGCGAAGGCAGCAGCGCGAGAGCGAGTACCGCAAGAAGGCCAGAAGACTCCATACTGTCAGCGGATCACCGCTTGAGCGCGTCCGGCACGCTATCGAACCGCACCGCCACCAAAATCGCGTCGAAGGGCGCCTCGTTCGGCAGACCCTTCAGACCATCTCCCGTAATGATCTCGCAATCGTCGTAGGCCAACTCCCTAATCCGCGCCGCCGCCTGCCTTGCCAGCGCCTCGTGCCACTTGATCGCATGGACCTGCCCAGCAGGGCGGGAGAGGACGGCTGCGGCATAACCCGTTACCGCCCCGACCTCGAGCAATCGGTCGTCTGCCCCGACTTCCCCCGCATCCATCCGGTGATCGACGTAGGTCTCGCGCGGGGCTTTGGCAAAGGCGGACAGAAACGCCTCGTCGCGAAAGCCGCGCGCGGCAATCTGGTTGCGGTTGATCAACTGGCGCCGGTCAGCATAGTCGGTGCCGCTCACGATGCACCTCCAGCCTGGTTGGCGAACACCACGCGCGTCCCCTGGCGCACCGCATCCGCCAGTTCCTTCGCATCCCAGTTGGTAAGCCTTACGCAGCCATGGCTGGCGGTCTTGCCGATCAGTTGCGGGTCGGGCGATCCGTGGATGCCATATCCGGGTTTGCTCAGATCGATCCAAATGCCGCCCACCGGATTGTTCGGCCCGGGCGGGACGATCAGCGTTTCGTCGGGACCCCATTCGCGCCCGCTCGGATCGAAGGTATAGTTTGCATCGGGCGCTACCGCGACCACCTCCATCGAACCGGAGGGGCTGGGAAATTGCGCGCTGCCCACCGTCGCGGGATAACTGGCAAGGATATTGCCCCGCTCGTCGAAAGCGACGACCGAATTGTCCGACTTGCGGACCTCAATCCGGGCGACCTGCGAAGGAAGTGTTTCCTCTCGATGCGCAACAATAGTGATCCGCGTCCCCACGCGGCTGAAATCGGCCTCGGGATTGAGCGCCCGAAGCAGGTCCTGATCCATATGGAACCGGTCTGCGATCAGCTCCTGCGGCGAGGTCCAGCCAACACGCTCCAGCGCTGCCATTGCCGACATAGCGTCGGGCACACGAAAGAACGGTCCGTCCACGTCGTCGCGCGTGATCGTGTAGGTCTGGAAAATCTCACCGCTCTGCGACTTTATCAGTGATCGCATCAGCTGCGGATCGAGGCCTCCCTCAGCAGGAAGCCCGCGGGCGCGTCGGAAATGCTGGATCGCCCGCATCGTGTTGCCGCCCATGNNACCATCGATCACGCCGGGCGAATGGCGGCTTCGATCGAGCATAACCTGCGCGGCAAGCACTACGCGCGAACGAGCGCCAGAAAATGCCGTTTCCGGCACCGAGGGTGGGATTTTCAGATCAAGACTTTCGCTTTGTGTCGTCTCGATACCCGCTTCGGCATCGGTTGTTGACTGGGCCGGCGATACCGAGGGAACACAGAGAAGCGCGGTGGCGATCAACACCACCAAGATACGGTCAATAAGAAGAAATCCAGGCATGGTTGACTAACTGGGCTGCCTGCGCGGATGTTCCGATCTACTCAATCCCGAAAAGGCTGTTGAGCGTACGATTTGATATTTGAACCAAGGGCGCGCATCCGATGCACGCAAGCGCCATCCCGGTTTCGGGCGGCGCTACCAAACGGAGTTACCTGGTGGTGGGCGCTGTGGACGGCGGCCGTGGGTCGCCAGGCAACTGGGTTGTGTCTCCCGAGGAGTTACGGCGTGCTGCACCGCGTGGGGCGATACGCCAAACGGTGTTCGACACATCATCCGCGACATATAGTACACCACGCGCCTCATCGTACGTCACGCCCACGGGGCGCCCCCTCGCGTGCCCGTCTTTCAAAAAACCTGTGAGCAGATCGATGGGTTCGCCGCTCGGGCGCCCGCCGCGGAAAGGGACGAAGACGACTTTATAGCCCGACGGATCGGCTCGATTCCAGCTTCCGTGCATCCCGACGAANGCNCCTTCGNCGAACCGGCCACCCAANCCNCCGTCGGTNGTGAAATCGACACCNAGTGCNGCNACATGNGAGCCNAGCGCGTAGTCNGGCACNACGGCCTTNTTNACCAGGTCGGGCCTCGCCGGCTTGATCCTCGGATCGACGTTNTGNCCGTAGTAACTGTAGGGCCAGCCATAAAAGGCACCGTCGCGNACGGAAGTCAGNTAATCNGGNACGAGTTGCGGNCCNAGTTCGTCNCGCTCGTTGACGACCGCCCAAAGCTGCTCGTTCCACGGGTCNAANGCGAGTGCNGTNGGGTTGCGGATGCCGGANGCNAANATCCGNCTGGCNCCCGTTTCGCGGTCTATNTCCCATATGACCGCACGGTCCTCTTCNACATCCATGCCGCGTTCGCCGACATTGCTGTTCGAGCCNATGCCNACATANANCTTCGAGCCATCGGGGCTGGCGGTCATCGCCTTNGTCCANTGGTGATTGATNTTNGCNGGNAGCTTTGTNACTTCGGTNCCAGANCCCGCGATACTGGTCGCTCCCTCGGAATATTCAAAGCTTACCAGATTTCCCTGATTGGCTACGTAGAGCGTGCCATCAACGAAAGCTAAGCCGTAGGGNGCATCGAGACCCTCGATAAAAGTAGTCTGGAGATCGGTCTGCCCATCTCCGTCCTCATCGCGCAGCAGCGTTATCCGGTCTCCGCCTTCGACCGGGCTTTTGCCGCGCTTCTTTATCCAGCCTGCGATAACATCCTTGGGCCTCAACTTTGGCGCCTTGCCGCCAGAACCCTCGGCGACCAGAATGTCCCCATTGGGCAGCACGAGCGTCTGCCGTGGAATCTTCAGATCCTGTGCAATGGCGGAAACAGTGTACCCCTCGGGTACGATGGGTAGTTCGTCCCCCCATCCTTCCGGCGTCGGAATTTCCATCGCCGGCACGAGAGCATCGTTCTGTTCGGGAAGCTCGGGACGCTCGCCAGTCTGATCGAGATCGGGATCGCTGCTGACCTGGCACGCGGCAAGCGCGAAAGTAAGCGGCAAGACGAGATAGGCTAGGCGGTTCATGCACGTTTCTCCACCGTCTGGGTGCNGTAGGCGANAAACGCTGCGATCAAGGCCAGGATCGAGCACAGTATCGAAAGCACGAGGCCCAAAGTGCCNACGGAATGCCAGCCATCACGAGCATGCTGGAAAGCATTCAGCACACCGAGACCGAACATTGCGGCGATGACAATCAGATAGAGCGTACCGCGACCTTTCGCGTGTCGAGCTCGTCCGAAGAAGAGGGCGAGCAGTGCCGAGGCGAGGACCAGGCCAGCGAACAGGTCTGCCCCGGCAATGAGCCAGGACGAGAAGTTGGNCCACTGGATCTCCGCCGTATTCAGATAGGTTATATCGGTAAGTAGAGCGGCAGGATAAAGCGCCACGGGAAAGGCNAGCAGTATCGCGTGCAAGGGATTTGCAAAAGAACGAGAATTAGTGACTGTGCGATCCATGCGGGCAATCTCCTCTTCCGGCTTTGCCACTCTGACTAACCAACAATCGCGGGGAAGGTGCCGAAGATTACACCCGCCCCAGCCAGACCGAGGGCACCGAGAGCGAGCGGCGAGCGTGGAGCACGTAGCCTCAGGACTTGTCCCAGCAATGCGGCGATTGCGATGAGACCAGCACCTATCGCGATGATCCGCGCGATCCCGGCATCGGGGAAAACCAGCACTCCGGCGTAGCTGATAGCGAAATGCGCCGACCAGATCACGAAGGCGATCAGAAGCGTGCGATAGATCGAAGGACGGTCGATGGGCTCGCCAATCTCGCTGTTCTTTGCTTCAGACACCGGGGAACACCCTCGGCANGAGAGTAAAGACCATGCCCTGCAGCGCGCAGAACATTATGAAACGTGCGACAATATCCATGGTGACGTTTGTCGGAGTGGTCATGATTCCCCGCGCTTCGCGAAAAGCGAGATAGGTGGCCATGATGACAGCGACCACGACCACCTGTCCCTGAAGCACCGAAAGCATAAAAACAGTCGCACCCATCCCATTCGCGGTGGGTTCAAGACCCGTCGCGAGCCATCCAGTCACATCGAGGTATAAGGCTCCGACCAGCAGGGTCGCAGCAAGTGCCTCCAGCATCCAGGGCAGGTCTTCGGCAAGCCGCCCTTCTTTCGATGCGAGAAACCGACGCCCGCCCCAGGCCGCAAGAAGCGCCGCCGCTTCTATCCCGACAATGATTGCAGTTGCGCCGAGCGGCGGAGGCGCACTCCAGACTTCGGGATTGATGCCATAGAGATAGAGGTAGGCGAACACGGCCATGAAGCCGATCATGCCGATTACGACCATCAAAGTGTTCAACGCCCACCAGCCGTGGCTTTTCGGCCCGGTGATGGCGATCGGAACTTCGATACCGCCGCCGATGTCGGCGCTTTCCTGTTTGATGGGACGGTCGGTTTCCCAAAGCCATCGAAGCGTACTTAGCACTGCTACAATCCCGCAAAACACTGCAAAGGCGTAGCCCTGCACCGTCAGCGAGAGGAAAAAGAGAGCGGTGAACACAGCTGCTGACAATGGCCATGGCGACGGGCCGGGCATGAGTTGAACGTACTGTGGTTCAGCCATCACGGTCGAGGTGATCAACGTCTCGCGCTGACCAGTGGCAGAGTTCGGGAGGAAATAGCGCCCTTCTTCGACTTCCTTCGAGATTTGGGGGCGATCCCATAAAGGCTCGCGAGACGTAACCAGCGGGATCGAGCGAGTGGAGTACAAACCGGTGGGAAGCCATTCGAGCGTACCGCCCCCGTAGATATTGCCTGCATCGTCATGAACCGTGAAACGAAAGCGGCGCGCGAGATCGAACAGGAAAAGGAGTATCCCAGCGGCCATCACGAAAGCGCCGATGGTGGACACCAGATTGAGCAGATCGAGATCGCGCCCGGGCAAATAGGTATAGACNCTGCGNGGCATNCCCATNANGCCGGTCAGGTGCATNGGGAAGAAAGTGATGTGNANACCNGCGAACATCAGCCCGAAGACCCANTTNCCNACNCGCTCNGANANNGCCCNGCTGCTNGTCATGCCGTGCCAGTGGTAGAANGCGGCNAACATCGGGAAAACCATGCCGCCCATNAGCACGTANTGGAGGTGGGCGACGATGAAATAGGTGTCNTGCGCNTGCCAGTCGAAGGGCACCATNCCCACCATNACGCCGGTCAACCCACCCATCGTGAAAATCACTACGCTGCCGACTACGAATAGCGCAGGCGTGGTCCATCTTATCTTGCCGCTGGCAAGCGTCGCAATCCAGCAGAACACCTGGATGCCGGCCGGCAGGCTGACCGCCATGCTGGCGGCGGAGAAATAGCCTGCCGAGACGCGCGGCATGTCGGTAGTGAACATGTGATGCGCCCAGACGCCGAAGCTGATGAAGCCGGTAGCNACCAGNGCCAGNACGTTGAGNCGGTANCCNACGAGCGGCACCTTNGCGACTGCGGNCACCATCATGCTCATNAGACCNGCGGCTGGGATNAAGATAATGTAGACTTCTGGATGGCCGAAAAACCAGAAGAGGTGTTGCCACAGCATGGGATCGCCGCCGCGTAGCGCATCGAAGAAAGGCCAATTGAAAGCTCGTTCGATCTCCAGCAGCATCGTGCACAGGATCACACTGGGGAAAGCGACCACGATCATTACCGCGAACACCAGCATGGCCCACGCAAACATCGGCATCTTGTCGAGGGTCATCCCCGGCGCGCGGGTGCGCAGCACACCCACGATGATCTCGATCGCTCCGGCAATGGCCGAGATCTCGATGAAGCCGATGCCGAGCAACCAGAAGTCTGTATTGATACCGGGACTGAAGGCGATGCTCGTCAGCGGGGGATACATGAACCAGCCGCCGTCGGGCGCCAACCCCACGAACAGCGAGAGAAAAAACATCGTTCCGCCTACGAAATAGGCCCAGAAGGCGAATGCTGACAGCCTGGGAAACGGTAGATCGCGTGCCGCCAGCATCTGCGGCAAAAGCATGATCCCGATCGCCTCCACCATTGGCACGGCAAACAGGAACATCATCACCGTTCCGTGCATGGTGAAGAACTGGTTATAGGTATCGACGCCGAGGAAATCCTGCATCGGAGCGGCGAGTTGCACACGCATGCCCAGCGCCAGAATTCCTGCTGCTAAGAAGAAGCCGAAAGCAGTGACGACGTACCAGAAGCCAACGTAGTTGTTATTGACCGCGGTAAGACGTGCCCACCCCTTGGGCGCGCGCCAGATGCGGTTCAATTCTTCGACTTCGCTATCGGGACGCTTCTCGGTGGGGAAGCGCTCATAGAGCGAATAATCGAAACCCGTCTCGGATCTCATTTCTGCTGCTCGAGCCAGATGGCGATAGCTTCGAGCTCGTCGGCATTGAGCATGTCATAGCTCGGCATGCGATTGCCAGGCTTGAGCGATTGGCTGTCGCCGATCCAACCAATCAGCGTCCCGCGGTTGTTCGGCAAAATACCCGCTCCCAGCGTCCGGCGCGACCCAACATGGGTGAGGTCCGGGCCAGCGAGGCCGTTTGCCTCAGTCCCTGCGACACGATGGCAGGCAGCACACCCGGACTGCATGAATAGTGTTCTTCCGGACTGCTGACCGGAATTTGTGTTAGCGCCCGCACCCGTACGCGTAACTGTTGATCGCTCCGAACCCTGCGTCCCTGATCCGGACGATGATTCTACTTGCCGCGTTATGTCGAGGCCCGCTGAAACGAGGCGCTCATTCCGCTCGGCATACCATTCTCGAAAATCGTCGTCCTCATGCGCTACGGCAACGAAGCCCATCAGCGCATGTTGCCGCCCGCAATACTCCGCGCACACCCCGCCGAATTCTCCTGGGCGATCGGCTTCGATCCGCAGCAGTGTGCGTCGCCCGGGGATCATGTCCTTCTTTCCCGATAGATGCGGCACCCAAAAGCTGTGAATCACATCGGCGGATTCCAGTTCGAGCACCACCGGACGTCCGACGGGAATGTGAATCTCATTCGCATCTTCCATCACAACCGCGCCCGATGGGTCCAGATATTGCACACGGAACCACCACATTTCACCGGTAACGCGAATACGCATCTCGTCCCCGTGGATCGGCTCTGTCAGGCTGGCCGTAAGTGTGAGTCCCCACACCAGTAGCGCGGTCAATACGACGCCCGGAAAGGCCACCCCGCCGAGCAAGATCGCGCGTTCGCCTCCTAGCTTCGCTTTCCACTTGTCTGGTCCCTTGATGGCGACCCAAAGAGCAAACACCACGACCAATGTGACGAAAGCGCCCAAACCGAAAAGCGACCAGGCCAGGGTTGTAACTTTGCCTGAATACGGACCTGCCGGGTCGAGTACCGGAGGTGGCCAACCCCAAAGTGCGTCAATCATGGTCGAGACCATACAAATAGGCTGCGATATCTGCCGCCTCAGCCTCGCTAATTGGCATTGGCGGCATGGAAGAGCCCTCCTTCACGGAAGGTGCGTTGCGGATGAAGGCCGCCAATACGTCCGGCCGGTTCGGCAATTGGCCAGCTATCAAGCCGACATCGTCGAAGCCATCAAGCGATGGTCCCAAGCGCCCGGATGGCCAGTCCAGCCCGGGAATTTCGTGGCAAGATCCACAGCCTGCGCGCTTGATTGCTATTAAGCCGCGATCCTTCGGTCCGATAGCCGGCTCTCGCCGCGTCTCGACCGGGTCCTTGCATGCGGCAAGCGCTGCACAAGCGGCTAAGGCTACGCCGGCCACGATGGCTTTCCAATTCCGATGCTCCACACTCCCCATTCCCATGGGAACCGGACAATTGCANGCTTCGTTCCCGCCAGACGATGCTTTTCCGCTCTAACCTGTCCGTCGCCGCCTTTGCTATGGCGCTGGCGTCATGCACTCCTGCCCCGATCGACGATCCATTCGACGACACCGGCGAATTGATTGCCTTATCAGGCGGGGACGCGGGTCCGCAGGCCGCTTGCCACACTTGTCATGGGCTGGACGGCGGCGGCGACGGAGCGTTGGTGCCGAGAATAGCGGGCATGGATACGGGATATCTTGTGCGGCAGCTGGGCTTTTACGCGGACGGCCAACGTAGCCATCCCCAAATGACTTGGCTTGCAGGCCGTCTAAATTCCGAGGAGCGGTTGGCTGTGTCAGCCTATTACGCGGCCATGGACTTTCCCGAGGGCATGGAGGGAAGCACGACTTTGACTGAACCCTCGTGCGAAATTGCGAAAGCATACGAGATCTACCATGCAGGCTTACCCGAACGCGCTCTATCGTCCTGCGCATCTTGCCATGGGGAAACCGGTCTGGGCTCGGGTGGCGGCAACCCACCCCTGATCGGTCAAAGCGCTGAGTACCACGCCGAACAATTGCGCCGCTGGCGCAACGGTGAGCGATACGGCGATGCACTAAACGTCATGCACGATGCGGCCAGCAAGCTGCAAGAGAGCGAAATTAGCCCACTCGCGGCGTATATTGCGTATGGTCCGGAGCCGTCTCGTCGTCTCGGATTTCCGGAAGAATGCCCCTGACTGTATCATCGCGATCCCAGAAATGGTGTTTCAATGCCGCAATGACATGCAGCGGCACCAGCAATGCGAGGCCGATAACGCCTAGCACATGAAGGCTCTCCGCCCAGTCGAGTACCTGATACTGCCACGCTGGGGAGAGTGTATGAAAGGGCATCGGGGGTATAGCGACCAATCCGGCAAGCCGCAGAGGCTGCACCGGCTGTATCGCCGACCACATCGCCCATCCGCTCAGCGGAAGTAGCGCGAACAGGCCATAGAAAAGGTACTGTGTGATATGTGCTGCCGTGCTCTGCCAGCCTGGCGCATCGGCGTCGTTGACCGGATCGGGGACAAAAAGGCGCCAGCCAAACCTTAAGATGGCGAGGAACAGGATGGTCAGCCCCAGCTCGCTATGCAATTCGTAGGTGGCAAGCTTGCTTGCCCCGACGGGATAGCGCAACATCATCCAGCCTGAGCCGAGCTGAAAGAGAACCAACCCTGCCATTATCCAGTGAAACCAGACACCGACCGGAGAATACTTTCCATGCTCGGTATAACTGACCGCCCATCTTCGGATCAGGTCATGAAGCCTCATGCAGCCGCTCTGTTACCAAGCGATCGATAGAGTATCGTCAATGCAGCGATTAGATAGACCAGGCTCGCGGGGGCCCACATAATGATACCCGCAATCTGCTGATCCTCTATTGGCGAGAGACCCCACAAGCGGGTCGTTAGCCAATGTGGGGCATAATACGCACGGTGCGCAAAGGTAAGTAGCGCGCCAAGTGCCCCCATTGCGACCATCGTCGCCAACAGCCCTGTCGCGGCAGCTGGAGACGGCGATCGAATGACCTTGACCCACCATGCTGCTGCCGTGGCGACAATGCTGATTTGCATGAGCCAGAAAACCGCGTCGCTACGCATCGCGAGTTCGTACAATGGAGGTGCATGCCAGGCCAGGAAGGTGATGGCATGTACCGCAGTCCATACGGTCAACGTCCCGGGCAAGCTCTTGTCCTCGAGCCGAAAGGCCGCAATGAGCAGTGGGGCGAAGACCGCTGCGAGTATGACATCGTGGATGATGCGAACTGTGAACAATGCGGATCCGAGCGCGCAGAAGGGGCTGATGTAGAGAAGGCAGAAGACGATCAGGATTGCGTATGTCGGCGTGGCTCTCAGACTTTCGCGTTGCCAATATGCGCCCCCTACCACGACCAGAAGGCAGGCGACCAATTCGGGTGCGAAATTCCAATTGGTTAACCAGCCCCCAGGATCTGGAGCTTTTCCGCAATAGGGCAACCAATCGTGCAGCATCCGTCTCCCGTGAGCGTGTGGTTAGATCAGCAATTGCATGCTCACAACAGTCATTGGTGTCCTGCAAACCGACGCAATGAGCAGAAAGCGATCGCAATCTAGGATGAAAGACGCTCGGACAGAATTTAGGGTCCCGAGAGCATGTAGGTAGGCCATAATCGGTGAACCGCATTCGCTCTGATCATACCCGTGAGCCAGGTGAAGGTCGGCTTTGGCTACAATCGCGTCTGAAGCCGACAGTCCGCTACCGGCCCAACAGCGGACAAACCATACAAGCTACTTCGATTGCGCGATCCGCTTGCAAGCGGATCCGACCATCGACCAGATGGTTTCGATCACTTCCTCAAGGCTGACTTTTTCCAGGTCGATTGACTCGGCGTATGCGGCCCATTGGCCTTGCTTGGTACCATCCTGCGCCATCTCTTCCGACAGGCCGGGCGGGCGATCGATTGGAATCTCAGTTCCTCTGCGTGCGAATGTCGCCGCTATGGCAGCGTCGAGCTCGTCGTCCGAGACGTCGAGGGCCTGGGGCATCGCCCAGAGGTCGTAATAATCCTTCATACGTCCGTTCGCGATGCCCAGCTGAACCATCGCCTGAAATTTCTCGGCTATCACTGTGGCAGGCGGATAGGCGCGAATGTCGGGCGGTGGAAGATCGAGCAATGTCGGGTAGGTGAGTTCATGGGATGGGTGGGCAAGGGCGTCACCAAATCCGATGTCGATGGTGACCGGGATCCTCGTTCGCTCGAGATAGGCGAAGGTCTTGAGCCTCGTCCCACCATATTCCATCTCTTCTCTGATGGGATTGGCTTTCAGAGCGTCGAGATCGAATTCTATGCCATCCTCAACCGCGATGCTCATGATCTCCCGAAAGTCCGCAACGAGTTGCTTGGGGCCTTCATCGCCATGACCCAGGAAGTCGGCATCGCGGGTTTCGCGGCTTTCGCTTTCCAGCCAGACGGTAACCAGCATTCCGCCTTTGAGGACGAATCGATCACGATGGGCGGACTGCGACAGGCGATAAAGCAGGCGTTCGAGCGCAAAGCGAACGAGGACAACTTCAAACACCCGGCCGTTCGCACGTGCGATGTTGAGCAGCCGGTCTTTGACCGATTTTGCCAGATTGATGGGCTTCTCACCCATTCGAGGTCAGCGCCTCGAGATAAGGCTTCATCGTGCTCCAGGCTCCGCCTTCAATCGCGGCCTGAGAGATTTCAGCCGGTGTGGCCTTGCGCTGTTCAAGCGCGGCCCTCAGTCCCTCAATTGCGACTGATCGATCGACGAGCTTTGGGTTTCGAAACATATCGGCAAGCGTCTTCGGCACAGAATATATCGGAACGGATACGCCGGAGACCTTGTGATGCTCGATCCCTTGCTGGTGATAGGAATCGCTAAATCGAACAGTGCGTGTAGGGGGATAGGAGGGGGCGGGAGACCAGTCGCTGCTGCCGATAGCAACCCACACTTTGCGCGGCATCTGATCGGTCAGTTCATGAAAGGCGAGCGCTGAGAACATGGCGATCACGCCATTGGGGATGCGTTTTGCAATTTCAGCGAGCGATTGGTCGGCATCGATGTCTGCGTCGGCGGTCTGGTAGAGCCCGCGCGAGATGCGGTTGATCTCTCCATCGTCGACCGCCCGGGCTATGGTTTTTCCATCGACACCCGCTTCGCGCAGCTCGCGCGCGCGCAGGATCGGTTGCTGCGCAAAGAGCCCGCGCATGATCTCACGTTGTGTGGGTTGGGTCGCCGCCTTCATGTCACAAATCCTTGCACTCGACATGCCCCTATCAGAGGTTTTGTGACAAGTCACGGTGAAGGGTCTCCGAAAATCGGGAACGCCTAAGATACCATGAGCAGGCGCCATTGGGGGCAAACACGAGAAATTCACAACCCAGCAAACGAGGGCGGCATCGACACGAGAACCGTGCCTGCTGGATTCGCACCGCCCTTTCCGGCCAATTTCACTCTACTCTACGCTTCGCGCAAATTCCTGTTGCCTGACAGCATTTTGATGTCCTTTTGATCTGCCTCGCGAGTGCAGCCGGTGGTCGGTTGCCGCAATTCGAGGCAATTCATGAGCGTTATTCCGATCCGGTCCGAGGCATTGTCGCGCGGCGCGCGCATGCTGCGCACGGCGCTTGGCTGCGAGATCGCACGCTGGCTTGAAGAGCCTGCGGTGATCGAAGTGATGCTCAATCCCGATGGTCGTCTGTGGGTCGACCGGCTGGGCGAAGGCCTTGCCGCGACCGACTGCCTGATGAGCGCCGCCGACGGAGAGCGGATCATCCGGCTCGTTGCCCATCATGTCGGCGCCGAGGTGCATACTGGAGCTCCGCGCGTCTCGGCAGAGCTTCCCGATGGCGGCGAACGCTTTGAAGGTCTTCTGCCACCGGTGGTCGCCGCGCCGAGCTTTGCCATCCGCAAGCCTGCTGTCGCCGTCTTCACGCTCGCCGACTATGTCTCGGCGGGAATCATGGATGCATGGCAGGCCGAGGCGCTTGGCGCTGCGGTTGCGGAGCGAAAGAACATCCTGGTCGCGGGCGGCACATCGACCGGCAAGACGACGCTTACCAATGCTTTACTCGCCGAAATCTCATCGAGTCCCGACCGGGTTGTCTTGATCGAGGACACGCGCGAACTGCAATGTGCCGCGCCCAATCTCGTCTCGCTGCGGACCAAGGATGGCGTTGCAACTCTGTCCGATCTGGTCCGCTCGGCGCTGCGTCTGCGACCCGATCGCATTCCCATCGGTGAAGTGCGCGGCGCTGAAGCGCTCGATCTGCTCAAGGCCTGGGGAACGGGTCATCCAGGCGGGATCGGCACAATCCACGCAGGCTCTGCGCTCGGCACGCTGCGGCGGCTCGAACAGCTCATTCAGGAAAGCGTGGTGACCGTACCGCGCGCGCTCATCGCCGAGACCATCGACGTCATCGCTGTGCTGGTCCGTGATGGCGCCGGACGGCGGCTCGCCGAACTGGCCAAGGTCCGCGCTCTCGATGCTTCGGGCGAATACGTCCTCGTCCCTCTTCCCCATACCCAAGGAGACCCTTCATGATGATTATTCTGTCGCGGGCGCGATCGCGCCTTTCCGCTATCGCTCTTGCCGGTGTTGTCGCACTTACGCTTGCCGCGCCGGCCCATGCCGCCGGCTCGTCGATGCCATGGGAAGCGCCGCTGCAGGCGATCCTGGAATCGATCCAGGGGCCGGTCGCCAAGATCGTTGCGGTGATCATCATCATTGCGACCGGTCTCGCTCTCGCTTTCGGCGATACATCGGGCGGCTTCCGGCGCTTGGTGCAGATTGTCTTCGGCCTGTCGATTGCCTTTGCAGCTTCCTCGTTTTTCCTCTCCTTCTTTTCGTTCGGCGGCGGAGCGCTCGTCTGATGGGCGCCGGTTCAACTGGATTGCCGCCAGGCTTCGCCGTTCCCGTCCACCGGGCACTGACCGAGCATATCCTGCTGGGCGGTGCGCCGCGCGGGCTCGCGATTGCCAATGCGACACTTGCAGGAGCTATCGGGCTCGGTCTGCAATTGTGGATCGCAGGGATAGCCTTCCTCGCGCTGGGCCATATGGCCGCGATGTGGGCGGCGCGGCGCGACCCGCAATTCGTGGATGTCGCCCGGCGGCACTTGCGCTTCCCCGCGCATCTGCAGGTCTAAGCCATGCTGAGCTTGCGTGAATATCGAAACAAGGCCGAACGGCTGGCGGACTTCCTGCCCTGGGCGGCCCTGATCGGTCCCGGCGTGCTGCTCAACAAGGATGGCAGTTTCCAGCGCACCGCGCGCTTCCGGGGACCTGATCTCGATAGCGCAACGCCTGCTGAGCTGGTTGCAACGACCGCACGGCTCAACAGTGTGCTGCGCCGCCTTGGCTCGGGCTGGGCGCTCTTCGCGGAGGCAGTGCGCCGACCTGCGCAGGACTATCCTGCATGCGATTTTCCCGATCCTGCTTCTGCGCTGGTCGAGCGCGAACGCGCGGCCCAGTTTGCCGAAGAAGGCGCGCATTTCGAAAGCCGCTATTTTCTGACGCTGCTCTGGATGCCGCCCGCCGAAGATGCCGCCCGCGCCGAAAGCTGGATGTATGAAGGCAAGGCCCAGAAAGGCGTCGATCCCCGTGAACTGCGCGATGGCTTCATCGACCGGACGGACCGTTTGCTGCGCCTGTTCGAAGGCTTCTTTCCTGAAGTCCAATGGCTCGATGATGGAGCAACGCTGACATACCTTCACAGCTGCATTTCCACGCGCATGCAGCAAGTTCGCGTACCCGAAACGCCGATGCATCTCGATGCGCTGCTCGCCGATGAACCGCTCTGCGGAGGGCTCGAACCGCGGCTTGGCGCAGCGCATCTGCGCACGCTGACTGTAGTCGGGTTTCCAAGCGCGACATTTCCGGGACTGCTCGACGACCTCAACGCGCAGGGCTTCGCCTATCGCTGGTCGACCCGTGCGATCATGCTCGACAAGAGCGACGCGGCCAAACTGCTCGGAAAAATCAGGCGGCAATGGTTCGCCAAGCGCAAGTCGGTCGCCGCGATCCTCAAGGAGGTGATGACCAATGAGGCCTCGGTGCTTGTCGACAACGATGCAGCCAACAAGGCCGAAGATGCCGATGCAGCGCTGCAGGAACTGGGGTCGGACCATGTCGGGCTGGCATTGGTCACGGCAACCGTCACTGTCTGGGATGAAGACGCATCACTCGCAGCCGAAAAGCTGCGGCTCGCCGAAAAAGTCATCCAGGGCCGCGACTTNACCTGTGTGACNGAAGGCATGAACGCGATCGAAGCCTGGCTTGGCTCNCTGCCGGGCCATGTCTACGCCAATGTTCGTCAGCCACCGATCTCGACGCTCAACCTCGCGCACATGCTGCCGCTTTCGGCAGTCTGGGCAGGGCCGGAGCACGACGAGCATCTCGATGCGCCGCCGCTGTTCTACGCGCAGACCGAAGGCTCCACCCCGTTTCGATTTTCGCTTCATGTCGGCGATGTCGGTCACAGCCTGGTGGTCGGCCCAACCGGCGCCGGCAAGTCTGTCCTGCTGGCCTTCATGGCGATGCAGTTTCGCCGCTATTCCGGAGCGCAGATATTCGCTTTCGACTACGGCGGGTCGATCCGCGCCGCGGCGCTTGCATGCCGCGGCGACTGGCAGGATCTCGGTTCAAGCCTTTCGCAAGACAGCGACGATGCCGTCCTCCTGCAGCCGCTTGCGCGCATCGACGAACCGGCCGAACGAAACTGGGCCGCCGAATGGCTGCAGGCTATTCTTACCTCGGAAGGTGTTGCGGTCGATCCGGCCACCAAGGATCATCTGTGGACTGCATTGACGTCGCTCGCCACAGCGCCTGTTGCGGAGCGGACGCTTACCGGTCTTGCGGTTCTGCTCCAGTCGCAGGCATTGAAGCAGGCGCTCGCGCCCTATTGCATCGGCGGCCCGTTCGGACGGCTGCTCGACGCCGAAAGCGAACGGCTCGGTGAAGCGCGCTTCCAGGCGTTCGAGACAGAAGGGCTGACCGGCTCGGCGGCAGCGCCTGCGGTCCTTTCCTATCTCTTTCACCGGATCGAAGGGCGGCTCGACGGATCGCCTACCCTCCTCATCATCGATGAGGGCTGGCTGGTGCTCGACAGCCCTGCCTTCGCTGCGCAACTGCGCGAATGGCTCAAGACGCTGCGCAAGAAGAATGCGAGCGTGGTCTTCGCGACCCAGAGCCTCGCCGATATCGAAACATCGGCGATTGCGCCCGCCATTATCGAAAGCTGCCCGACCCGCATATTTCTGCCCAATGAGCGGGCGATGGAGCCGCAGATACAGGCGATTTATCGCCGCTTCGGGCTTAATGACCGGCAGATCGAAATCCTCAGCCAGGCTGCGCCTAAACGCGATTATTATTGCCAGTCGGCACGCGGTAATCGCCTGTTCGAACTCGGGCTTGGAGAAGTGGCGCTCGCTTTCACGGCTGCCTCTTCGAAAAGCGATCAGCTCGACATTGCCCGGATTGCCGAAAACGAAAGGCGCGAAGGTTTTACCGAAGCCTGGCTGAGGCATCGCGGCCTCGACTGGGCCGCAGAGCTGCTCGCTATTCCCGAGCCGAATTCGGCCTTTTCAACCCTCAGAATGAAGGAGACTTCCAATGACCTTTCGTAAGAATTTGAACGGACTGGCTGGTGGCCTTGCGCTTGCTGTCGCCGGCGTGGTTGCCACAGCACCGGTGCCCGCCCATGCGCAGTTCGGCGGTATCGTTTACGACCCGTCCAACTATGCCCAGAATGTGCTGACTGCAGCGCGAACGCTTGAGCAGATCAACAACGAAATCCGCATGCTGCAGAACCAGGCGACTTCGCTCATCAATGAAGCCAGGAACCTGCAGAGCCTGCCGCTCAATATCGTCCAGCCCCTACAGCAGCAAATCCAGCAGACCCAGCAATTGCTGCAGCAGGCCCAGCGCATCGCTTATGATGTACGCGAGATCGAGACGACGTTTGAAACGCAATACAAGAACATCCCGCTCGGTGCTTCGCAGCAGGCCATGGTGACAAGCGCCGAGGTGCGCTGGCAAAATAGTGTCGCCGCTTTCGAGGATGCGCTCAAGGTGCAAGCGGGAGCGGTTGCCAATATCGAAGGCTCGCGCGAAGCGGTGAATAGCCTGCTGGGCGCGAGCCAGTCGGCTGCCGGTGCCTTGCAAGCTGCGCAGGCCGGGAACCAGCTGCTTGCACTGCAAACACGCCAGCTCGCCGATCTTACCGCGACCATGGCGGCCATGGGACGAGCGCAGGCACTCGACGCTGCCGAACGTGCGGCGGCGAAGGCTCAGGCGCGCGAGCAGCTACGGCGCTTTCTGGCGACGCGCCCGCGCGATCTTCCGGCCAAATCGGACTGACCCGCCATGGATAGCAAAGTCCTCGCGCGCACCGGTGCAGCCGTTTTTGTAGGCCTCGCTGTCGCCATGACGCTCGTGCAATTGCGCGAGGAGCCTGCAGTGCGTCCCGAGGCTGCCACGAGCATCTGGGAGCCTGACGGCGATCCGCTGCCTGCGCAGCTCAGGGCCTGCGCGCAAATGGGCGAGCTCGCGCTGTCCTCGCCCGATTGCCGTGCCGCCTGGGCCGAAAAGCGCCGCCGTTTCTTCGGGGTTGAGCACCCCGACGCTTACGCCGCGGTAGGTGATAAGCCCGTGACGAGCGCTCCTGCGCCTCAATCTCCTACGCCTCAATCGCGCGGAGAGAATTGACATGGGAGGCACCGGCGTCGTCGACCGTTTTCTAGCGATTTTCTCGCAATATATCGACAGCGGGTTCGGCCTGCTTTCGGGCGAGGTTGCCTTCATCGCGACGACGCTGATCGTTATCGATGTCACGCTCGCTGCGCTGTTCTGGAGCTGGGGCGAGAATGACGACATTATCGCGCGCCTCGTCAAGAAGACGCTCTTCGTCGGAATCTTCGCCTATATCATCGGCAATTGGAGCGCGCTGGCCAATATCATATTCCAAAGCTTTGCCGGACTTGGCCTCAAAGCCAGCGGTTCTGGCCTTGGCGCTAGTGATCTGCTGCAGCCGGGACGGGTCGCGCAGGTNGGNATCGATGCTGCCGCGCCCTTGCTTGCGTCGATGGCCGATCTGCTCGGCTATGTCAGTTTCTTCGAGAACTTCCTGCAGATCATCATCCTGCTNGTNGCCTGGGCCTTGGTGGTCNTCGCCTTCTTCATTCTGTCGATCCAGCTCTTCGTGACGCTCATCGAATTCAAGCTGACGACGCTTGCAGGCTTCGTGCTCATCCCTTTCGGCCTGTTCGGCAAGACCGCTTTCATGGCCGAGCGCGTGCTTGGGAATGTCGTCTCTTCAGGCATCAAGGTGCTCGTGCTCGCCGTCATTATCGGGATCGGCTCGACGCTTTTCGCTGAGTTTACCAGTGCCATTCCGGGCGAGCCGACCATTGAAGATGCGCTAGCGATCGTGCTCGCCAGTCTTACCCTGCTCGGGCTCGGCATATTCGGTCCCGGTATTGCCAACGGCATCGTCGCAGGCGGCCCGCAGCTCGGCGCAGGGNCCGCGGCAGGCACCGCTGTGCTGGCCGGCGGGGCAGCCGTCGGCGGCATTGCCGGCGCCAAGCTTGCGGGCGGCGCTGTAGCCAGCGCAGCATCCTCGGTCGCCAGTGGCGCATCGCGCGCTGCTGGAGGCGCCACCATGGCCTATGCGACAGGTTCGGCAGGCAAGAGCGGCGGCGCCGCGGTTGCAGGCGGCATGGCCGGTGTCGGACGTGCCGCAGGCGGTGCTGCCCTCTCACCTCTGCGTAAGGCGGCGGATAGCGCCAAAGGAAATTTTCGCGAAGGTGCGCGCGCAGCGGCCAGCAATATGGGTGGCCGGGTTGCTTCCTCGTCGGGGTCGCCGTCTTCAGCGCAATCCGAAAGCGGCCCGCCGAGCTGGGCGAAATCCATGAAACAGCGACAGTCTCTGGGACATTCCGCGTCGCTTGCCGCGCACACCGTGCGCGCTGGCGACGGGCACGGAGCTGGAGCTTCCATCGACACTCAGGAAAAGGACTGACGCCTCATGTTTAAACGCCCTTCGATCCGATACGGCAAGACACCGCAAGCCGAGACACCTTACCAGCGCGCGGCCCAGGTCTGGGACGAGCGCATCGGTTCGGCGCGGGTGCAAGCGAGAAGCTGGCGCTATGCCTTTTTTGGTGCGCTCGCGCTGTCGGCAATCCTGACTGGCAGTCTCGTCTGGCAGAACGCGCGGGGAACCATCGTTCCNTGGGTGGTCGAAGTGAANAANCTCGGCGAAGCGCGTAGCGTCGCGCCCGCCAATGCCGCATTCGACCCAAGCGATCCGCAGATTGCGTTTCATCTTGCCCGGTTNATCGAAAACGTGCGCGCCATTCCCGACGATCCGATCGTGGTGCGCGAGAACTGGATGTCAGCCTATGACTTTGCCAGCGACAAGGGTGCGCTGGCGCTCAACGACTATGCGAGGGCCAACGATCCGTTCGCCGCGATCGGCCGCGAACAGGTTGCGGTCGATGTCACAAGCGTCATCCGCGCTTCGCCAAGGAGCTTCCGCGTGGCCTGGATCGAGCGCCGCTACCGTGACGGCTCGCTCGCCGAGACGAGCCGCTGGACCGCGATTCTGGGCATCGCCGTCCAGCCACCCACCAACGCGGATGCGCTTCGAACAAACCCGCTCGGAATATTCGTCACTTCCATCAACTGGTCAAAGGAGCTCGGCTGATGTCCCGCTCGCATACAATTCCCGCAATCGGCTTTTTCGGCCTTGTCTCGCTCGCTCTCGCCTCGCCTGCCGCAGCGACACCGGCCCCGCAAGCGGCGGCGTCAATCGACGCATTGGGCGCGCTCGCAGGGGCTTTCCCGGCCCTGCAAGACAACATCGGAATTCCTCACCTTTTCAGTTNGCGGCAGGCCTCCCCCACTGCCGCGCGCCGCTCCCCTGGNTCTGGCNCCGCCCCTGACCCCCAGAGCCAAGTGGGAGCGGCGAACGATGCCGCACGGGTCGAGCCCGACGATGTCGGATTCGACAATGCGATCCAGCGCTATCCCTATAGCGAGGGCGCGCTGTTTCAGATCTATACCAAGCCGGGCCAGGTGACCGATATCGCATTGCAGGAAGGCGAAAAGCTCGTCGGTCCCGGACCGGTTGCTGCCGGCGATACGGTGCGCTGGATGATCGGCGATACGCTGAGCGGGACCGGCGCTACCGCGCGCGTCCACATCCTCGTCAAACCCACCCGGCCCGATATTGCGACCAATCTCGTGATCAACACCGATCGGCGAACCTATCATGTCGAACTGCGGGCGAACCCCAGTGTCTATATGGCGTCGGTCAGCTGGAGCTATCCGGCAGACGAATTGATCGCTCTTCGCCGGGCCGAAGAGGACGCAGCGCGCGCCGCGCCGGTTGCAAGCGGATTTGCGCTCGAGAATCTCAATTTCGACTACCGGATTTCGGGCGATAGGCCCGACTGGCGACCGGTGCGGATATTCGATGACGGGCAGCGCACCCTGATCGAGTTTCCGCCCGATATTGCGCAAGGCGAGATGCCGCCGTTCTTCGTTATCGGCGAGGATGGGCAGGCGGAGCTGGTCAATTACCGCGTTTCGGGCCGCTACCTGATTGTAGACCGCCTGTTCGAGAAGGCCGAACTGCGGCTCGGCGCCANGCGCAGGCAGGTTCGGGTCAAAATCACCAATCGGGCGTGGGGCCGGTCATGAACAGTGAAGCCGAACCGGACCGGCCTAGTGATGCTGAATCCATCGTTCGTTTACGCGGAGAGGGACCGCGCGTCGTCCGCCTCTCGCGCAAAGCCATCGGCATCGCCAGCGCCGCTGCTCTGACACTGGTTGGCGGCGCGTTGATTTACGCCCTGCAACCGGTCTCGGAGGCAGGGCCGGATGAGCTGTTTGGAACCGAAACAGTGGCGGTCGCCGACGGTCTTGCTTCGGGCCCGAGCGACTATTCGCAGGTACCGCGTCTCGGCCCGCCGCTTCCCGGCGATCTCGGCGAGCCCATCCTCAATGCCCAGGATCGCGGAGCTGTCGCTGCGCTTCCACCAGTCGGATCGCAGCCCGCTGTGCCGCAGACGCAGGGAATAAGTCCCGCAGAGGCAGCGCGTCAGCGCATCGAGCAGGAGCGCGAAGTGGCGCGGGCCAGCGGGCTCTTCTTTGCGGGCGCTACGGCGGTTTCAAGCACCGATGCATCGCCCACAGCCAATTCGAACGCAGGGCAGCTTGTGAGCCGGGCCGATGCCGTGGGATCTGCGCCCGCTTTCCTCGAACGCCCGGCCGATCGGCGCACCTCTGCATTGCAGCAGGTCGCCGCGGCGCCGACGGATGCAGTGCTTCAGGCGGGCTCGGTCATTCCTGCCGCACTTATCACCGGCGTCCGGTCAGACCAGCCCGGCCTTGTGACCGCGCAAGTCACGCAGAATGTCTATGACAGCCTCACAGAGCGGATTCTGCTTATTCCCCAGGGCGCACGCCTGATCGGCGATTATGCGTCCGATGTCGGCTTCGGGCAGCGCCGCGTGCTTCTGGCATGGAATCGCCTGATCCTGCCTGACGGGCGCTCGCTGGTTCTTGAACGCCAGCCCGCCACCGACCCTTCAGGCTATGCCGGGCTCGAGGACGGCGTCGACTATCACTGGGGCGGGGTGGTCAAGGCTACTCTTGTCTCAACCCTGCTCGGCATCGGCAGCGAACTCGGATTGGGCGGTGACAGCGATCTCGTTCGCGCGCTTCGCCGGGGCAGCCAGGACACCGTCAACCGTGCAGGGGAGCAGATCGTCTCGCGCGAGCTCGATATTCGTCCGACGCTCACCATCCGCCCGGGCTACCCGGTACGGGTGCTGGTGACGCGTGATATTATCATGGAGCAGGTACGGTGACCCGGCTCAAACTCTCCGACATTACCGACGTCAAACCAGTCAAACTGCCGATCGAGATTTCTGCGCGCTTGCATAGTGACCTTGTCGCGTATGGTGTCGTGTTGAATGGGGGGAACGAAAGGGATGCTCCTCCACCGGAGCAACTCATTGCGCCCATGCTCGAGCGTTTCGTGGCTACCGACCGTGACTTTGCGAAGGCACGTCGTGCCGCAAAGCGAGCAGAGGTTTAGCAGTAGTCTCGCGTCGAGATTTTCGGTGGGTGGGCTGTCTCTCTGCGACTCAAAGCGGGCCACTCAATTGCGAAGAGCAACTGCTCAGCCAATTGTCTTTGGCGATCGTTCGCTGGCGGGCTCCACTGATCTGCCCAGCGCCGCTGAGAGAGTAGCGCCTACCCGGTCGGCGGCCTCTTTGGCCGGATCATAATCGATGTGGGCATAAATCATGGTCGAGCGCATATTGGCGTGGCCGAGGATAGCGCCAGTCATAGCGAGGGCTTCGCCACTCGAAGTGGCGATGGCACCCATGGTATGGCGCAGTGTGTGCGGCGTCACGTTCTTGAGACCGGCCTTGGCAACGATCTTTGGCCATAGTTTTTTGGTTCCCTGNAAGTAGCCTTCCCCGGAGTCCGCCGGGAATACATATTTGCTGTCATCGTTTCTTGAGATCGTCCTGATCAATCCGAGTGCCGCCCCTGAAAGTGGCCGGGTCGATTGCCCGGTCTTGCTGTCGGCCAGCACCAGCAATCCACGCTCGAAGTCTACTTCGTCCCATTTAAGCTCGACGATCTCCTGGCGTCGACAGCCGGTCAGGATCCACATGCGGGTGATGTTGAGAGCCTTCGGATTAAAGCCCTCTTCCTCTAGCTTGTCACAAGCTTCGCCGAGCTTCCTGATTTCGGCGAGTGACAGAAAACGCGTCCTTCGACCGTCGGTTTTCTTGACCACGGCTTTCTCGCAAGGGTTCGAATCGACCAGTCCTCGTCGGACTGCGAAGCTGTACATGGCGGAAAGGTCCCGAAATGCTTTTCGGGCAGCACCGGGACCGCCGCGCACGACAATACGTTTTCGGTGGCCGATCTTCTGGTCCTTACGTGACTTGCCCTGCTCGACATCGCGGAAGAAACGTTCGATATCGCCAGCGGTCAGTTCGTTGATCCGCTTATGACCGAGCAGGCGAACCACGTGATGACGCAAGCGACCAATCGTGTGTTTCTTGGTCAAAGGTTTCATCGGCTCGCCCTGCCGTAGCCCGCGCTGGATATAGCATCCTTCTTCTTCATAGAGATCGACCAGCCCGGCGATCTTCAGTTCAAGGCGCTTGGCATTGCGTTCGGCCGCAGGGTCGGCACCAAGAGCTGCTGCNGCAAGAACCTCCTTGGCGCGCTTTCGTGCCTGCTCGACAGTCAGCGCACCAAATCGACCGATCGACACGAAGCGTTTGGGTGCCGAGCGGCCGCCGCCTTCGGCCCGGTAGCGAACAACGAAAGTCTTGATCCCGCTTGGGCCTACTCGCACCCCGAAACCCGAAATCTGACTGTCCCAGATCTCATAGCGCCTAGATCTTGGCGCCGTCGCATCAAGCAAACGCTTTGTGATCAAAATCGACTTGGGACTCGCCATTTTATGCTCCGTCAAGCGACCCCAACCTTGGGTGTCGGGGTGACCACCGGGTGACCACGGGAACGGAAATCGCCGGTCACCTCTGGAAAAGCCTAGCGTAGCCGAACTCAAAAAATAATCAAGATATCAGATATTTGAGGGCATTTTGGCGTAGAATCGAAAAGCATAGAAAAGGCGACTGGGAAGTTTGCCAAGGTTGGGGTCGGGCGTTCGAATCGCCTCGCCCGCTCCATTTTCCTCGATAATCCGGATATCTGTTGGCCGATGAAGGCCTGCGCGCCCTGCGGCGCGCGCGGTCGTTGGTCGCTTTGCCGGGCCAATTCGTCGAGCGGCAAGACGGTCGGGCCAAAAAGAGGTTGCGCCACAGGCTGAGCACGCTAACAGCAACGATATGTTGTATCGTCTTGCTAACTCGCTTCGTCTCGTCGGCTCCACCGTCTCGCTCGCGGCATTGGCCGTGGGCAGTCAGGCCTACGCCCAGTCCGCCGAACCGGCAGATCCTGCGCAGGACGCCGAAAATCCCCCTTTGACCGACGATCTTCACGACCGGCGGATCAACTATCAGGGCCAGATCGTCGTCAGCGCGCAGGGGATTCGCGATCTCGATCTGCTCGCCGGGACCGACGTGGTCGAGGGCGAGGAATTGCAGCGCAATCTCGCGGGCCAGATCGGCGACGTGCTCGATAGCCAGCCGGGCGTATCGGCAAGCGGGTTCGCGCCCGGGGCATCGCGCCCTATCCTGCGGGGTTTCTCCGGTGAACGGGTCAAGGTGCTGATCGACGGAATCGGAGCGATCGATGCCTCGAACACCTCGGACGATCACGCGGTCTCGATCGATCCGCTGACCGCCGAACGGATCGAGGTGCTGCGCGGCCCCGCAGTCCTGTTGTTCGGCAGCCAGGCGATCGGCGGCGCGGTCAACGTCATCGACAAGCGGATCCCGCTGCGGCTGCCGAGCGAAAGCGTGCATTTCGACTTCCTTGCCGGCGGCGACACCGCCGCCGACCAGCGTGAAATCGGCGGATCGGTCGATATGCGGCTAGGCAATAGCGGCTTCGTCTTCCATGCCGATGGATCATGGCGCGAGACCGACGATCTCGAAGTCCCCGGCTATACCGTCGCGCCTTCGCTGCGCGCCGACCTGCTGGCCGATGCTGCCGAAGAGACCGAGGAAGGCAATCTCGAAGAAGCCGAGGAATTGCGCGAAGCCGCCGACCAGCGCGGTTTCGTTCCCAACACCGGCACCGAGACATGGACTGCGAACGCCGGGCTCGCGTTCTTCAGGAACGACAGCAGCCTTGGGTTCTCCTTCGGGGTTTACGATACCCAATACGGCGTGCCGGGTCGCCCCGGTGCGGGCCACCATCACGGCGAGGAAGAAGGCGAGGAGCATGANGAAGACCACGGCGCCGAAGAGGAAGAGGGCGAAGAAGCCGTAAGCATCGGCCTGCGCCAGTACCGCGCGGATCTGCGCGGCGACATCTATCTCGGCGAAGGCCTGTTCGAACGNCTGCGCCTGCGCGCCGGCTATTCCGACTATACGCATACCGAATTCGAGGGCGACGAAATCGGTACGGTGTTCGATGTCCAGGGGATCGAGGCCCGCGCCGAGCTGATCCAGAACGACAGCGGCCCGTGGCGCGGTTCGATCGGCATGCAGTATTATTTCCGCGATTTCGAAGCGATCGGGGCCGAGGCATTCGTCGCGCCGAACCGGACGGACCAGTTCGCCGTGTTCGCCTTGCAGGAATATGGCACCGGACCGCTGCAGGTCGAGGGCTCGCTGCGCTACGAAAACACGCATACCGAAGCCAATACGCTCGGCATCACGCGCGATTTCGACACCTTCTCGGGCGCGGTGGGGCTGTCTTACGAAGCGACGCCTGCCATCCGTACCGGTATCAACCTGTCACGGGTGGCGCGCGCGCCCGCCGCCGAGGAACTGTTCTCGAACGGGCCGCATATCGCGACGCAGGCATTCGAGATCGGCGATCCCAACCTGAAGCAGGAAAGGGCCTGGGGCGCCGAACTGTTCGCCCGCGGGAGCCTCGCCGGCGCGACGTTCAGCCTCGCGGCGTACCGCACCTGGTTCGACGACTTCATCTACCTGTCGCAGACGGGCGCCGAAGAGGACGACCTGCCGGTCTTCGTCTTCCTGCAGCAGGATGCGACCTATTCCGGGATCGAGGGCGAAGTGGCCTTCGATCTTCTCGAGACGGACAGCTTCACGCTGGGGACCGAACTGCTGGGCGAATACGTCCACGCCAAGCTCGACGACGATACCTTCGTCCCGCGGATTCCGCCGTTGCACCTGGCCGCCGCGCTCAAGGCGTCGACGGGTGACTTCGACGTGCGCGGCGAGGTCGAATGGTATGACGAACAGAACGACATCGCGCCGTTCGAAACCGCGACCGACGGCTACACCTTCGTCAACGCATCGATCGCGTGGCGCCCGTTGCGGGGGACCAATTCGGTCACCCTGTTGCTCAAGGCGGACAACATTTTCGACGTCTCGGGCCGCCGCCACACCAGCTTCACCAAGGATTTCGTCCCGCTGGCCGGGCGCAATTTCAGCGCCAGCCTGCGCGCCAGTTTCTGAACCGGTCCGCGCACCCGGGTTTTCGGTGACCGCCATGGCCAGCCTTGGCGGTCACCGTATCGGTTCTGCCGTGCCTACTGTTCGACGGCGAAGGTCAGTTCGGCACGTTCCTGCAGCCGCGTGACCAGCGCTTCGCCGAGGAACGAGCCCGGAGTACCGACCCCGCCTTCGGCATCGCTTTCGAGCAGGCCCATGCCGGTTTCCGCCAGCATCCGGCTGGTCGAACCGTATCCNGGGTCGTACTTGCCCTTCACGGCATAGTGCAGCCGCTCGCCGTCTTCCCATTCGCCCACGAACAGGACATCGTAGAAGCCGTTCTCCCGCTCCTCCTTGGTCGGGCCTTCGCCCGGCTTGGGCGGCTTGGCACCGAACGGGTTCTTGAGCATCGAGACGACCGCGTCGGCCGCAGCCTTGCCGGCCTCGCCGGGGCTGGTCAGCATCATCTCGTCATAGCGGAAGTCTTCGCCATAGGGATGGCCGCGCAGGAAATTNGTGCGGTGGACGTTCTTGGTGTTGATCGTCGCCATAATGAACGGCGCGGCCCATTTGCCCAGTTCGTCCTCGTAGTGCGGCATCANGCCCGAAGGTTGATCGGGGCCGGTGAAACCCGGCGTCAGGCCNAAGGGATCGTTGAGTACCTTGATGATCCCGGGGTTCTTGGCCGCGTTCTTCATCGTTGCAGTGAGGCTGGCCGCAGTGCCGCCCGAAAAGGTCCCCTGCATCGCGCGGACGCGGCCCTTAACGCGCGGAGCGGGCGAACCGTGGCGCTTCACCGCCTCCTGCTGCAGCATCAGCACGCCGAGATCGAAGGGTATCGAATCGAACCCGCTCGAGAAACAGATCCGCGACCCACTGTTCTTGGCTGCCTCGTGATGCAGGTCGATCTGTTCGCGCATCCAGCCCGGCTCGCCGCACAGGTCGGCGTAGTCCGTCCCGCTCTTTACGCAGGCAGCGACCAGTGCGTCGCCATAGAGCTGGTAGGGCCCGACCGTGCTGAGGACGACCTTGGTTCGCGCGCACATGGTGTCGAGGCTGGCGGGATCGTCAGCGTCGGCCACGACCAGCGGCGTGCTCGCCGGTGCGCCGATTTCGTCACGGACCGCTTCGAGCTTGTCCATGCTGCGCCCCGCCATTGCCCATTTCGGGGCATTGGCGGCATTGCCATATTCGCGCACGAAATGCTCGGCGACGAGACGCCCGGTGTACCCGGTGGCGCCATAGACGATGATGTCGAATTCGGTGTCGGCCATGTCAGTCTCCTTTGCCGCCTGAATGCGCGTGGCAGGCGGGAGAGTCAAAGACGTTACGGCGTGCGCGCAATGCGCGGGAGAACGCCCGATTGGCTCGAAATGGCCAGCAANCGCCCGTCTTCNGCGAAGTGNCGNGCNCTGCCGTGNACCACGCCGCGATCGAAGGCNGCAAGCTCGGTCACCGAAAGCACCCAGCCANCGTCCGCCGACTGGATATGGCGATAGGTATCGTCGAGGCTGGAGCCNCCGCGCGCGGCGTGATGCGCGCCAAGGAAGAAGTCGGAGACGATCGCCAGCCAGCCNGAATCCNCNGNNAANCCCGCCTGCGANCGNGACCACAGCGCCTGGATGCCGCGCTCGTCGTCCTGCATCGCTACGCGGGTCTCGAGCTGNTCGCCCAGCGTACCGGGCACGCCCCAGCTGCGATCGCCGCTTTCGCATTCAGCGGGGGNCGGGACGTCGGGCATTGCGGCGAAGATGCGCTGCTCGCTCGGCTCGCGCGCACCCAGCGCCGCACTGACGCGGTGGGTCAGCCGGCTGTTGCTGCGAATTTCCGCCTGCCATTGGCCCACCGACTGGCCGCCGCCGCACTGCTCGCAGGAAACGACCAGCTCCTCCGCATGCGTGGTCGGGGCGAGGAACTGGATGTTCGACCATAGCAGCGTCTGCCCGCTCGCCAGTTCGAGCGCGTCGACCGCTGCCGCCAGTGCGACCCCGCCCATCACATGCGGTGCGCCTTCGGGCCCAACCGTGGCAGGCGGCATGACCGGCAGGACGTATTCGCCCTCGCGCTCGCCCGGCGCGACACGCCAGAAGGGAAAGCGTGAAACGCTCACCCGATCGCGGTCACAGCCGCGGCAGCGTCACGCCGCGCTGACCCATGTATTTGCCCGCGCGGTCACGGTAGCTTGTTTCGCAGCGCTCGTTGCCCTGCAGGAACAGGAACTGGCACGCGCCTTCATTGGCGTAGATTTTCGCCGGCAGCGGGGTGGTGTTGGAAAATTCCAGCGTCACATGGCCTTCCCAGCCGGGTTCGAGCGGGGTGACGTTCACGATGATCCCGCAGCGTGCATAGGTGCTCTTGCCGAGGCAGATCACCAGCACGTCTTCGGGCACGCGGAAATATTCGACCGTCCGTGCCAGCGCGAAGCTGTTGGGCGGGATCACGCAGATGTCGGTTTCGCGGTCGACCAGGCTGTCGCCGTCGAAGTTCTTCGGATCGACCACCGCGCTGTTCACATTGGTGAAGATCTTGAACTCGGGCGCGACGCGCGCGTCGTAGCCATAGCTCGACAGCCCGTAACTGATCACCCCTTCGCGGCGCTGCGCCTCGACGAAGGGCTCGATCATGCCCTCGTTCTGCGCCTTGTCGCGGATCCACTTGTCGGAAAGAATCGCCATGGGAGGACGATTCCCGAGCCGCGCCACGGGGGCAAGCGGCCCGGGAATCTTATCCGCCCTTTAGCTCGCCAGCAGCGTTGCGTTGCCCCCGGCGGCGGTCGTGTCGATGCACACCACGCGTTCGGTCGCGAACCGCGCGACGTAGTGCGGCCCGCCCGCCTTGGGGCCGGTGCCCGACAGGCCTTCGCCGCCGAACGGCTGGCTTTCGACTACGGCACCGATCTGGTTGCGGTTGACATAGAAATTGCCGACCTTGGCGCGCGCCTCGACAAAGGCGCGCGTGTCGTCATTGCGGCTGTGAAGCCCCATGGTCAGCCCGTAGCCGGTCGCGTTGATGTCCTCGACCACGCGGCCGAGATCGGCGGCGCGGTAACGCACGACATGGAGGATGGGGCCGAAGTTCTCGCGTTTGAGGTCGAGGATCGAATCCATTTCCACGATCGTCGGCGCAACGAAGCACCCGGCATTGGCACCGCGATGAAGGCGGCGGCGCCATACGGGGAAACCGCCCTTCTTGCGCCGGGCGACATGCCGTTCGAGCGAGGATTTGGCGTCCATGTCGATCACCGGGCCGACATCGGTGGCCAGGTGCTCTGGATTGCCGATCGTCAGTGCTTCGAAGCCGCCGCGGATCATTTTCAGCATCTCGTCGTAAACGTCGTCCTGAATATAGAGCACACGCAGCGCCGAGCAGCGTTGGCCCGCGCTCTGGAACGCGCTGGCGACGACGTCGCGGGTCACCTGCTCGGGCAGCGCGGTCGAATCGACGATCATCGCGTTCTGTCCACCGGTTTCGGCGATCAGCGTGGCGATCGGGCCCTCGCGCGCGGCGAGGCCGCGGTTGATNGCCTGCGCGGTCTGCGTCGATCCGGTGAAGGCGACGCCCGCAATGCGCGGATCGGAAGTGATCATCTCGCCCACTTCGCCCGCACCCGGCAGCAGCTGAAAAGCCTCTTCGGGGATGCCCGCCTGGTGGCACAGGCGCACCGCCAGCGCCGCGATCAGCGGCGTCTGCTCGGCCGGCTTGGCGACGACCGTATTGCCCGCGGCGAGCGCAGCGGCGGGTGTCCCGATGAAGATCGCCAGCGGGAAATTCCACGGGCTGATGCAGGCGAACACGCCGCGGCCATGCAGGCTGAGCCGGTTTTCTTCGCCCGTTGGCCCGGGCAGCGGGATCGGGCCGGTAAACTGGCGCCGCGCCTCATTGGCGTAGAAGCGCAGGAAATCGACCGCTTCGCGCAGCTCGAGCACTGCGTCCATCAGCGTCTTGCCCGCCTCGCGCTGGCACAGGCTGAGGAATTCGTCGGTATGTTCCTCGAACAGATCGGCCGCCGCTTCGAGCAGCACCGCGCGTTTCTCGCCGCCCAGCCGATCCCAGCCCGGCTGGATTGCTTCGGCGCGCGTGATCGCTTCCTCGACTTCGAAATCGAGTGTGTCGCGGCGCGTGCCGACTTCGGCCGACAGGTCGTGCGGCTTGTTGATCGGGGCGATTTCGGCATCGGCACCCGACATGAAGGTCGGCTCTGCAGTCCAGTGCCGGTTCTCGAGTGCGGCGAGGCGTTCCTGCAGCGGTTCGAGCACCAGCGGATCGGACAGGTCGATCCCGGCCGAATTCTTGCGGCCCGGGAAGATGTCTTCCGGCAGTGGAATGGTTGGATTGCGATAGGGATCGAGCTGCGCCATGTCGGCCACCGGATCGGTCGCCAGATCGGAAGCGGGCACTTCGGCATCCGCCATGCGGTTGACGAAAGAACTGTTCGCGCCGTTTTCGAGCAGCCGCCGGACCAGATAGGCCAGCAAGTCCTTGTGCGTGCCGGTGGGGGCATAGATCCGCACATTGGTGCGGTCGTTGCCTTCCATCTGCGCGAGCGCGCCGTAGATGTCCTCGCCCATGCCATGAAGGCGCTGGAATTCGAGTGGCTTGCCGCCCGCCAGCGCCTTGATCGCACCGATGGTGTAGGCGTTATGCGTGGCAAAGGCGGGATAGATGGCATCGTCTGCGGCCAGCATCTTCTCCGCGCAGGCGAGATAGCTCACGTCGGTGGCCAGCTTGCGGGTGAAGACGGGGAAATCCTTGAACCCGCCAACATGGCTGAGCTTGATCTCGGTATCCCAATAGGCGCCNTTGACCAGCCGGACGAAGAACTTGCGGTCGTATTTGCGGGCCAGCCGCGCGGTCCATTCGACCATCGGCACGCCGCGTTTCTGATAGGCCTGGATGGCCAGCCCGAACCCTTCCCAGCGGCTGCCGTCGGGCCGTGTGAACAGGCTGTCATCGCGTGCGAGCGCCTCGATCAGATCCATCGACAGTTCGAGCCGGTCGGCTTCTTCGGCATCGATGGTGAAATGGATATTCGCATCGCGCGCAGCGGTCGCGAGATCGCGCACGATCGGCAACAGGTCGGCGATCGCCAGATCGGCATGCAGGAAAGTGTATTTCGGATGCAGCGCGGACAGCTTCACCGAGATGCCCGGGGCGGTCCGCACGTCGCCGGTCGATTCGCGCACCAGGCGTTCGATCGCTTCGTGGTAATTCACCCGGTAGCGTTCGGCATCGGCGAAGCTCATCGCGGCTTCGCCAAGCATGTCGAAGCTGTGCGTCAGCCCGCGCGCGCGTTCGGGGGCCGCGCGCTTGAGCGATTCATTGATCGTGCGGCCATAGACGAACTGTCCGCCGAGGATGCGCATGGCCTGCAGCGTCGCGGTGCGGATCACGGGTTCGCCCAGTCGGTTGACCGCGCGCTTGAGCGTCTTGCCCATGCCCTTCTGCGCTTCCTCGGGACGTTCGAGCACTTCGCCCGTCAGCATCAGCGAGAAGGTCGCGGCGTTGACGAAGGTGGATGAGCTTTCGCCCATGTGTTCGGCCCAGTCGATATCGCCGATCTTGTCGCGGATCAGCGCGTCGGCGGTCGCCGCATCGGGCACCCGCAGCAGCGCTTCGGCGAGACACATCAGCGCCACGCCTTCCTCGGTGGCGAGGCCATACTGATGCAGGAAGGCATCGATCCCGCTGGCCTTGCGCTTGCGCGCCTCCTCGATCAGCCGGGTGGCGATCTCGGCGGCTTCCTCGTGCTTGGCGCTCGCCNCGCTGGCTTGTGCCATGCGCTCGGCGACGCAGGCGTTCTCTTCCGCGCGGTAGGCCTCGCGGAGCGCTTGGCGGGAAATGGGGGACAGGCGGGCAGGATCGTGCAGGGCCATACGACTCCGGACAGAAGGAGGGATAAAGCAGGCCCATTGGACCTGCGGTGTATCCCTTTCAAGCTTTGCGGAGCGCGCTGGTTCCGTAGCGTCGTGTCAGTCGCGCGCGGCAAACCAGTCGGCGACCGCCTGCTGTGCTTCGTCAGGCAGGTGCAAACCCAGCTTGCTGCGCCGCCACAGCACATCCTGCGCGGTGCGCGCATATTCGTGATCGACGAGGTAGCGCAGCTCAGCCTCGTACAGCGTACCGCCGAAGTGCCGGCCGAGATCGGCCAGCGCAGTTGCCCCGCCCAGCACACGGTCGATCCGCGTGCCATAGGCGCGCGCCAGCCGCAGCAGCATTTCGGGCGGTATCCAGGCATAGCGTTCACCCGCCTCCCACAGGAAACCGGCGAAATCGGCATCGGGCATGTCGCCGCCCGGAAGCGGCGCATGGGCGGTCCAGTCGCGCCCCGGCAGCGGCATCACCTCGCCCAGCTTTTCCAGCGCATGTTCGGCCAGCTTGCGGTAGGTGGTGATCTTGCCGCCATAGACCGACAGGATGGGCGCGCCGTCCTGCGTGTCGAGTTCGAACACGTAGTCGCGGGTCACGGTCGAATTGCTTGCGGCATCGTCTTCGTACAGCGGGCGCACGCCAGCATAGGAGGACACGATTTCCTCTTCCGTCACCGCGCTGGTGAAATAGCGCGAGGCCGCTTCGCACAGATAGCGGGTCTCCTCGGGGGCGATCGTGACGGCGTCGAGATCGCCTTCGTATAGCAGGTCGGTCGTGCCGATCAGCGTGTAGTCGCGCTCATAGGGGATCGCGAAAATGATGCGCCCGTCGGGTTGCTGGAAGATATAGGCATGCTCGCCCGAAAACCGCCGCGACACGATGATGTGGCTGCCCTTGACCAGCCGCAGATGCGCCGGTGTGCCGGCCCCCAGTGCGATCTTGGCCACCCGGTCGACGAACGGACCCGCCGCATTGATCACTGCGCGCGCCGTCACGGATCGTTCGCCAGCAGCACTCCGCAGCGTCGCGCTCCAGCCATCCGCGCTTCGCTCCAGCGCGGTGCATTCGGTGCGCACGCATATCTCCGCGCCGCGTTCCTCCGCGTCGCGTGCGGTCAGCACGACCAACCGCGCGTCTTCGACCCAGCAGTCCGAATATTCGAAACCGCTGGTCAGCCGGTCCTGCAGGATCGTGCGGTGCGGGGCCACGCGCAGCTTGACGCGCTTGCTCTTGGGCAGGCTCATCCGTCCGCCGATGCGGTCGTATAGCGCGAGGCCCAGCCATAGCATCCACTTGGGCCGCATGCTCGGTTCATGCGGCATGACGAAGCGCAGCGGCCAGATGATGTGCGGGGCGTTGCGCAGCAGCACTTCGCGTTCGCGGAGGCTTTCGGCAACGAGGCGAAATTCGTAATTCTCAAGATAGCGCAGCCCGCCATGGACCAGCTTGGTGCTGGCCGAGGAGGTATGCGAGGCCAGATCGTTCTTCTCGACCAGGAGGACCCGCAGGCCGCGGCCCGCGGCATCGCGGGCAATGCCTGCGCCATTGATCCCGCCGCCGATAACAAGGAGGTCGTAGGCTTCGTTCATTGCTGGCGGATCACGCGGCCGACGACGGCATCAAGCCTGGTCATCAGTGCCTTGTCGCGGGCCTCGGGCGCGGTCACCACGGCATTGTCCAGCGCATGGTCGATGGGCGATGGCGTGCGTTTGCGCGGCAGGGCCTTGCAGAACGCCTCGATCGTCTTGCGTGCCAGCTGCGCATTGTTCTGCATCCGGTCGAGGACCTGACCGACATCGACCGCTTCGGTCTCGTCACGCCAGCAATCGTAATCGGTTACCATCGCCAGCAGGGCATAGGGCAGCTCCGCTTCGCGGGCCAGCCGGGCCTCGGGCATTCCGGTCATGCCGATCACTTCGGCGCCCCAATGACGATAGAGCCGGCTTTCGGCGCGGGTGGAAAACTGCGGCCCCTCCATGGCGAGATAGGTCGCGCCCTCGGTGCATTCGCCCCCTGCTGCGGCGACGGCTTTCGCAGCGTGTCTGGACAGGCGGTCGCACACCGGATCGGCCATGGAGACATGCGCAACGAACCCGTCCCCGAAAAAGCTCGATGGGCGACCCTTGGTGTTGTCGATGAACTGGTCGACGGTGACGAACCTGCCGGGTGCCAGATCTTCCGACAGCGAACCGACCGCGCTGACCGCGAGGATATCGGTGCAGCCAGCGCGCTTGAGCGCATCGATATTGGCGCGTGGATCGAGCGTCGAGGGGGCGATGCGATGACCGCGTCCATGGCGCGGCAGGAACCGCACGCGAACATGCCCGATGGTGCCGCACAGGATCTCGTCGGAGGGATCGCCCCAAGGCGACTGTACCGCAATCCATTGCGGATCCTCCAGCGCATCGATGGCATAAAGCCCCGACCCGCCGATGATGCCGATGGTCCAGTCGCTCATATATCCCCTCTGCGTCGCCGGCCGATCGCTTGTCGCAGCTTCTCCCCTACGGGAGCTTGCCGCTTGCGGTTAATTTGTGCCTGAGCGGTGGCGTGTGGCAAGCGGCAAGTCCAGAGGCGAGTTGTAATCGGGCACTCGTGGCGCCCGCATCCGTATTCATCGTGCGGGGCGCGGCGGTGCGCTTGACAGCCAGCCGCGTTTACCGCGCAAACACCGCCTAGGCGGGGCATAGGGAAAGATGATGGCCGAAACGAATATCGAACCGACACTGGCAAGCCTGAGCGAACGCCTGCGCGTCCTGCACCGGCAGACACGCGAGACGCCGCTGTTCAACCCGGTGTTCCAGTTGTCCCTGGATATTTCGCGCAAGCTCGAAAGCGGCGATTTGGGGATCGCGGACCTGGGCGGTCTGGTCGACGAGCTGGAAGCGCAATCGCTCGATGCGCGGGCCAATCGGCTGCGCAACCTGCTGGCGCCGTCCGACGCGGGCGAGCGTCTCGCATCGCTCGCATCGAGCGGCGCGGCGTTCGATAGCTATCGCGCGTTGTGGGAACAGCCGCACATGCATGTGGTCTTCACCGCGCATCCGACTTTCCTGCTGTCCCCGCAGCAAAGCGAAGCGGTCGCGCAGGCAGTCGCAAACGGAGGTGACGTTCGGCCCGGGGCCGCAGGTGAGGCGCCGGAAATCACGCTGCGTTACGAACACCAATGCGCGATGGCCGCGCTCGCCAATGCGCAGGACGCGCGTGACCGGATGGTGAGTGCGGTGCTCGACCGGGCGCAGGCCGAATTTCCCGGGCGCTGGTGCGAATTGCAACCCCTTCCGTTCCGTTTCGCCAGCTGGGTCGGCTATGACATGGACGGGCGGACCGATATCAAGTGGTACACCTCGATTGCATTTCGTCTGTCGGAAAAGGCGCAGCGGCTCGAACGCTATGCCGCCTCGCTCGCGGCGATCGACGAAGCGCATCCGCTTATCGCCAGTTTGCGCGGAGCCGCTGAACATGCCGCCGCCAGTGCCGACGAATTTGCCGGCGATCTGTCCGATCCCGCCGATCTTTCGGCAGCGGCCAACCGGCTGACCGCAGACCACGCCGACAAGCTGCTTTCGCTCGAACCGCTGATCGACCGGCTGGAAACCGAAGCGCGCGATTGTGCGGCCGAACGGGCGGTTGCGCTGCGCACGCTCGTGTCCGCGATGCGCGCCGACGGGCTGGGGATGAGCTGGATCCACTTCCGCGTGAATGCCAAGCAGCTCCACAATGCGATCCGCACCCGGCTGGGTGATGCGGCGGATATCGACCTGTCGAGCCGCGGCGCAATCGCCGCCTTGCGCGAACTGCTGGCCGGGGTCGAACCGCAAAGCGCCAATTTCGCCAGCCTCGCAGTCGAAAGCTCGACCGCGGTGCGGCAGTTCCTGGTGATGACCCAGATCCTCAAGCATGTGGATGCCGATGCGCCGATCCGCATGCTGGTGGCCGAATGCGAGCAGCCCTCCACCGTGCTCGCCGCGCTCTATTTCGCCAAGCTGTTCGGAATTGCCGACAAGGTCGATGTCTCCCCGCTGTTCGAGACCGAGACCGCGCTTGAACACGGCGGACGGTTCCTCGACCTGCTGCTGGCCGAGCCCGACTACCGCGCCTATGCCAAGACCCGCGGCCGGATTGCGATCCAGACCGGGTTCTCCGACGCCGGGCGCTTCGTCGGCCAAATCCCTGCCAGCCTCGCGATCGAGCGGCTGCAGGGCCGGCTGGCCGAGGCAATGGATGCCAACGGCCTCGGCGATGTCGCCGCGCTGATTTTCAACACGCATGGCGAAGGGATGGGGCGCGGCGCGCACCCTTCCGGCTTCGAAGACCGCATCGAATGGGCCCTCAGCGCCTGGACGCAGCGCCGCTTCGCCCGCGCGGGGATCACGCTCGAACCCGAAGCGAGCTTCCAAGGCGGCGACGGCTACCTGCTGTTCGCCACCCCCGATATCGCGCTGGCGACGCTGACGCAGATCGCCGCGAACAGCCCGGCGCATACTGATGCCGATGTCCCCACCGATCCTTTCTACCGGCGGACCGACCTCAGTCTCGATTTCTATCGCGCGATCAAGGATCACCAGCGCGATCACCTGGAAAGCCGGACCTACAGCCGCGCGATCACCGCCTTCGGCCTCGGCTTGCTCAACCAGACCGGCAGCCGCAAGTCGCGCCGGCAAAGCGATCTGTCTGCCGATCGCGAGATGAGCCTGCGGCAGATCCGGGCGATCCCGCACAACGCCATCCTGCAGCAGCTCGGCTATCCGGTGAACATCATCGCCGGGGTCGGCAGCGCGGTGGAAAGCAATATCGAGGAGATCGGTACGCTCCTGTCCGAAAGCCCGCGCGGCCGGCAGATCATGCGGCTGGTGCGCGCGTCGAATGCACTGGCCAGCATCAAGACGGTTGCGGCCTTCGGCGAACTGTTCAACTCCGCCTATTGGGCCAGCCGCCCCTATCGCGGGACCGAACAGCATCTGGGCGCCGCCTGCGAGGCCTTGGCCGAATATCTTATCAAGGACGATCGCAATGGCGTGTTTCGCCGGCTGGCATCGCGCCTGCGCGTCGACGCGTTGAAGCTGCACCGATTGTTCGACCTGGTGCCCGACGACGATCCGCATCCCGAACGCGAAAGCGTGCGCCGGGCAATCGGCGTGCTCCAGGCCGTGCGCCTGGCGCTGTTGCAGCACATGTTCCTCAAGGCGATCTCGGTTCCGGCATTCAGCCGCGCCAACGACATCAGCCGCACCGATGTGCTGGAAATGGTCTTCACACTGCGCATCGACGATGCGCTTGCCCAATTGCGCCGCGCCTTTCCGACCAGCTTCCCGCGCAAGGACGATTTCGCGCTCAACGAGCCGGGCGAATATCCGCGCGGCGAGGGCGAAGGTTATGCCGCGATCCGGCGCGATCACATCGATCCGATCGAACAGGCCTACGAACTGTGCCTGCGAATTTCGACTGCCATCGCGAACGAGTTCGGCGCGCACGGCTGATTGAATTCGCTGCGGTTCGCGCGCATTGTCCTGCCCTGTCAGCTGGGGGGAGGACGAATCGATGGACAATTTCCTGTGGGGTGTGGCCGCCGGGGTGCTGGGCGTTGCGGCGCTCGCCTTTTTCGCGTTCACGATGTTTCGGCGCGGGCCGCTGACGTTCCAGATCGACGGGTTTTACACCCACGTTGCCGATGGCGATGTCGGCCCCCTGATCCGCGACGTGCAGGCGGACGTCCCCGATACCGCGGTGTGCAGGCTCGACGACCGCATGTCCTGTTCGATCCGCGACGCGGTGCAATGCCACAATGAAGCCGGTCGCCCCGATTGCGACGTGCTGCTGCTGTCGGGCGGCGGCCAGTGGGGCGCCTTCGGTGCGGGGCTGTTCGACACGCTCAGTCGCAACAGCGGCAACGAACTCGCCCTTGGTGGCGTGGGCGTCATCACCGGCATTTCCACCGGCTCGTTNCAGGCGCTGATGCTGATGGTCGCGCTCGATCCGAAGCAGACCCCGGATATGCGCCGCTTCGCGCTCGACCGGCTCGTCTGGGGTTACGCGCCGGAGCGGGAAAGCGATGTGGTTAGGCGCACCGGGCTGATCGGCGTTCCGCTGTTCGGTTCGGCGGCAGGCACGCGGCGGCTGCGCCAGCGCATCATCGAAGCGCTCNTGCCGGNCGGCGACGAACGGCTGATCGAGGCGATCGGGCAATCCAGCATCGAGGCTTTCGCCGGCTTCGTCGAAGCCGAGCGCGGGGTGTTCCGCTATGCCGATATCAAGGAATTGGTGAATGCNGCCCCCACGGCCGCGGCGGCAGCGGAAGCGCTGGCGGCGGCGACCATGGCCTCCTCCGCCATGCCGGTGTTCCACCAGCAGCTGCGCGTCGCGGGAAGCGATGGCGAAGCGCTGGCGCTCTACGATGGCGGGGTGCGCCGTTCGGTCTTCTTCGACCGCGCGATGGNGGCGGTCGACNGNGAAGTGCGCGAACAGATGAANGGCCATGCGCTGGCCAANATGGCGGGCGGNGCGACGCAGGCCGCGATCGCGCAGGATTACGAAGATACTGCGCCCACGGTCTATGTNGTGCGCAACGGCCCCACCGTGCGCAAGCGCGATGCTGCTTTCAACACCAGCTCTGGTCCGCTCAAGAACGGCCAGCGCGGGTACGATCTGCTGGTCAATGAAAGCGAGATCGGGGCCATTGCGGGCCTGCGCCTGAACAATCCCTACGGACGGATCATGCTGACCAGCGCCGACCGCTACGACACTTTCCCCAGCGACGTNGGCGAGAATTTCAAGGACGACGAAATGTTCAAGCCCGCCTTCATGGCGCGGCTNCGCGACCTCGGCCGGCACAAGGCCGAACGCCCCGAAGGGCCCTGGTGGCCCCTCAGCAGGATCGAACAGGTCTGAGAGAAATCTTTCGGGACTGTTGGTGCGGTCGAGAAGACTCGAACTTCCACGGCCTTGCGGCCACAACGACCTCAACGTTGCGCGTCTACCAGTTCCGCCACGACCGCACACAGTCTGCATCGGAGGCCCATCACAAGGACGGCCCCCGCCGGTAGGAGCGCGCCACTAGCAGCGAGGCTGCGCTGCCGCAAGCACCTTTATCGCATGGTAGCGCCGGTTAGCGCGGAGCCCAGCCGATATCCGCGAACACCGCCGATTTCGGCACATCGGTGACTGCTTCGTTGATGGTCAGTTCCTCCCCCGGGGCCAGCGTCGATTGCGGCGGTTGGACCACCCAGCTGTACACCTGCCGTTCGCGCTGGTCGCGCAGCACGATCAGGATCGGAGGGATCGGGCGGGATTCGCGCGCGGTATTGGTGACGATGATGCGCGCGCCGAAGAATTCGGTTCCGTTGGGGAGCGTGCGGCGTTCCTGTTCCTCCACCGGGAAGGCTAGTTCCAGGTCGGGTTCGGCAACACCGAACAGCGGGCGCGAAACCGGTACCCATTCGGGCAGGCCGACGTAATTGACCGCGGCAATCGTGGCGAGCGCGATGGCGGCGAAGATCGCCGCTGCCCAGGTCCACAGCTTGGCGATGTTGCGCCGCGGGCGGAACGGGGGCGCGTGCTCGAACCGCGAGGGGCCTTCATCGATTTCGGCGGCAGGCGCGGGGGGCAGGTCATCCTGCACTTCGCCATAGGGCGGGGCGGTTTCGTCGAAATCGGGACCATTTGCCGGCACGGGCCGGTCCGGGGTTTCGGCAAAGGTGAACCCGGGTTTCGCTGCCGGATCCGGTTGTTCCTGCGTATCTGCCGCGCTCGCTGCGGGCGGGGGCGGGGGCGGCGGCGGAGCGGGTGCAGCCGCCGGTACCGGTCGCGAGACGGGCCCCATGTCGCCAAGCGTCAGCCGGTCCGCGTCGGGCCCGTCCTGGAACCAGCTGTGCTTGCATTTGGCGCAGCGGACGGTGCGTCCGTCGATCCCGATCGCACTGTCGGGCACGACATAGCGCGTGGAGCAAGCTGGGCAGGCGATAATCATGGTGACCCAAGGCTTAGGCCGGTGCGCGAATCCCGACAAGCGACTGTACTGTTCGCAAACCCCCATGGGCGCTTTTTTCCACATGCAAGCGCGGTTATAGGCTGTGCCCGACGATGATGGGCGCCTTTTTCTTCTCGATCGACCGGGCTGCGCGATGAGCGTGGCCGAGCAGGAGATCGTCAGCTTCGACAATGTCGGATTGCGCTACGGTACCGACCGCGAAATTCTGTCCAACGTGTCCTTCACGCTGTTTCCCGGGCGGTTCTATTTCCTCACCGGTGCAAGCGGTGCGGGCAAGACGTCCTTGCTGAGGCTGCTTTATCTTGCGCAGCGGCCTTCGCGCGGGGCGATCCGCATGTTCGGCACCGATGTGATCACCCTGCCCCGCGAACGGCTGCCCGCCTATCGCCGCCGCATGGGCGTGGTCTTTCAGGACTTCCGCCTGGTCGACCACCTTTCCGCCTTCGACAACGTCGCCTTGCCCTTGCGCGTTTCAGGCGTGCGCGAGGCCGATTTACAGGGGCCGGTGGCCGACATGCTCGAATGGGTCGGCCTGGCACATCGCGCCGATGCCCGCCCCGCAACCCTGTCGGGCGGGGAACAGCAGCGCGTGGCGATCGCGCGGGCGGTCATCGGCCGGCCCGACATGCTGGTGGCGGACGAGCCGACCGGCAACGTCGATCCCGAAATGGCGCTCAAGCTGATCCGCCTGTTCGAAGCGCTCAACCGCCTTGGAACCACGGTGGTGGTGGCAACGCATGACGTGCACTTGCTGAGCAAGGTGTCCGATTCGCTGATCATGCGTCTCGACAAGGGGGTGCTGTCGGACCCTACCGGCGCATTACGCTATCCCCCGCGCCGGATCGGGGCGGGGGAATGAAGAAGCCTCCCGTTCTTGCCGGTGCTGCCGAGCGCGGACTGTCACCTTTTCGCGGACGCCGCGCCGCGCATCTCTTGCCCCAGGCGCGGCTGGGTGGGCCGATGCCGTGGGTGATCGCCATCATGGTTGCCCTTACGGTGCTTGCCGCAGGTGGCGGACTTGCGCTCGCCAATCTCGCCGATCGGGCGCGCGGCGAACTGGCGGGCAGCGCAACCGTGCAGATCGTCGATCCCGACCCGCAATCGCGCTCGCAGCAAGCCGATGCAGCGGCCACCCTGCTGGTCCAGGACCCCGCGGTCGCTGGGCTGGCGATCGTCCCGCCCGAAAGCGTTGCGGATTTGCTCGAACCGTGGCTGGGCACTGACGATCCGGAACAGGCGGTGCCGCTGCCCGCGCTGATCGACCTGCGGCTGCGGGACGGCGCCGATGCCGCCACGCTGGACCGGCTGCGCAGCCTGCTGGCGGATGCGGCACCCGCTGCCCGGATCGATGCGCAGGCGCAGTGGCTGGCGCCGGTCCTCGATGCCCTGTCGGCGCTCGGCTGGATGGCGTTCGGACTGATCGGCCTCCTTGCCTTCACCAGCGCGGCGGCCGTGTGGCTGGCCGCGCGGAATGCACTGGGGGGCAATCGCGACACGATCGAGATCGTCCACCTGCTGGGCGGCAGCGATGCGCAGATCGCGCGGATATTCCAACGTTCGATCCTGGCCGATGCCGTGATCGGCGGCGCGCTGGGTCTGGTAATCGGGATGGCCGCCGTGTGGCTGATGGGGGCACAGTTCGCGGCGCTCGATTCGGGCCTCGTATCCAGCGGGGGGCTGCAGGGCAGCGATTGGCTGGTCTTGGCCCTTGTCCCGGTGGGGGCGGTTGCTCTAGCGGTGCTGACAGCACGGTTTACCGTGCTCGCTTCGCTCAGGAAAATGCTGTGATCCTCCGCCTCTTCGCTGCAGCTGTGCTGGTCTATGCGTTCGGCTTCCTTGCCTTTGCCGTCTCGCTGCCCAAGCCGGTGAGTGGGCAGCGCACCGATGCCGTTATCGTGCTGACCGGCGGTCCGGGCCGCATCGCGCGCGGGCTGGAAGTGGTCGACGAGGGGCTGGCCGAGCAGATGTTCGTTTCCGGCGTCGATCCCGAAGTGACCCCGGCCGAATTCGCCAGCGAATTCGACGTTCCGCGCCGGACAATGGAATGCTGCGTCAAGCTCGGATATCTCGCCGTCGATACGCGCAGCAATGCGGGCGAGGCCGCGCAGTGGCTCAAGGAACACGATTATACGAGCGTGCGCCTGGTAACCACCGACTGGCACATGGCGCGGGCGGCCTCCGAATTCGCCGGCACGCTGCCGCCGCAGATCGATGTTCTGAAGGACGCAGTGCCCTCGCATCCGAACCTGCCGACGCTGTTCCTCGAATACAACAAGCTGCTCGCAGCGGCGATTTCGCAAGGTCTGCCAGACTGATCCGCCTATGCGATTGTTGCGTAACCTTGCCTTCTACTTCGCTTTCTATCTGGGGAGCCTGCTGATTACCTCGGCATCGCTGGCGGTTCTGCCGTTCAGCGTGGAAGCGTTCCGCCGGCAGGTGCGCAACTGGTCGCAGTGGCAACGCTGGTGCCTCACGCATCTGCTCGGCTGCGAGATCGTGCTCGAAGGCGGGCCGCTGGCCGAACCGGTGCTCTATGCGATGAAACACGAAAGCTTTTTCGAGGCGATCGATACGCCTGCACTGTTCGATTGCCCCAGCGTCTTCGCCAAGCAGGAATTGTTCAGCATCCCGTTGTGGGGGCGCGCGGCAGCGGCGTTCGGGCTGGTGCCGGTGGAACGCAATGCCGGGGCCCGCGCGCTGATGACCATGATCCGTTCGGCCAAGGCGCTCGCGGCGGATGGACGCCCCCTGGTGATTTTCCCCGAAGGGACCCGGGTGCCGCATGGCGAAAAGCGTGAACTGCAATCCGGCTTTGCCGGCCTGTACAAGATGCTCGGCCTGCCGGTGGTCCCGGTCGCGGTGGACAGCGGGCCGGTCTATCACCGGCTCTACAAGCAACCCGGACGGATCACTTATCGCTTCGCCGAACCGATCCCGCCGGGCCTGCCGCGGGCCGAGGTGGAAACCAGGGTGCGCGAGGCGATCAACACGCTGAATCCTTGAGGACGCCACCCGGCGCAACGTTATCGATCTTGCGAAAAAGGCTATGCCGTGCAGCCGTTTATGACGGTATTGAGTGGTCTCTGTAACACTAAATTGCGCATACGCGTCTATCCGGCCTTATTGTAAACGGGTCGATAACCTTCTNCTGTCTATCGCGAGCGGATGGATTCGCCGTCCGNCCCCAATCCGAAACCGGAACAACTGCGCCTGGCTGCGCTGGGCGAGCTGGGCGTGCTCGACACCGAGGCCGAGCGCGAGTTCGACGCACTCGCGCGGGTTACGGCCTCGATCATGGGCGTACCCAATGCCGGGATCAGCCTGGTCGATGCCGATCGCCAGTGGTTCAAGGCCTCGCACGGGATCGAGATCGGGGAAACGCCGCGCGATATCGCCTTTTGCGATCAGGTGGTGGCTCGCGGCGAGGCGCTGCTGATCGCGGATACGCTCGAGTCCGAAGAGTTCGCCGCCAACCCGCTGGTCACCGGANATCCCAGGCTCCGGTTCTACGCCGGCGCGCCGCTGATGCTCGACTCGGGCGAGTGTGTCGGCAGCCTGTGTGCGCTCGATACTGTGCCGCATCCCGATTTCCCCATCGAGAAACTCGACCGGTTGCGCGATCTCGCGACACTGGCATCCGAGTTGCTCGAGGCGAGGGGGCGCCGATTGCGCGGCGAGATCGCCGCCAAGATCGTTTCGGCCACGCCGCATGCGGTCATGGCCGCCAACCACCGCGCCGAGATCGTCTACTGGAATACTGCCGCCGAGAAGATGTTCGGACTGCCCGCGGCCAAGGCCATCGGGCGCAATGTCATGACCATCATCCCGAAGAAGTTTCACCATGGTCACCAGGAACGCTTCGAAGCAGCCGCAGAAGGGGGGCCGACGCGCCTGGTAGGGACATTCGTCGAACTCGAAGCGCGTCATGCCGACGGCACGGTTTTCCCGGTGGAACTGTCCTTGGCACCATGGGGCAGCCAGGACATGGGCGGGTTCGCCGCAGTCATTCGCGATACGACCGACCAGATGAAATTGCGCGCCGAACGCGACCGCAACAAGCAGTTCCTCGACGCGGTGGTGTCCAATCTGCCGTCGATGCTGTTCGTCAAGGACACCGACACGCGCCGCTACCTNCTNGTCAATCGCAAGGCCGAAGAGGTCATTGGTCGTTCCGCCGAGTCGATGAAGGGAAAATCGGATGCGGAACTGTTCCCGGGAGCGGGCCAGACCTTCGAACACAATGATNTNAAAGTGATCACCCAAGGGGGAACGAGCCAGACCGAAGCCGAATTCGAACGCGATGATGCCACGCGCGTCCATATCAGGACGACGCGGGTGCTGATCGATGGTCCCGACCGGCCCAACCAGTATCTGCTGGGATTGTCCGAAGACATCACCAGCATGCGCAAGACCGAGGCCGCGCGCTGGCGGCTGGCCAATTACGATACGCTGACCGGCTTGCTGAACCGCGGCAGCATGCTCGCCCAGATCGAACGCCTGATCGAGGCGGAGCACCGCTTCGCCATTTTGAACATCGACCTCGACCGGTTCAAATCGGTGAACGACCAGTTCGGCCATGTGACCGGGGACGAAGTGCTCAAGGTGGTCGGCGCCCGCCTTGCCGACCTGTCCGACGAGAACACCCAGATCGCCCGCATTGGCGGCGACGAATTCGTCTGCCTGATGACTGGCGAGCGATTGCGGGAACGCGCGGCGCGGTGCGCGGAGATGATCATCGGCGGGCTCCGGCAACCGATCAAGACGCGGGGCATTACCGCGCACCTCGGGGCTTCGATCGGAGTGGTCCTCTATCCCGATGATGGCCGCTGCGTCGAATCTCTGCGGCAGAACTCCGACCTCGCCATGTACCGCGCCAAGAACGAGGCGAAGGGCGAGCCGTGTTTCTTCGATGACGAGATGGATGCCGCGGAGCGCGATCGCCGCACGCTCGAGCGCGACCTGCGCACGGCGATCGAAGAAGGCCGGATCGACATCGCCTACCAACCGATCGTCTGCGTTGCGACGGGCGAGATAACCAGCGTCGAGGCGCTCGCGCGGTGGAGCGAACCCGATCGCGGGGCGATCCCGCCCGACATTTTCATCGCGCTTGCGGAGGACTGCGGGCTGATCGACGAACTGGGCGAACAGATCCTTCGCCGCGCCTGCATCGATGGTCTGGCCTGGCCGGAGAAGCTCAAGGTCGCGGTCAATCTCTCGCCGCGCCAGTTCTATTCGGGAATGCTGACCGATACCGTGCTGCGCGTGGTCGAGGAAACNGGTTTCCCCGCCCACCGTCTCCAGTTCGAGATTACCGAGAACCTCGTCATCCAGAACGCGGCGGAAGCGTTCTCGCAGCTGGAGGAACTCAAGAGCCATGGGATCGGGATTTCGATCGACGACTTCGGCATCGGCTATTCCTCGCTGAGCTACTTCCAGTCGTTCAGCTTCAACAAGGTGAAGATCGACAAGTCGTTCGTGTCCGAACTCGACCATTCCAAGGCCGCGAAGGCGATCGTCCAGGCGGTGGTCGGATTGGCCACGCAGCTCTCGATGTCCGTAGTGGCCGAAGGGGTGGAAACGCCGTTGCAGCGCCAGATGCTCGAAGACCTCGGCTGCAGCCATCTTCAGGGCTATCTTATCAGTCGCCCCGTCTCAGCCAGTGCGATCAGCGCCATGGTGATTTCCGAAGCAGCGCTGTTGCCGGCCTGATCTGGATCCAGCCGTCTGAGCTTCGGCGCTTAGTGGTCCTTGCGCCCGAAATCGGGGCGCGCATCATCCTGGCCTTCGTCGATGATCGACCGGCGGATGGTGCGGGTACGGTCGAACAGTTCGAACAGCGTATCCCCATCGCCGTTGCGAATTGCCCGCTGGAGCAGGCTGAGATCCTCGGTGAACCGCCCGAGCACCTCGAGCACGGCATCGCGGTTCGACAGGAAGACATCGCGCCACATCGTCGGATTGCTGGCCGCGATACGCGTGAAATCGCGAAACCCGCCCGCCGAATATTTGATGACTTCGCCGCGAGTGACCTCTTCCAGGTCGGATGCGGTCCCGACGATGGTATAGGCGATCAGATGTGGAATGTGGCTGGTCACCGCCAGCACCAGATCATGGTGCCGCGCATCCATGACCTCGACCGTGGCGCCGAGCCCGACCCAGAAATCCGCCAGCGCATCGACCGCGGTCTGCGGCGTATCCTTGGTCGGCGTCACGATGCACCAGCGCTGCCGGAACAGCGTGGCAAAGCCTGCATCGGGCCCGCTGTTCTCGGTCCCGGCAACCGGATGGGCGGGAATGACGATGGCCTCGGGGAGGGCTGCGCCCAGCGCTTCGCACACGCTGCGTTTCGACGAGCCCACGTCGCTGACGATGGTGCCGGGCGCGATATGCGCCGCAATCGCCTGCGCGGCGGCTGCCATCGCGCCCACCGGCACGCACAGGATAACGAGGTCCGCATCGCGCACGGCGTCGGCCGGCGTTTCCCCGACCGTATCGACCAGGCCCCGTGCCGCCGCCTGCGCGCGGACGTCGCCATCGGCATCCCAGCCCGTGGTGGTCAGGTCGGGCAGGTTTTCGCGTACTGCGAGGCCGATCGACCCGCCGATCAGTCCCAGGCCGATGATCGCGACACGGCGGATGGTCATGGCGCGTTCCCGCACAGGCGCTGCAACACGCCGGCGATATCGTCCATCTGGCTGGCTGTGCCGATGGTGATGCGCAGCGCCTGCGGCAGCCCCTGGCCCGGCAGATGACGCACTGCATAGCCCGCTTCGGCAATCGCGTGCAGCGCGGTTTCCGCTTGCAGCGCGCCTTCGAACAGGACCAGCACGAAATTCGCCTTGCTCGGGACCGCACGCAGCCCGTGATTGCCAAGTGCTTCGATCGCCTGTGTAAAGCGCTTGCGCTCTTCGCGGTTGGCCTCGCGCGAACGGGTAACGAATCCGTGGTCGCTTGCCGCGGCGATCGCAGCGCGCTGTCCGCCTGCCGTGACATTGAAGGGGCCGCGGATGCGGTTGAGAACGTCGATCAGCTCGGGGGCACCCGTCGCCCAGCCGATCCGCTCTCCTGCCAGGCCATAGATCTTGGAGAAGGTCCGCGTGACCAGCACGTTTGCGGCATTAGCAGCAAGCGCGAACCCGCCATCGGCCTCCTCGGGTTCGAGATATTCGGCATAGGCCTGATCGAGCACGAACAGGACGTCGGTGGGCAGGCCGGCGTGCAGGCGCCCGATTTCGCTACGCGGCAGGTACGTGCCCGTGGGATTGTTCGGATTAGCGAGGAAGACCACCCGCGTGCGATCGGTCACCGCAGCCAGCATCTCATCGACATCGGCGCCGAAATCGGCATCCCCGACTTCGACCGGTGTCGCACCGCAACGGCGTGCGGCAATATCGTAGACCGCGAAGCTGTACCGGCTGAATAGCACTTCGTCGCCCGGCCCGGCAAATCCCTGCGCGGCAAGGTTGAGCAATTCGTCCGATCCGGTGCCGCAGACGATCCGCGCCGGATCGATGCCGTGTTCGCGGCCCAGCGCCCGGCGCAATGCGATGGCGTCCGGATCGGGATATTCTGCGGGGGCGTGATCGCGCGCCAGCGCCGCCAGCGCTGCGGCGCTGCAACCCAGCGGGTTTTCGTTGGCGGACAGCTTGGTCAGCCTGCGCCCGTCCGCGCCGGTGGACTTGCCCGGAACATAGGCGTGGATGCCCGCAATCCAGGGCTTCATCGCGGGTTTTCCCGCGCGTGTATCGTTCTCTGCCATAGCGGCTTTGTCGCATGGAAGAATATCGGCCCTTCGACAAGCGGCAGGCTTGTGGTTAGAGGCAGGCTTTGATTGTTTCCGTCCAAGGTCCGATTGTGTCCACCGCCTCGCAAACCCTTGTCCTGCCTCATGCCCTGCCGCTCGATGGCGGCGGCGAACTGGCGCGTGTCGAGATTGCCTACGAAACCTATGGCACGCTCGATGCGGACCGATCGAACGCCATTCTGCTGTGTCACGCGCTGACCGGCGACCAGCATGTCGCCTCGCCGCATCCGGTGACCGGCAAGCCCGGCTGGTGGCAGCGCATGGTGGGACCGGGCAAGCCGATCGATACCGACCGCTTCCACGTCATCTGCGCCAATGTGATCGGCAGCTGCATGGGCTCGACCGGGCCGGCCAGCGACGCGGGCGATGGCAACCCGCATGCGATGCGCTTTCCGGTCATCACGATCCGCGACATGGTGCGCGCGCATGTCGGCCTGCTCGACACGCTGGGGATTGCGCGGCTGCATGCGGTGGTCGGCGGATCGATGGGCGGGATGCAGGCGCTGAGCTTGGCGGCGAACTGGCCCGAGCGCGCCGAGCGCGTGCTGGTGATTGCCTCGACCAGCCGCCATTCGGCACAGAACATCGGCTTTCATGAACTGGGGCGGCAGGCGATCATGGCCGACCCGCGCTGGCAGGGCGGCGATTACTACGGCGGCGAGGCACCCGAAAACGGGCTCGCCGTCGCGCGGATGGCGGCGCATATCACATACCTGTCGGAAGAAGCGCTGACCGCAAAGTTCGGGCGCAATCTGCAGGATCGCCCCGATGGGTCGAAAGGCGCCAAGACATTCGGGTTCGACGCCGATTTTCAGGTCGAAAGCTATTTGCGCTATCAGGGCAGCGGGTTCAGCCGCCGCTTCGATGCCAACAGCTACCTCTATATCACCCGAGCGATGGATTATTTCGATCTGGCAGAAGAACATGGCGGGCGGCTGGCAGATGCTTTCGCTGGCACCACGGCACGCTTCTGCCTTGTGAGCTTCGACAGCGACTGGCTCTATCCCACGGCCGAAAGCCGGCACGTGGTCCACGCGCTCAATGCAGCGGGTGCTGCGGTCAGTTTCGTCGAACTGTCGGCCCCGCATGGCCATGACAGCTTCCTCCTTGATGTCCCCGCGCTCGACCGGGTCGTGGAAGGTTTTGTCGGATGACCCTGCGCGCCGATCTTGCCGTGATCGCCGACCATGTCGCGCCTGGCAGCCGCGTGCTCGATATCGGCTGCGGTGACGGTGCGCTGATGCTGGCGCTGCGCGAAAAGCAGTGCGACGTTCGCGGGATCGAAATCGATGGCGCCAGTGTCGAGCGCTGCGTTGCACAGGGCCTGTCGGTCGTACAGGGCGACGCCGATCGCGACCTGCGCGACTATCCCGACAAGGGGTTCGATTACGCGGTACTCAGCCAGACGCTGCAGACCGCGGTGCGGCCCGACCGCATGCTCGACGAATTGCTGCGGGTGGGCACGCGGGCCTTCGTCAGCTTCCCGAATTTCGCGCACTGGCGCACGCGCGCCGCACTGATGTTCGGTGGGCGCATGCCGGTGACGCGCAGCATCCCGGTAAGCTGGTACGAAACGCAGAACATCCACCACGTCACCATCAGCGATTTCCGCGATCTTGCGCGTGGGAAGGCAGCGACGATCGAACGCGGCTGGTATTTCGCCAGCCGTGGACCGATCGGCCGGACGGGCGCCAATGCGCGCGCCGAATTTGCCGTGTTCGAACTTTCACGCTGAGATTAGCGCGCGCTCAGAGGCGCAGGCGGGGGATGACGGAGATTCGGCCGTGCATCCCCCCGGTGCGGCGATCACCCGGCGCGGTGCAGGCCGCAGATCTTGTGTCCGTCGAGATCGCGGAAATAGCACAGGTGCATCGCCCCCATAGCGCTTTCGCGCAGGCCCGGCGGGTCTTCGATGCTGGTGCCGCCCGCGGCGATCGCGGCATCGTGCAGTTCCTTCACCTGTTCGGGCGAATCGCATTTGAAGCCGATGGTCATGCCATTGGCGCAGGTCGCGGGTTCGCCGTCGATCGGCTGCGACAGCGCCAGCACATTGCCGCCATGCATGAAGAAGACGCGCTTGATCCCGCTGTCGAGCGTGTTGTCCATCGCCCCTTCGACACCGATCACCTTGAGCACCTTCTCATAGAACGCCTTGGATTTCTCGATATCGTTGGTGCCGATCATGATGTGGTTGAACATCGCATCTCTCTCCTTTGAGTTTCGTTTCGCCACCTTAACCGTGCGCAGTGGCGAGACAAGCGACGATCGGCATCCGGAGTAGCTTGCGGTTCATCCGTGCGGGTCTAGAAGCAGGACATGACCATGCTTCTCGCACCGCTCGCCCTTTCCTTCATGCAGGTTGCCTCGGCCGCACCGGCCGCTCCGTTGCCCGATCTGACGCTCGAACAGTCGGGCGCGCTGCGCTGTTCGGTCGCCTTCGGGCTGGTCCACAAGGCGCAGCGCGCGGGCGAGGACGGGGCAGCCGGCTATCCCGTGATGGCCGAGCGCGGACAGGAATTCTTCGTGCGCACGACTGCACGGCTGATGGACGAACTCGGCGCGGATCGCAGGACGATCATGGGGCTGGTGATGCGCGAACACACGGCGCTGGCCGAAACTCCCGAGCAATTGGACGAGGTCATGCCTGCCTGCCTGATGCTGCTCGACGCCGCGGGGCTCTGATCGCTTCGCCGGGCATTCCGGCACAGCATTCGCCGCGGCCGGAATGCGCGCAATTTTATGCGTAGAGTACCGCGGCCCAGTGGACGCATGCCCCGGGCTTGTGGCAAGGCAATCAATCCATGTGGCAGCTCTACCAATTCCCCCTGTGCCCGTTCAGCCGCAAGCTGCGCCTGCTGATGGGCGAGAAGAACATTGCCTACGAACTGGTGCGCGAACACCCGTGGGAAGGGCGCGACGAATTCTGGCATCTGAACCCGGCCGGACGCACGCCGGTGCTGCACGATGCGGGCCGCGGCGTCAGCCTGTCGGACAGCCAGGCGATCTGCGAATTTCTCGAGGAAACGGTCGAGCGCAACCCGATGATCAACGGTTCCGCGCTGCAACGCGCCGAGATCCGCAGGCTCGTCGCGCTGTTCGACGAGAACCTCTATGCCGATGTTTCAGGGCCCTTGCTGCACGAACGGATGAAGAAGCGGCTCGTGTTGCGCCAGCCGCCCGATTCGCGCGTCCTGCGTGAAGCGATGAAGAACGCGCATGCACATCTCGACTATATCGACTGGCTGGTGGANACCCGCCAGTGGCTTGCCGGGCCGACGCTCGGCCTCGCCGATCTCGCCTGCGCAGCACAATTGTCGGTGGCGGATTACCTCGGCGGGATCGACTGGAAGGGCCACGAACAGACGCGGCACTGGTATTCGGTGATGAAGAGCCGCCCCAGCTTCCGGCCGCTGCTCAGCGAGAAGATGGAAGGGCTGCCGCCGCCCCCGCATTACGCGCTGGTCGACGCCTGACCGGCTATTTCTGGCACAGGGGGCAGAACCACGTGCTGCGCCCGCCCTGCACGATCCGCCGCACGGTCCCGCCGTCATCGCGGTGGCAGGCGTCGCCTTCGCGGCCATAGACATGGAAGCGGGTAGCAAAATAGCCGAGATTACCGTCGGGCTGCGCAAAATCGCGCAGCGTCGAGCCGCCGTCTTCGATCGAGCGCGTGAGCACATCCTTGATTGCCGGGACAAGCCGCCTGAGCTGCGGCATGGTTACCTTGCCGCCGGCCTTGCGCGGGCGAATGCCCGCCTGCCACAGCGCTTCGCACACATAGATATTACCCAGGCCCGCCACGATCCGCTGGTCGAGCAGCAGCAGCTTGATCGCCTGCTTGCGGCCGCGCGTCGCCTCGCGCAAATGCTCGGGGGTCAAATCGGCGCCCAGCGGTTCGGGGCCAAGCGCGGCAAAGGGCGGCCATAGATCGAGTTCGGGGGCGAGCAGCAGGTCGACCGAGCCGAAACGACGCGGATCGTTGAGCGCGAAGACATGGTCCTCGGTCTCCAGCACCAGATGATCGTGCTTGTCCGCTGCTTTGGGATCGATCCGCCAGCGCCCGCTCATGCCGAGATGGAACACCATCGCATGGTCACGGTCGGTATGGAGGATGCCGTATTTCGCGCGGCGCGACAGGGCCGAGACGGTCGCCCCGGTCAGCGCCTGCACCAGATCGGGCGGGAAGGGGCGCCGCATGTCGGGCCGGTTCACCCGTACGCTGGTGATCCGCTCGCCCTCGAGAAATCTGGCAAGCCCGCGGACGGTGGTTTCGACTTCGGGAAGCTCGGGCATCTGAAAATCTCGTCACCCCGGCNAAAGCTGGGGTNGTTGTCGGAGGGCGATCCCAGCTTTCGCTGGGATGACGGGCTAATTCAAGGCCTTTGCCGCGGCCNCAATTCCCCCTAAGGCCCCCGCATGAGCGAAACCGTTTCCTTCGGCTACGAAGATATCGATGCTGCGGAAAAGACCGGCCGCGTGGGCGAGGTTTTTTCCAATGTCGCCGCCAAATACGACGTGATGAACGACGCGATGAGCGTGGGCATGCACCGCTTGTGGAAGGACCGCTTCGTCAAATGNGTCAAACCGCAGNCGGGCGAAGCCATTCTCGACATGGCGGGCGGCACCGGCGACATCGCTTTCCGCATGGCCGAAAAGGGCGCGAGCATAACTGTCTCGGACATCAACCAGGACATGCTCGATGTCGGGATCGAGCGCGCGATGGAGCGCGGGATCGACGGGCTGGTATGGTCGCGCCAGAATGCCGAGGAACTGAGCTTTTCGAGCCGTATCTTCGATGCCTACACGATTGCGTTCGGGATCAGGAATGTCACGCATATCGACCGAGCGCTGANGGAAGCGCATCGCGTGCTGAAATATGGCGGGCGCTTCTTCTGCCTCGAATTNAGCACTGTCGAATGGCCCGGNTTCAAGGAAGCCTACGACCTCTATTCGCACAAGCTGGTGCCNCAGATCGGCAAGGCGATTGCCAATGACGAGGACAGCTATCGCTATCTCGTCGAATCGATCCGCCGCTTCCCCGACATGCCCGGCTTCGAACGCATGATCCGCGAGGCGGGTTTCGAAAACACCCGCGTCGAACCGATNCTCGGCGGGCTCGTCGCGATCCATTCGGGATGGAAGGTCTAGGGGTGGCACGGCCCTCGACGCATATCTGGCGCCTGCTCAAATGGGGGCGCACGCTGGCGCGCCACGGAGCGCTGCGGGGGATCGAAAGCGATCCCAACACGCCCGCACCGATCAAGCGGCTGGCACGCATTGCGCGTTTCGGCACCCGGCAACCCGACACCCCCGACTACGCCGGAGCGTTCCGTGACATCGGCCCCGCCGCGATCAAGCTGGGCCAGACACTCGCCACCCGCCCCGATCTGGTCGGAGAAGAGGCAGCCCGCAATCTGCTCATGCTGCAGGACAACCTGCCGCCGGTGGATTTCGCCGAGATCCGGGCCAGCATCGAAGCCAGTTTCGAGCAACCGATCGAGGCGCTGTGGGCCGAATTCGACCCGGTGCCAATCGGCGCGGCGTCGATCGCGCAGGTCCACCGCGCGGTTACCACCGAAGGCCGGCAGGTCGCGGTCAAGGTGCTGCGTCCCGGCGTGCGCGAACAGTTCGCCCGCGACATCAGTACCTATGAGTGGGCAGCGGCGCATCTCGAGAGCTTCGGCGGCGAGGCCGCGCGGTTGCGGCCCCGTCTGATCATCGCCAATTTCAAGCGCTGGACCAATCGCGAGCTCGACTTGCGGCGCGAGGCGGCAAGCGCCTCCGAACTGGCCCAGCACATGGTCGGCACGGCTGGCTATGAAATCCCCGGGATCGACTGGGACCGGACCAACGGCCGCGTGATGACGGTCGACTGGATCGACGGAATCAAGATCAGCAACACCGAGGCGATCCGCGCAGCAGGGCACGACACGGCGGAACTGGCCAGCCGGCTGGTGCTCGCTTTCCTCAAGCAGGCGATCGCGGCGGGCTTTTTCCACGCCGACATGCACCAGGGCAACCTGTTCGTNAAAGCCGACNGCACGATCGCGGCGATCGACTTCGGCATCATGGGGCGGATCGATCGCCGCGCGCGTATGTGGCTGGCGGAAATCCTCTACGGGCTGACGACGGGCAATTACAAACGCGTCGCCGAAATCCATTTCGAAGCGCAATACGTGCCCAGCTATCACGATGTCGACGAGTTCGCGACAGCGCTGCGGGCGGTGGGCGAACCGATGCGTGGCAAACCGGTCAGCGAGCTGTCGGTCGGGCAGATGCTCGATGGGCTGTTCGCGATTACCCGCGATTTCGACATGCAGACGCAGCCGCACCTGCTGCTGCTGCAGAAAACCATGGTGATGGTCGAAGGCATCGCAACGCAGCTCGATCCCGCAATCAACATGTGGGATGTCAGTGCGCCCTACGTGCGCAGCTGGATCCGCGATGAACTCGGTCCTGAGGCCGCGCTCGCCGATCGCATCCGCGAAGACACCGGAACGCTGCTGCGGATTCCCGAACTTGTCCGCCGTATAGAGGAACGCTTTCCCCCCAAGGGTGGCGCCCCCGAAGCGCCGCCGCTGCCCAAGGTCGAATTGATGTGGGAAAGGCGCCGCCGCAAGGCGCGCGGTCGCGGTATGCTGGGCTATGCCTTCGCGGCAGTGGCAGGGGGGCTCGCCGCATGGGCAGCGACAATGCAGGGGTGGATCGGCTGACCGGCACCGGCGCGGGTGATGCGCCGCGCTGGGACCGTTTCGCTCGCTGGGGTCGCTGGCCGGCTCGGGCGCTCCTCGCTCTGGTCGCGGCACTGCTGCTGCTTGCTGCGCTGACGCCGCTCGACCGCGGACACACCGTACCGCCGGTGGCGCGCGATACGCATACCGCCCTCATCCAGCCCACGCGTGACGACGATCTGGCCTTCTATGATCGCGTGATCGAGCGGATCGCAGGCGGCGAATCCTATTACGACTTCATTGTCGAAGAGCAGCGCGCACGCGATTATCCGGTTCGCCCGGGGATTACTGTCCGTCTGCCAACACTTGCTTATCTCCATGCCATACTCGGCGAGTCGTGGATGGCCGCACTGGCGGCGGTTTTGCTGGCTGCCACTCTTGCTGCCTGGTGGCACCGCTTGGGGGATGAGCCGGGTGGTGAGCGTCACCGGCTCGTCGCCATCGCGCTGCTGGCGGCAAGCGCAACGCTCGGTCTCAACCGATGGTTTTTCGTCTTGCACGAATTATGGGCGGGGATGCTGATCGCGCTGGCGTTCGGCCTGCATCGGCCGGGCCGTTGGGGCTGGGCACTGGCGGTGACCGCGTTGGCGCTCGCCATTCGCGAACATGTCCTGCCCTTTGTGCTGCTGCTCGCAGCGATGGCGGCATGGCGGCGCGACTGGACGGAGGCAGCCGCCTGGGCCGGGCTCGTCCTCCTGTTTCTCGTGGGAATAGGCGCGCATCTGGCGCTGCTGTCGCCGCAGATACTGGCGAGCGATCCGCAAGGCCCGGGCTGGCTGGCCCTGCGCGGACTTGCTGGATGGCTCGGCAACGTGGTTCTGAGCTCGAACCTCCGGTTCCTACCGCATGGTATCGCCGGGCCGATCGTACTCCTGGCATTGCTGGGCTGGGCAGGGTGGAAATCCGCGGCAGGCACCACCGGCACCCTGCTTTATCTCGGGTACGGGATTGCCTTCATGCTCGCCGGACGCACCAACAATTTCTACTGGGGCGCGGTGGTCGCGCCAGCCATTTTTGTCGGTCTTGCCTTTCTTCCGATGGCAGGGGCGTCCCTGCTTCGAGCGGCGCGGGGGCGCTGATGAGACTTCCCGCGCACCCGCTCGCTGTGCTGTCCCGGAAGATGGCAGTGTTGTTGGCTGTCATCACCCTGCTTGCCTGCGTGTGGAACGGGTTTGCGCTCGAGATGCGGGATGCGGCTCATACGGGCGACATAGCGGAGCGTCTCGAACGCGGCGAGCGTCTCGATATGGATCTCTACCGTGCAATCAACGGCCGGGTTGCCGCAGGCGAAAGCTATTACACCGCCGCGGCGACTGAGCACCGCGTCTTTGGCATGCCGACCGCACCATTCGTGACGATGCGCACGCCCGTCCTGGCATGGACCACCGCCCTGTGGGGCGCGGATGGCTGGCGGATCATCGCTGTCCTGTTATGGGCAGCCAATATCCTCGCCTGGTACGGTGCATTGCGTAGAAGCGGCCGTTCGACCGCATTGGCAGCAGCAGCTCTGGCTGCAGCGTTTGGCATGGTCGGCTTTATCCCCGACATTGCCTTCAGCCACGAACTGCTTGCCGGGATGATGCTGTCGCTCGCGCTTGCGCTGTCGGCGGGCCCCGGCTGGCTTGCAGGTTTGCTCATGGCGACCTGTGCGATCGCGCTGCGCGAACTCGCACTGCCGTTTCTGGGGGCCTGGGGTGCGGTTGCCTGCCTTGCGGGCGAGCGAGGCAAGGCGCTGGCAATTGCGGGTGCGCTGCTTGCTTTGCTGGTCGGCTTCACCGTGCACGCTGCGATGGTGGATGCGGTTCGCGCGCCGGGCGATCTCGTCTCGATAGGATGGAGCGGCCTGTTGGGACCCGCGCTGCCGCTATACGGCATTCATGTGACCACCTTGCTGCAGACATTGCCGAGCTGGCTTGCAGGGACGCTCGGAGTGCTTGCCTTGCTCGGCTGGCTCGGGGCGGGTGGCCGGCTGGGCATGTTCGCGGCGCTGTGGTTCGCAAGCTTCATCACTGCCGTAGCGCTGTTCGCGCGGCAGGATAACTTCTACTGGATGGGGCTGTTCGTCCCTGCTTACGGCGTTGGTCTCGCGCTGGTTCCCCGCGCTCTGGTCGACCTTGCAGGGGCGGTTAGGCAGTCGCGGTTTGCCCGGAGCCCCACGCGCGTATCGCAATGATGATCACGATGCAGTGGAACCCTTCCACCGCCATCGGCACCATCCACCCTTCATAGGGCCCCTGCGCCACGACATTGATGAAGCGTCCGATGAAGGCGATGCCGAACAGGCCGAGCGCCGGCAGCAACACCTCGCCCCGTCGTTTCCATGCGCCCCACCCCAGCGACAGCGCGGTGACATAGAAGAAGGCGGTCATGTCGCCCCGCAATGTCGATTCGCCGTGGGTCGAGGCGATCGTCAGGCCGAAGTCGCTCGCCGCGCTGGCGGGATCGACGAGGAAGCTGGTACCCAGCACCAGGTCGAGTATCGCAAGGGCCAACAAAATCGCGCTCAGGATCACATGCATCGAAACCTCCCCGTTTCCTTTTCTTTCACCATACAAGGTTAGGGAGTATCGCGTAAAACGCCAGTGCTACACGCTGGCAATACCAAACGGGGGGCGCTAGCAAGCGCGGCGATGACACACTGGCTATGCATTTGCCGATCCGTACCGGCGCGTCCGGANCCACCGCTGCAAGGCGCAGTCCCGGCGTGAACGGCCCGAAGATCCTCCTCGTCATCGGCGGCGGCATAGCGGCCTACAAGTCGTGCGAACTCGTGCGCCTGATCCGCAAGGCCGGCGGCGAAGTGACCTGCGTGCTGACGAAGGGCGGCCAGCAATTCGTCACGCCCATGGCGCTTGCCGCGCTGAGCGAGAACAAGGTCTANACNTCGCTGTTCGATCTCAAGGACGAGGTCGAGATGGGGCATATCCAGCTGAGCCGCGAAGCCGACCTGGTGGTGGTGTGTCCGGCAACCGCCGACCTCTTGGCCAAGATGGCCGCCGGGATCGCCGACGACCTCGCCACCACGCTGATCCTGGCGACCGACAAGCCGGTGCTGACCGTGCCGGCCATGAACGTGCGCATGTGGGAGCATTCGGCGACCCAGCGCAACGCCGACTGGTTGCGCCAGGCGGGTGTCGCAGTGATGGACCCCGACGAGGGCGCGATGGCCTGCGGCGAATTCGGCGCAGGGCGGATGCCCGAACCGCCGTCCATCCTCGCGCGGATAGCGCAGGAGCTCGATCTCGACCTCGATTTGCTCGAACTCGGCGCTCCGGTGCTTGCGCAGCTTGCCGCGCCCGCGCAAAGCGTGCCGCTCGGCGAGACGCTCGAACCTTCGGAGCCCATGTTCGAGGATGACGGGGAGGAAGAAGACGATACCCCCAGCGGCGGCGGGCTGGGCGGCTTGCTGTCGATGATCATTCCGCGGACGACGGAAACCCGCACCCACGAGGAAATCGAGGCCGAACTGGAAGAGCTGCCCGAAGCGGGCGATGAAGCCGGCTTCGAGGGCGCGGAACTACCCGAACCGTCCGAACCCGATCCCGCCGCAGGACCGATCCTGGCGACCAAGGGCAAGGCTTCGGCAGCCCCGCCGACCGATCCTGGGGCGTTGGCTTACGGCGACGATGGCCACGCGATGCCGCAGGCCATGGCCGACGCCTTCCAGACACAGGCCGCAGCCTTCGACGCTTCGCCGCTGGCGGGACAGGCGGCGTTCGATCCCGATCCCGAACACCGGCCGCTCTATGGCAAGCATGTGCTCATCACCGCGGGGCCGACGCGCGAACCGATCGATCCGGTGCGCTATATTGCCAACCGGTCAAGCGGGAAGCAGGGCTTTGCCATCGCCGCGATGGCCGCNGCGGCGGGGGCCCGCGTTACTCTGATCGCCGGATCTGTGCACCTGCCCACCCCGGTCGGTGTCGACCGTATCGACGTCGAGACCGCCGAAGACATGGCCGAGGAAGTGCGCCGCGCATTGCCGGCGGATATCGCCTTCATGGTCGCCGCGGTTGCGGACTGGAAGAGCCGGCATGTCGCGGGCGAGAAGATGAAGAAACGCGGCTCGGCGCCGCCCGCGCTGATCCTCGCGGAAAACCCCGATATTCTTGCCAGCACGGCGGCGGGTCGCAAGCGCCCGACCTTGCTGATCGGCTTCGCCGCCGAAACCGAGAACGTGGTCGAAAATGCCAAGTCCAAGCGCAAGCGAAAAGGCGCCGACTGGATCGTGGCCAACAATGTCGCAGGCGATATCGGCGAAAGCGTGATGGGGGGCGACCTCAACCAGGTCCATATCGTCACCGCGCGCGGGGTCGAGAGCCTGCCCGAGATGGCCAAGGAAGACGTCGCGCGCGAACTGGTGCTGCGTGCCGCGGAAGCGCTGGTGCCGGGGGATGACGCCGATGACTGATCCGGTGGGCGTGCAGGTCAAGCGGCTGCCGCATGGCGAAGGACTGGCGCTACCCGNCTATGCCACCGATGGCGCGGCGGGGATGGACGTGCTTGCCGCCGAAGACCTGACGCTGGCGCCGGGACAGCGGCGTGCTGTCGCTACCGGTCTCGCGGTCGCAATTCCGCAGGGTTTCGAAATCCAGGTCCGCCCGCGATCGGGCCTCGCGCTCAAGCACGGGATAACCGTGCCCAACACGCCGGGGACGATCGACAGCGATTACCGCGGCGAGATCAAGGTCATCATGATCAACCACGGGACGGAAGATTTCGCGATCGCCCGGGGCGACCGGATCGCACAGCTGGTGCTGGCCCCGGTCACGCAGGCCGCGTGGCACGAGGTGGGCGAGCTCGATGCGACCGTTCGCGGTGAAGGCGGCTTCGGCTCGACAGGCGGCCACGCGAAACTGGGCTGAGCGCCGGTACGAAAAAGGCGGCCCGCTCGCGGACCGCCCTTCGCTTGGCTGAATTTTCACCCGCGTGGATCAGTCGATCTTGCGCACGGTGGTTTTTTCGGGCGCGATCGAGATACGCAGCGTTTCGCCCGAATTGCCGGGGAAATCGGTAAACATCGCTTCGACGAGGTTGGGCACCAGATACTGCAGCCGGTTCGAGGTCGAAATCGCCTGCGCCTGGCCTTCGAACAAGCGTTCGCCCGTCGCGGCGCGGTCGATCTTCATGTCGATCTCGCTGGTGTAGACGGTGTAGCTGCGGACTTCCTGCCCGCCGAACCACGGGTCGTAATAGCCATAGCCCCAGCGGCTGCCGACATAGCGCGGGCGGTAATAGCCGGTCCGCGCACGGTAGCCGTACCACGGCGAATAGAACGGGTCGCTGAAGCCGGTCGACCGCACGCGTTCGCGGCCCTTGTCGACCTCGTAGTCGAAACGGACGAGCAGCGAAGCGTCTTCGGGCGATGCAGCCTGGGCATAGCCGAGGCTCGACATCTGCGCTTCGACGAGGTCGGCATATTGCGCGAACTCGAGCCCGCCGGCGAGCGCCGGATCATCGGCCACGACGAAATAGGTTTCCCCCTGCGGGGCGGGCAGCTGCGTCTGGAAACGCGAGACATCCGCCTTGAACGGGGTGGCACAGGCTGCGAGGCCTGCAAGGATGACGGGAACGGAGGCGAGCTTGAGTTTGCGCCCCCAACCCTGGTTCAGGTTGGTCATGCTCAGTCCTTTGTACTGTTGGCGTTTCTTACACGGAAACGCGATCGTGCGCAGCCCACCGCTTGCCCGAGGCACACTGCCATTAGCTGTGCATGGCTATGGACGAATGGCGATTAACCCGGATTGAATGTCCGGATTCACATTTGATGCGATGACCGCGCGCTTAACGCACCAGCCCAAGCGCAGAATATGTCGCGTCGAGCGTGGGGCGCGCCAGTTCGCGGGCCTGGCTGGCGCCGCGCGCCAGTATCGCATCGAGCGCCTCGCGGTCGTCGAGCAGCTCGTTGAACCGGGTGGAGATCGGTCGCAGCGTTTCGACCAGCAGTTCGCCCAGCGCGGGCTTGAACTTGCCGAAACCCTCGCCGCCGTATTCGCCCAGCACGGCCTCGACCGTGGTGTCGGCAACCGCAGCATAGATCGTGACGAGGTTCAGCGCTTCCGCCCGGCCGACCAGCCCGCCTGCCTCGCTCGGCAGCGGTTCGGGATCGGTCTTGGCCTTTTTGACCTTCTTCATCATCGTATCGGCATCGTCGGCCAGTTCGATCCGGCTCATTTCGGACGGGTCGGACTTGCTCATCTTCTTGGACCCGTCGCGCAGGCTCATGATCCGGGCGGCCTGCGGCGGTGTGATCGCTTCGGGCAGGGTGAAGACCGGCGTATCCTCACCAGCGAAATCGTTGTTGAACTTCTGCGCGATGTCGCGTGCCAGTTCGAGATGCTGTTTCTGGTCTTCGCCGACGGGAACATGCGTCGTCTGGTAGAGCAGTACATCGGCGGCCTGCAGCACCGGATAGGCGAACAGCGCGACCGATTGGCCTTCGCGGTTCTTGCCCGCCTTGTCCTTCCACTGCGTCATGCGGTTGAGCCAGCCCATTCGTGCGGTTCCGTTGAGCAGCCACTGCATTTCCGCATGCGCGGGGACCTGCGCCTGGTTGAACAGGATGCTCCGGTGCGGATCGATCCCGCAGGCGACCACGGCCGCGGCCATTTCCAGCGTGCCGCGGTGCAGTTCGGCCGGATCGTGCGGCATCGAAATGGCATGCAGGTCGGCGAGGAAGAATAGGCATTGCTCGCCNTCCTGCATATCGTCCTGCATGCGCACCCAGTTGCGGATCGCCCCGAGGTAATTGCCGAGGTGGAGATTGCCGGTGGGCTGGATGCCGGAAACTACCCGCATGTCAGGACGCATGAATTCTCTCAATCAGGTTCGGGCCGGCCNGGATCGGCCCGTCGGGTTCAGGTCTGGCGGCGCAGCAGCCGGGCGATCGTCGCCCGGTCGAGCACCCCGAGGAGGATCGCCGCGATGCCGTAGACCGCAGTGCCCGTCAATGTCACCGCGGCGATCCCGCCCGCACGCTGGAGTATCGTGCCGTCGAACCACGGGTCCAGCGGNCCCATCAGCGCCCACAGCGCNAGCGCCATCGCCAGCGCGGCGATGAANATCCGCACGATCCGCCCCGCGATCCGTGACGGCAGGCGGAAATACCCGCGCCTGACCAGGATCGCGTAAAGCAGCATGACATTGCACCACGCGCCGATCGACCCTGCCACGGCCAGCGCCAGCACGCCCAGGCGCGGGACCAGCAGGATATTCAGCCCCACCGTGACCACCAGCGACGCCGCGGCGGTGAACACCGGGGTGCGCGTGTCTTTCCGGGCAAAGAAATTGGGCGTCAGCACCTTGATCAGCACATAGGCGGGCAGGCCGATCACCAGCCCGCTGACCACCGTGCCGGTAATCAGGGCATCTTCGACGCTGAACGCGCCGCCAGCGAAGAACACGCGGGTGAAGGCGCTGCCCGATACGAACAATGCCGCAGCCGCGGGCACGGTCAGCAGCATCGCCAGCTCGATCGCGTTCGATTGCAGCCGCTGCGCCTCGTCGTTCTCCTCGCGCGAGAGGTAGCGCGACAGGGCGGGGAGGATGGCGGTGCCCAGCGCGATCCCGATGATCCCCAGCGGCAGCTGGTTCCAGCGGTCAGCCATTGCGAGATAGGTGTAGCTGCCGACCTCCAGCGTAGAGAGGAAGAACAGGTCGACGAAGCGGCTGATCTGGTAGATGCCCGCACCGAACACCGCAGGGACGATCAGCACGCCCAGTTCCTTTACCCCGGGCGAGACCCGCGGCAGCAGCAGGCGGATCCGAAAGCCCGCGCGGTGCATCCAGAACGCCAGCCACACCAGTTGCAGCAGGCCCGAGGCGCTGAGCGCGACCGATTGCCAGAACGCACTTTCGCGGCGCGCCATCACCCCTTCGCCCAGCGATGCGCCGTATAGCAGCGCTGCGATCAGGCAGAGGTTGAGCAGCACCGGTGCCGCCGCCGCGGCAGCGAAGCGCGACAGCGAGTTGAGCACGGCGGCGACCAGCGTCGCAAGGCTCATGAACAGGAGGTAGGGGAAGGTAATCCGTGCCATCATCACCGCGATCGGCAAGGCTTCGGGATCGCTTTCGAGGCCGTCGGGTGCGAAATAGGCGACCACCCACGGCATCGCCACCATCGCCAGCCCGCCAAATACGATCAGGATCGGCAGCAGCAGCGACAATACGCTTTCGGCGAAGCGCTGGGCCTCGCTCTGCCCTTCGACCATCCGCCGGTTGAAAAGCGGCACGAAGGCGCTGGCAAAGGCGCCTTCGGCGAACAGGCGGCGGAAGATGTTGGGCAGCATGAAGGCCAGCTGCCACGCGTCGCCCATCGGCGTTGCGCCGAGCACGCGCGCCACCAGGATGTCGCGCACGAAGCCGAAGACGCGGCTGACCGCGGTCAGCCCGCCGATGGTCCCGACGTTCTTGAGCAGGCTCACCTGTCAGAGCCTCCCGGGCGAATCAGCGGCTCAGGCTTCGCCGGCGGGCGGGGTCGCCGCGGCGCCCTGCTGCTGTTCCTGCGCGCGCGCAGCCAGCTGCTGCTGGTAGAGCGCGCCGAAATCCATCGGATCGAGCATCAGCGGTGGGAAGCCCGCATCGCGGCTGGCATCGGCAATGACGCGGCGCGCGAAGGGGAACAGAATTCGCGGGGCTTCGGCGAACAGGAAAGCGTGCGCCTGCTCGTCGGGCAGATTGCGCATGCCCATCAGCCCGCAATAGTCCAGATCGATCAGATAGAGCGTGCCCTGGCTGGTCTTGGCGCTGCAGGTAACCTTCAGCGTCACTTCGTGAACGTCTTCGGCGATCTTGTCGGCGGCGATGTTGACCTGCACGTCGAGCTGCGGCTGCTCGTTCCACTGGTAGCATTGCGGCGCGCTGGGGTTCTCGACCGAAAGGTCCTTGATATATTGCGAGATCACGCCCGCGCTGGGCTGGTTGTCGGCCCCGTTGGCGCCCGCTGCGGGATTGTTCAGGTCGGTGAGAACGTCGCCTTCGTCGGCCATGTGCATTCGCTTTCCATTTATCCGATAATGCCGCCCGCGCGCGCCATTTCCGGGCGCAGCGGGCCTTCGGTGCGCGCGCCTAGCACTGTCGGACGAGTCTAGCAATCCGCGACCCGGCCCGGTGGTGCGCGGCGCGGCGCCGGGGCCGTAGGACCATTGTCGGTTTGTATTTCCTTCCTATCTAGGGCAGGACAGATGTTGGACTGCCGGAGGCGCGTTGCCTTCGCGAATGAAGTTGGGAAGCAGGTTAATCACGTGATCACCGAGATCGTCATCCTCGCCATGATCGCCGCCTTTCTGGGGTTGCGGCTCTATTCGGTGCTCGGCCGTCGGTCGGAGCATGAAGAAGAGGTGGTGCCGCATCGGTTCGAGCGCGCGGATACGCCTGCGCAGGCCGAGAATGCACCGCGTCCCGCCCGCCAGCCGGTGGTGCTGCGCGGGGGCGACAATGCGGCTCCGGCCAGCGAGGCAGGCGTGCGCGCCATCGCCGCGGCCTCGCCGGGCTTCGACCTGCTGGGTTTCCTCGAAGGTGCCAAGGGCGCTTACGCGATGATTCTGGAGGCCTTCTGGAAAGGCGACAAGGATACGCTGCGCGAACTGACCGATGGCGACGTCTACGAAAGCTTTGCGCAGGCCATCGACGCGCGCGAAGAAGCGGGCGAAACGCTCAACAACCGGCTGATCAGGATCGAGGACGCGACCGTGCGTTCGGCCGATCTCGATGGCCGCATCGCCCGCATTGCCGTGCTCTTCGTGGCCGATATCGCCGCAGTGACCCGTAGCGCGGAAGGCAATGTCGTGGCCGGTTCGCTCGACGACGCGATCGAAAGCCGCGACGTCTGGACCTTCCGCCGCAATGTCGATGCCGCCGATCCCAACTGGGTTCTCGACGAAACCGACGAAGGCTGACGCGCCGCTCGATCCGGGGGGAGGGATGATGCGCTACCTGCTGGTAATCGCGGTCACGCTGGCGCTGTCTGCCTGCGTCCGCGTCGTGCCCGACATGCGCCCGCAAACACCGGTCGCCATGCCGCCCGGCACCGTCTCCAGCGCCGCCTTCGCACCCGTTTCTCGCGGCNTTAAGGTAACCGAACTGGGCATCGGCGCCGATGATGCGGGTACCGCGCTCGTCTCGTTTCTCGAATCCTGTCCCGCTATCCTGCGCCGCGAGGACCAGAGCGGTCTGACCTTTGCCGACGACTGGCGCCCTGCCTGCGAGGCCGCCGCCACCTGGCCGGTCTCGGACGCGCGCCGGTTCTTCGCCAGCTATTTCGAAACCGCCCGCGTGGGCGATGGGGCGGCCTTCGCCACCGGCTATTACGAGCCCGAGATCCGCGGTAGCCGGACGCGCGCACCGGGATATGACGTGCCCGTCTATGCCATGCCTCCCGAACTGGTGCGCGCATGGCCCGACGATATGCCTGCGAGCGAGCGGAGCGGGCGCCCGCCGCTGGGCCGGTATGACGCCAGCGGGCGCTTCGTCCAGTTCCACGATCGCACTGCGATCGAACTCGGCGCGCTCGAAGGGCGCGGGCTCGAGATCGCCTGGGCTGCCGATCCGGTCGAGCTGTTCTTCCTGCAGATCCAGGGTTCGGGTCTGCTGCGCCTGCCCGANGGCTCGCTGATGCGGATCGGCTATGCCGGGCAGAACGNCCGCGAATATGTCGGCATCGGCCGCGTGATGCGCGAACGCGGANTGATCGGCGAAGGCACCGATTACGCCACTTCGATGCAGGGCATCATGGCGTTCATTCGCGACAATCCCGCGCAGGGGCGCGATATCATGCGCCTCAACAAGAGCTGGATTTTCTTCCGCGAACTGAACAGTGACGGCCCGCTCGGGTCGCTGGGGGTGCCCGTCCGGCGCGAAGCATCGGTCGCGGTCGATCCCAATTTCGTCCCCTATGGCGCGCCGGTCTTTCTCGACATGGAACGCGACGAGGCCGACGGGCTCTGGATCGCGCAGGACACAGGCGGGGCGATCAAGGGCACCAATCGCTTCGACACCTTCTGGGGCAATGGCNGCGATGCCCGCGAAATCGCCGGCAGCATGAGCGCCAGCGGATCGGCTCTCGTCCTGCTGCCGGTGGGTACGCTCGACCGTCTCGAAACGCGGCGGTGAGCTCCCCGCGCGGACTGTCCGACGAAGAAGCCGCTGCGTGGGAAAAGCTCGCCGCGACAGTCGAACCCCTGCATCCGCTGCGCCCCGTCCAGCCGCAACCCGCGCATGAGGCCAAGGCGCCGGCCCCNCCGAAAAAGCAGGCGAAGAAACAGGTGTCCCCCGCAAGGCCCCGCCCGGTCCCCGCGCCCCCGCCGCGGAACATCGCAGCGCCCGATCGCGGGCTCGATTCGCATTGGGACCGGCGGCTCAAGGGCGGTCAGTTGCAGCCCGAAGTGACCATCGACCTGCATGGCCACACGCTCGACGGTGCCTATGACCGTTTGATGAGCGGCGTAGCGCAGGCCCGCGCCATCGGCGCGCGCAGCATATTGCTGGTGACCGGCAAGCCGCGCCCGGTGGCAGCGGCCGACCGCGGCACGCAGCGCGGTGCCATTCGCGCCAAGGTGCTCGACTGGCTGGCCGCCTCGAGCCACCATCCGGCGATTGCCGCCGTCCGCCGCGCGCACCAGCGCCACGGCGGCGACGGCGCGCTCTACATCGTGCTCAAGCGCGAACGGTAGCGGTGGTCATCTTCGACTGCGACGGGGTTTTGGTAGACAGCGAAGTGCTGCTGACCGACGTGCACGTGACCCAGTTACGGAAGCTGGGGCTGGACATCAAACATGCCGAACTGACCGAACGCTTTCTCGGGGTAACCGACCGCGCGATGCATGCCGCGCTCGAGGCAGACTTCGGCGCACCGTTTCCCCATGACTACGACCGCGAAGTCAAGGCCGAGCTTCGCAGGCGCAGCGCGCGCGAGTTGCGCGCAGTCCCCGGTGCTGCCGCGGCACTGCGCCGTTTACATGGACCATGCTGTGTCGCATCGAGCAGTGCGCAGGCCGAGCTCGAGTTCAAGCTGGATGCCACCGGCCTCGCGCCATACTTTGCCGGCAATGCCTTCAGCGCAGATGTTGTCGCCGCGGGCAAGCCGGCGCCCGATATCTTCCTTTACGCTGCCTGCGCGATGCGCGTCGCCCCGGCGGAATGTCTGGTGATCGAAGACAGCGTGAACGGGGTCAAGGCAGCCGTCGCCGCGGGCATGGACGTGATCGGCTTTACGGGCGCCAGCCATCTGACGCCCGCCTATGGCGATCGTTTGCTGGCCGCCGGTGCGCACGCGGCAGTCGGTGATTTCGGCAGTTTGACCCGGCTGGTGCCGGAACGGTTCGTCCAGCTCGATTAGGCGNAGCCGCGCTCCAAAACNCGAAATGCCGGGCGCCTCCTATAAGACGCCCGGCATAAAGCACGGGTCATTCGCGCCGATTCACATCGCGCCTAGTCCTGCTTGACGCTCTCGCGGTCCCAGAANCGCAGCTTGCCGCANGTCTCGATNAAGCTCGCCGCGGCGTCCTTGCCCGACGAGACATCGAAGAAGCCGTCGTCGCGGCGGCTCCACACGCCTGCATTTTCGAACAGCGGCTGGACCGCGGGGACATAAGCGACGAACTTGGCATGCGCGAAGGCATCGTTGACGAAGTCGATGCTCGGCTTGTCCTCGGCGTAGCGCTTGCCGCTGTCCTCGCCCATCACCACCGCGACTGCGTCATAGACCACCGAGGGGCCGCCATCGATCTTCTCGTCGGCTTCCATCAGCTTGCCGTCGGACAGCTTGGCGCCCGCGACATGCGGGGCAATGATTTCCGCCATCGCGCCGGCATCCTTGGCCGCCTGCTGCAGCGCCTTCACGACATCCGCATCGGCGCCCTCGGCAATGTAGATACCCAGCTTGCGGCCCTTGAAGCTGTCGGGGCCGTTCTTGAGGATCGACAGCGCGGGGCTTTCGGGCAGGTCAGTGATCGGCTTGCGTGCGAAGGGCACCTTGTCGGGCAGTTCGGTCAGGCCGATGCCGTCGGCNACGTCCTGCGCCAGTCCTTCGTCGATATGCCGCAGATGGCCGACCATGCGCTTGCGGATATCCATCCGCTGCACTTTCGACAGCTCGAAGGTCAGCGCATTGCCCATGTGGGTCTGCTCGACCGGGGCCTGCGAGATGTAGAACTGCCGCGCCTGGCTGTAGTGGTCGGCAAAGGTCGGGCTGCGCTCGCGCACCTTGGCGCCGCTGATCTCGGCCGGATAGGACTGGAAGCCGCGTTCGGCCGACGCGCGCGGACCGGGATCCACGTCTGCGCCATCGCCGCTGCCCCAGCTGTTGGGTTCGTAATTCACGCGGCCCTTGGGATTGTGCATCGCCATGTGCCCGTCCTGCTGGAAATGCCGNACNGGGCATTTGGGCGCATTGATCGGCAGNTGGGTGAAGTTGGGCCCGCCGAGCCGCTTGAGCTGCGTGTCGAGATAGCTGAAATTGCGGCCCTGCAGCAGCGGATCGTCCGAATGGTCGATGCCGGGCACGATGTTCTGCGTGCAGAAGGCGACCTGCTCGGTCTCGGCGAAGAAATTGTCGACATTGGCATCGAGCGTCAGCGTGCCGATGATNTCGACCGGGACCTGTTCCTCGGGGATGATCTTGGTCGCGTCGAGCACGTCGAATTCGAACTTTTCGGCNAACTCCTCGTCGAACACCTGGATGCCGAGGTCCCACTGCGGATAGTCGCCCGCGTCGATCGCGTCCCACATGTCGCGGCGATGGAAGTCGGGGTCCATCCCGTTGACCTTGAGCGCCTCGTTCCAGACCACCGACTGCAGCCCGAGCGAGGGCTTCCAGTGGAACTTGACGAAATGCGCCTTGCCCTCGGCATTGACCAGCCGGAAGGTGTGCACGCCGAAGCCTTCCATGAAGCGGAAGCTACGCGGGATCGTGCGGTCGGACATGATCCACATGACCATGTTCATCGCTTCGGGGCTGAGCGAGATGAAGTCCCAGAAATTGTCATGCGCTGTCTGCGCCTGCGGGAAGCCGCGATCGGGCGCGGGCTTGGCGGCGTGGATCAGATCGGGGAACTTGATCGCGTCCTGGATGAAGAACACCGGGATATTGTTGCCGACGAGGTCCCAATTGCCCTCGCTGGTGTAGAACTTGGTGGCGAAGCCGCGCACGTCGCGCGCGAGGTCGGGCGAACCCTTGTTGCCCGCCACGGTGGAGAAGCGCGTGAAGGTCGGCACCTTTACGCCTTCCTGGTTGAAGATCGCCGCGCGCGAATATTGCGGGATCGCCTTCTTCAGCTCGAAATGGCCGTGCACNCCGTAGCCGCGCGCATGGACCACGCGCTCGGGGATCCGCTCGTGGTCGAAGTGGAAGATCTTCTCGCGCGCGATCTGGTCTTCGAGCAGCTGCGGCCCGCGCGGACCCGCGCTCAGCCAGTTCTGGTCGTCGGCGACGGGGTGNCCCTGCGCGGTGGTCATCACGTGGTCGTCATCCTGCGGCTTCTGGTGGTTGGCGCCGCCTTCCGACAGTTCGAATTCNTTGGCCATGTCTGCTTGCTCCATCTGGTTTCCCGGCCGCCATAAAACGGCCACCCACTGGCCTACGGACCCTGGCGCGCTTCGTTCCGCATTTCGGTGCAAAAGCGACGCAATCAAACAAACATCAGCCGCGCATGAAAAAACCCCCGGCGCATGCGCCGGGGGTTCTCGGTGGACGACCAAGGGTCGCCGGTTAATCAGTCGTGGTATTTGGCATAGCCGATATCGAACCGGTCGGCGTCCATCACCTTGGTCCATGCGCTGACGAAATCGTCGACGAACTTCTGTTCGTGGCCGTTTTCGGCATAGACCTCGGCAACTGCACGCAGCTGCGAATTCGAACCGAAGACGAGGTCGGTGCGCGTGGCGTGCCATTTGACATCGCCCTTNAGGCGGCACTTGCCGACGAACTCCTCGTCGCCGCTCTCGTCGATGACTTCCCATACCGTGCCCATTTCGAGCAAATTGACGAAGAAGTCGTTCGACAGCACGCCCGGACGGTCGGTGAGAACACCGATGCTGTTGCCGTGCTGGGTGTGCTTGGACACGGCGCCCAGCGCACGCATCCCGCCCAGCAGCACAGTCATTTCGGGCGTCGAAAGGCCGAGCAGATGCGCCTTGTCGACCAGCATATCCTCGGTCTTCACCGAAGCCTTGGTCTTGAGGTAGTTGCGGAAGCCGTCGGCAAACGGTTCCAGCGGCTCCCAGCTTTCGGCATCGAACTGGTCTTCGCGCGCATCGCCGCGGCCGGTGGTGACATCGACGCTGACGTCGAAGCCGCCGTCCTTGGCCGCCTTCTCGATCGCTGCCGCGCCGCCCAGCACGATGGCATCGGCCATCGAGATGTCGCCGCGCAGCTCGTCGAGCTTGGCCAGCACCTTGCCCAGTTCATCCGGATCGTTGACCGCCCAGTTGCGCAGCGCATCGAAACGGATATGCGCGCCATTGGCACCGCCGCGGTGGTCCGAATTGCGGTAGGTCGAGGCCGAGGCCCAGGCCGCCTTGACCAGTTCGCTAACCGACAGTCCGCTATCGAGGACCGCTTTCTTGAAGTCGGCCACCGCGCTGTCCGACGGCGTGGTGCCGGCGGGGATCGGATCCTGCCAGATCAGGTCTTCGGCGGGGACTTCCGAACCGAGGTACCGGACCTTGGGACCCATGTCGCGGTGCGTAAGCTTGAACCAGGCGCGGGCGAATGCATCGTCGAGCGCGGCCTGGTCGTTGAGGAAACGCTCCGAAATCTTGCGATATTCGGGGTCGCGCTTCAACGCCATGTCGGCCGTGGTCATGATCGTCGGAACCTTCTTGTCCGGGTCCCGGGCATCGGGTGCCATGTCTTCCGGATCGGGATCGATCGGGGTCCACTGGTTCGCGCCTGCAGGGCTCTGGGTGAGCTCGTAATCATATTTGAACAGCAGGCGGAAATAGTCATTGCCCCACTGCGTCGGATTGGGCGTCCACGCGCCCTCGATCCCGCTGGTGGTGATATGACCCTTGCCGATTTCCTCGGGATCGGTCAGCCAGCCGAAGCCCATGCGGTGCAGGCCTTCGCCTTCGGGACCGGTGCCGAACGTGTCCGACGGGGCCGCGCCGTGGCANTTGCCGAANGCGTGACCGCCCGCGGTCAGCGCGACGGTTTCCTCGTCGTTCATCGCCATGCGNGCGAAGGTTTCGCGCATGTCGCGCGCCATGCCTTCGGCGTCGTGCGGGTTGCCGCCGGGGCCTTCGGGATTGACGTAGATCAGGCCCATCTGGATCGCGGCGAGCGGATTTTCGAGCGCCTTGCCTTCATCGGGGATGATGCGCGTTTCGACGCCCTGGTCGACCCACTGCTCTTCCGAACCCCAATAGACCATCTCGGGTTCGAACACGTCCTTGCGGCCGCCCCCGAAGCCGAACACCGGACCGCCCATCGATTCGATCGCGACATTGCCGGTGAGGACGAAGAGGTCGGCCCAGCTGATGTGCTTGCCGTATTTCTGCTTGATCGGCCACAGCAGGCGCCGTGCCTTGTCGAGATTGCCGTTGTCGGGCCAGCTGTTCAGGGGAGCGAAGCGCTGCTGCCCGCTCGAAGCCCCGCCGCGGCCGTCGCCGGTGCGATAGGTGCCCGCAGCGTGCCACGCCATGCGGATGAAGAACGGGCCGTAATGCCCGTAATCGGCCGGCCACCATTCCTGGCTATCGGTCATCAGCGCCTTGAGGTCTTCCTTCAGCGCCGCGTAATCGAGCGCGTTGAAGGCTTCGCAATAATCGAAGTCCTCGCCCATCGGGTCGGGATTGCGGCCCTCGGTCTGGAGGATGTCGATCTGCAGCTGGTCGGGCCACCAGTCGCGATTGGTCCGCCCGAGCAGGTCNCGCGTGCCGCCATTGCCATGGAAGGGGCAGCCGCTCATTTCACCGGTCTTGGCATCCATTGTCCGTTTCTCCGCTTATTATGACTCGAAATATGTCTCGGAGTAAGGGATGGGCCTTTCCCGGTAATTCGTCCAATCGATTAATTGCGTCTCTCGGATTGGATTTGCCGATGATACGGCAGGCCGTGCAGCACATGCGAAAAGCGCCGCCATCCGGTGAGGATGACGGCGCCTTGCAAATGACTGAGGACGCCGGTCAGGCGGCTTGGGCCACTTCCTGTGCAGGCTCGTTGCGGATGAGGTAGTCGAAGGCGGACAGACCAGCTTTCGATCCTTCGCCCATTGCCACCACGATCTGCTTGTACGGCACATCGGTGACATCGCCGGCGGCGAACACGCCGGGCAGGTTGGTGCGACCTTCTTCGTCGGTGGCGATCTCGCCGTGCTTGGTCAGCGTGAGCCCGCTGTCCTCGAGCCATTCGGTGTTGGGCACCAGGCCGATCTGTACGAACACGCCTTCGAGCTCGATCGTGCGCTCATCGCCGCTGGCGCGGTCCTTCACACGCAGGCCGTTGACCTTGCCGTTGGCGCCGGTGATCTCGGTCGTCTGGCCATTGGTGACGATCTCGACATTGGGCAGCGAGCGGAGCTTGGCCTGCAGCACTTCGTCGGCGCGCAGCTTGGTATCGAATTCGATCAGCGTGACGTGGCCGACTGTCTTGGCCAGGTCGATCGCCGCTTCGACGCCCGAATTGCCGCCGCCGATGACCGCGATGCGCTTGCCCTTGAACAACGGCCCGTCGCAATGCGGGCAATAGGCCACGCCCTTGTTGCGATATTCGGCTTCGCCGGGGACGCCCATGTTGCGCCAGCGGGCCCCGGTGGCGAGGATCAGGCTGCGGGCCTTGAGGCTGGCTCCATTGCCCAGTTCGACCGTGTGCAGGCCGCCCTTTTCGCTAGCCGGAACCAGTTTGACCGCCTGCGCCAGATCCATCAGGTCGATATCGTAGTCGCCGACATGCCGCTTGAGTTCGCCGGCCAGCTTGGGCCCTTCGGTATAGGGCGTGCCGGGCAGGTTTTCGATTCCCAGCGTGTCATGCAGCTGCCCGCCGAAGCGTTCGGCTGCGACGCCGGTGCGAAAGCCCTTGCGNGCAGTGTAGATCGCGGTCGCCGCACCGGCCGGACCGCCGCCCACCACCAGCACTTCGAACGGGTCCTTTGCGGCAAGCTTCTCGGCCGCCTTCGCTTCGCTGCCGGTATCGATCTTGGCGAGAATCTCGGCCAGTTCCATCTTGCCGTTATAGAAGGGCTCACCGTTGAGGAAGGTTGCGGGCACCGCCATGATGTCGCGGCTGTCGACCTCGTCCTGGAAGGTGCCGCCTTCGATCAACGTGGCGGTGATGCGCGGATTTTCGAGCGCCATCAGCGTCAGCGCCTGCACCACGTCGGGGCAGTTGTGGCACGACAGCGAGAAATACATCTCGAAATTGAAGTCGTCCTCGAGCCCGCGGACCTGTTCGAGCAGGTCGGCATCGACCTTGGGCGGATGGCCGCCGGCCCACAGCAGCGCGAGCACCAGCGAGGTGAACTCATGCCCCATCGGCAGTCCGGCAAAGCGGACCCACTTTTCCGCATCGCTGCCGCGGCGGATCACGAAGCTGGGCTTGCGGCTGTCGGTGCCGTCGAAGCTTGCGTTGACGAGGTCGTGCAGCGCGGCGATCTCTTCGAGCAGTTCGCGCGTCTGCGCGCTCTTGTCGTCATCCCCGAGCGAGGCGACGAGCTCGACCGGCTCGCGCAGATTGGCGAGATAGGTCTTCAGTTGCTGGGTCATCGTTGCGTCGAGCATGGGCGGACTCCGGGTTTCGAGAGGAAACGGTGCAGAAATCGAGGGGGGTGAAAAGGCCCGGGGCGGGGGGGAGGGGGAGGGTGCCCCGGGCCTTCCAGCGACCCGAGTCAGGCTCGGGCTTTTGTACGGNCGCCGTTACGGCGCCCGAACTTTCCAGCGGATGAACGCTTAGATCTTGCCGACGAGGTCGAGCGAGGGAGCCAGCGTGTCGCTGCCTTCTTCCCAGGCTGCCGGGCAGACCTGGCCGGGNTTNGCGCGGACGTACTGTGCCGCCTTGATCTTGCGCGCGAGTTCGTTGGCNTTGCGNCCGACGCCTTCGCAGGTCTGTTCCATGATCTGGATCACGCCATCGGGATCGACCACGAAGGTGGCACGATCGGCCAGGCCGACGCCTTCGCGCAGCACGTCGAAGTTGCGCGCGAGAACGTGGTTCTGGTCACCCAGGAACGGGAACTGCAGCTTGCCGATCTTTTCCGAAGTGTCGTGCCATGCCTTGTGGCTGAAGTGGGTGTCGGTCGACACGCCGTAGACTTCGACGTCCATCTTCTGGAGCATGGCATACTGTTCGCCGAGGTCTTCGAGCTCGGTCGGGCAGACGAAGGTGAAGTCGGCCGGATAGAAGAAGAATACGGCCCACTTGCCCTTCACGTCTTCGTCNGTGACGTCGAAGAAGTCCTTGCCGGCCTGGAAGGCGGTGGCGGTGAACGGTTTGATCTGGCTTCCGATGATACCCATGGTGATGGTTCTCCGTGTGTTCGGGTTGAAACGGTTCGGGTGGTAACTCGTGACCCCCAGATAGGCGCTGTTGCGATGCACAAAAGCGATATGATGCGATTGCCCGTATCGGAATAATCGATCAATCCGATGGAACTTTCGTAAAGCGCAACGACTCGCCCGAATTGGTTGCGTTTCGCGCAATCAAGGCCCCNTTCTCTCCCCGAAGTCTGGTAGCGTCGGGGCNCATGCGGCGGGGTTCGAGACGCTGGCATATCCCANGGATCGGCNACCGATCGTCAAGGGCTAGCGTGCTCGGCGCGCTGGAATGGGGAGGTATGCGACGGCCTGCCGTGCCTACCCGCACTGCGCCCGGTGCANCAGCCTGTGGTCGGCCAGGACGAGCGCCATCATCGCTTCTACCACCGGTGTGCCGCGGATGCCCACACAGGGGTCGTGCCGGCCCTTCGTGCGGACCTGCGCGGCCTGCCCCTGGCGGTCGATGCTNTCGACCGGGGTCAGGATCGAACTGGTCGGCTTGAACGCCACCCGGCAGACGACCGGCTGGCCGGTCGATATGCCGCCGGCGATGCCGCCCGCGTGATTGGCCGCGAATTCGGGTCCGTCGTCGCCCGGTGACATCGCATCGGCGTTCTGTTCGCCGGTCAGCCGGGCGGCATCGAAGCCGTCACCGATCTCGACACCCTTGACCGCATTGATGCTCATCATCCCTGCCGCCAGATCGCTGTCGAGCTTGGCATAGATCGGTGCGCCCCATCCCGCAGGCACGCCGGTGGCGACGCATTCGACCACTGCGCCCAGCGAAGAGCCGGCCTTGCGTGCTTCGTCGACCATTGCCTCCCAGCGTTTCGCCGCCGCGGCATCGGGGCACCAGAAGGGATTGCGCGCAATTTCCTCGGTATCGAAATTCGCCGGATCGATCCTGTCGCCGCCGATCTCGGCGACATAGGCGAGGATCGCCACCTCGGGGATCACCAGCCTCGCCACCGCGCCCGCGGCCACGCGCATCGCGGTTTCGCGTGCGCTGCTGCGCCCGCCGCCGCGATAGTCGCGCAGCCCGTATTTGGCATCATAGGCGTAATCGGCATGGCCGGGGCGGTAGGTGTTGGCGATCTCGGAATAATCCTTCGACCGCTGGTCGGTGTTCTCGATCAGCAGCGAGATCGGCGTGCCCGTGGTGGTGCCTTCGAACACGCCCGACAGGATGCGCACCGCATCGGGTTCCTTGCGCTGCGTGGTGAACTTGTTCTGCCCTGGCTTGCGCGCATCGAGGAAGGGCTGGATATGTTCCTCGGCCAGCGGCAGCCCCGGTGGGCACCCGTCGACCACCGCCCCGATCGCGGGCCCGTGGCTCTCGCCCCAGGTGGTGAAGCGCAGCGTCCGTCCGAAGGTGTTCCAGCTCATGCCACATCTCATGCCCGCAACTGTGGGCGCCTGTCCATTCTCGCTGGACCAAATCCTTCTTGAGGGCCAAGAACAAACCATGATTGCGAAGCTGAAGGGCCTGCTCGACGAAACCGGCACCGACTGGGCGGTGATCGATGTCGCGGGCGTGGGCTATCTGGTCCATTGTTCGGCGCGCACGCTCAGCCAGCTGGGCGAGCGCGGCGAGGCCTGCACTGTCTACACCGATCTGCAGGTGAGCGAGACCGACATGCGCCTGCTCGGCTTTGCCGATGCGGCGGAGCGCGACTGGTTCCGCCTGCTGACGCANGTCCAGGGGGTGGGCAGCAAGGTCGCGCTGGCGATCCTCTCGGCGCTGTCGACGGGNGAAGTGCAGACGGCCTGTGCGCAGGGCGATGCCGCAATGATCGCACGCGCCAATGGCGTTGGCCCCAAGCTCGCCGCGCGGATCGTGAACGAACTCAAGGACAAGGCGGGCGCGCTGCCCGGCGTTGCTGCCGGCGTGGGCGCAGCCGCACTGCCAAGGGGCGGGGCCAGCGCCGATGCGGTGAGCGCGCTGGAAAACCTCGGCTTCAAGCCCGCGGTCGCCGCGCGCGCGGTCGCCGCGGCGCAGGGCGAACTGGGCGAGAGTGCAAGCGAGGGCGAGCTGATCCGCGTCGCCTTGAAGAAAGCAGCGGGATGACGATGACGGCGAAACGCTACACGATACTGGCGGNCGCTGCCGCGCTGNTNGCNAGCGCGGCCANCGCACAGGACATGAGCGCGTTTCGGACCGGTCCGATCTTCGAGGAGTTCGGCGCNCATGCCCCGGTCGAAGGTATCGACACCTTCGCTCCCGATACCGAATTCGCGATTGCCTTCGACGTCGCCGGACAGGCCGATGCGGGCACGCGCAACCGCGGGTTCGAAAGCGCCGCACGCTTCATCAACATGCACGCCTCGCACGCGGTCGACCCGGCGAACATGCGGATCGCGGTGGTTGTGCACGGCGGCGCGGTNAAGGATTTGCTCGACGCCGAGGACAACCACTCGCGCGCGATGGTCACGCAATTGCTCGACTACGGCGTGCGCTTCATCGTCTGCGGCCAGAGCGCGGCGGCCCATGGCGTGGCCAAGGCGGACTTCATCCCCGGCGTCGAACTCGCGCTGTCCGCCATGACCGCGCATGCGCAATTGCAACAGGCAGGCTACACGGTGAACCCGTTTTGAGGAAAGAGGAAACCTCAAGCCCCCGTCATCCTGAACTCGTTTCGGGATCCATCTTTCGCCCTGCTCGAAGCAAGCGGATCAAACCCAAGGTCGATCGCAAAATCGACCCAATGCGGATTGTCTCGCTCGACCAGATTGATCTTCCANTGACGGNGCCAGCGCTTCAGCTNCTTTTCGCGCAGGATCGCCGCCTCCATGTCGCCGAACATTTCGAAGCGCACGAGGCGATGGACCTTGTACCGTGCGACGAAGCCGCCGGTAACGCCTTCGCGGTGTTGCCAGAGCCGCTTCACAAGGTCGGATGTGACCCCGATATAGAGCGTTCCAGGCGGCTGGCTCGCGAGGATGTAGACGCAGGGTTCGCGTTCGAACGGCATCCTCCGGTGATTGCCGCGCGTTGGATGCTGAAACAAGTTCAGCATGACGGTATGGGGGCAGTGTGACCGAACCCGTCCCCATCCACTCCCCCGACCGCCAAGCCGAAGACCCCGACGCCGCGCTGCGCCCGAAGATCGCTCGCCGAATTNGTCGGGCAGAAGGCGGCGCGCGAGAATTTGCGCGTCTTCGTCGAGGCCGCCAAGGGCCGCGGCGAGGCGATGGACCATGTGCTGTTCTTCGGCCCGCCTGGGCTCGGCAAGACCACGCTGGCGCAGATCGTCGCCAANGANCTGGGCGTCGGCTTTCGCGCCACCAGCGGGCCGGTGATCGCCAAGGCGGGCGACCTCGCCGCGCTGCTAACCAATCTCGAGCCCAACGATGTGCTCTTCATCGACGAGATCCACCGGCTCAATCCGGTGGTCGAGGAAGTGCTTTACCCGGCAATGGAAGACCGGGCGCTCGATATCATCATCGGCGAAGGGCCATCCGCGCGCAGCGTGCGGATCGACCTGCCGCCGTTCACGCTGGTCGGCGCGACCACGCGGCAGGGCTTGCTGACCACGCCGCTGCGCGACCGGTTCGGTATCCCCGTGCGGCTGAACTTCTACACCGAGGACGAGCTGCTCCGCGTGGTCACGCGCGGTGCGGGGCTGCTCGGCATGGGGATCGACGAGGGCGGGGCGCGCGAGATCGCCCGCCGCAGCCGCGGGACACCGCGCGTGGCGGGCAGGCTGATGCGCCGAGTGCGCGATTTCGCCAGCGTGCTGGGCGAGGCGGTGGTGACCAGCCGCGTGGCCGACGACGCGCTCACCCGGCTCGAAGTCGACGGGCTCGGTCTCGACGCGATGGACCGGCGCTACCTCACCATGATCGCCACCACCTACAAGGGCGGGCCGGTCGGGGTGGAAACGCTGGCGGCGGGTCTCAGCGAGCCGCGCGACACGGTCGAGGAAGTGATCGAGCCCTACCTCATCCAGCTCGGACTGATCGCGCGGACCGCGCGCGGGCGCTGCCTCAACGATGGCGGCTGGAGTCATCTCGGGCTGGCACCGCCCTCTGGGCCGCAGAGCGACATGTTCGACGAATGAGGTTAGCGCTGCGGTAAGAACCGTGGCGCGGAAGGTCCCGAAACGGGACGAAGCTTGCGAAAGCCTCGCAATTCCGCGAAAAATTTACTTTCTGGCGGTAATTGCGATCCTGAATACACGCGATTCGCCGGGGGGTGATTCGTTAAAACAACTCAAGGATCGCCTTAAGGGACGCAAATTGCTTCCCTTTTTCGGTCGCAACAGGAAGTTTTATAATGTCGGTCAAATCAGCTCTCGCTAAACTCTCGGCCACGGCGGCGGGTGGTGCGCTGCTCGCAGGCGGGGCGGTCCACGTCGCCGAGCGCCCGATTACCGACAATCCGCAGTACAAGTCGAAATCGGTCAAGCAGGCCAAATACGTCAAGCAGGCGATCCCGCGCGCCGTGCCGCGGCCGACCGTACCGCGTGCCCGCACGATTCCGCGGCAGGTCGAATGCGTTCCCGCCGATTCGGCGGCTGCAGCGAACAATCCGAACAACATCTGCCCGCCGGTGTATCGCCAGGCGATGGCACCCGTCCCCGTTCCGCCGCTGCCCGCATCGGCACCTGTCGGCGGGGGCGGCGCATCGCGGTCGATTGCCGGCGGAAGCGGCGGCGGCGGCTTCGGTGGTGGTTTCGGCGGCGGCTTCTTCGGCGGCTTCTTCTCCGGATCGAGCGGCGGCGGCAGCGTGATCGTCAATTCGACCACCACCAGCGGCGGCGAACCTCCGGTCGTGAATGTCGACGTGTCGACGACCAGTTCGACCGGTGGATCTTCGACTTCTACATCGAGCGGCGGATCCTCGACTTCGACTTCGACTGGCGGCACCTCGACCTCGACCGGTGAAGTCTCGACGACGACGAGTTCCAGTTCGAGCACGGGCGAAGTCTCCACTTCTACTGGTTCGGTCAGCACTTCGACCGGCGAAGTCTCCACCTCAACGGGTTCGGTCAGCACCTCGACGGGCGAAGTCTCCACCTCGACCGGTTCGGTCAGCACCTCCACTGGCGAAGTTTCGACCTCGAGCGGCAACGTCACCACCAGCACCAGTTCGTCGTCCTCGACGAGCACGTCGAGCTCGACCTCCACGTCGTCCTCGACTTCAACATCAAGCTCGACCTCGTCCTCGTCCTCGACCAGCTCGTCGACCTCAGGCAGCAGCAGCGGCACCGATGTGCCCGCCCCGCCGATGATGGCGCTGTTCGGCATGGCCGCGGCCGCAATTCTCGGGCGGCGCAAGTTCCGGATCAAGCGGGCGGCCTGAGCGCCGATAGCGGCAGCGGTCAGTCGCGCCCGCGCAGGCTCCATTCGCCCTGCCGGTACCACTGGGTAACGACGTATTTGACGCCTGCTTCGACCGGCAGCGCGGCATGCAGTGTCGCGCGGTTGGGGCGGCCCTTGCGATCCATATTGTCCCACACAACCAGCATCCCCGGTTCGGGCGCAATGGTCAGGTCCAGCGCGGGAAACGCGGTCGCACCGCCGGCCTCAGGTGTGTTCAGATAGACCATCGCGGTCCAGCTTCGCTGGCCACCGCGATGTCGTTCGGTCTGCCAGTGCGGGCGATCGAGCAGGAAATGGTCGCGGTGGTGCCGGTATTCCTCGCCCCGGCGATAGCGTTGCCCCTGCAGCGGTTCGGCATTGGGTAGGCCTATCCCCGTAACCGCGGCAATCCGCTCCGCCAGCGCACGTGTCTCGGGCATTTCCTTGGCGAAGAAATGCGTCGAACTCGTCCGTCCGCGCGGTGAAGCCTTGTCNGTAAACAGTACGGAGGGCTGGATACGGCTGTCGATGATTGCGATCAGCCGGCGGCACTCCGCTTCGTCCAGGAAGCCGCGCAGGAGGAACAGGTCGGCTTTTTTGCCGCCATGCGGTTCGATGCGGGGGTCGGCCCGCAGCTTCCGGCGGACGCCGTCGCCGATCCCGCGCATGATGGCGGGATCGGCTTCAGGTTCGGTTGGGGTTCGCCCCAGAAACCGCGACAGGCGACCGATGAGCGTCATCGGCGCCTACCGTTTTCGGTCGGACGAAATCAGGCCGCCGCGAGCTTGCGCAGAACATAGTGGAGGATGCCGCCGTTGCGGTAATATTCCATCTCGTTCGCAGTATCGATGCGGCACAGCGCGGTGAAGCTGAAGGTCGAACCGTCTTCGCGGGTCACCTCGACTTCGACGTCCTGGCTCGGGCTGAGATCGGCGAGGCCCTTGATCGTGAAGCTGTCGCTTCCCGTCAGGCCGAGGCTGTTGCGCGTGTCGCCATCCTTGAACTGCAGCGGCAGTACGCCCATCCCGATCAGGTTCGAGCGGTGGATACGCTCGTAGCTTTCGACGATCACGGCCTTGACGCCAAGCAGGATGGTGCCCTTAGCGGCCCAGTCACGGCTCGAACCCGTGCCGTATTCCTTGCCGGCAACGACCACCAGCGGGGTGCCGTCTTCCTTGTGCTTCATTGCCGCATCGTAGATCGGCATCTGCTCGCCATTGTAGGCCGTCACGCCGCCTTCGACGCCGGGGACCATCTCGTTCTTGATGCGGATATTGGCGAAGGTGCCGCGCATCATCACGTCGTGGTTGCCGCGGCGCGAGCCGTAGGAGTTGAAGTCCTGCTTGGCGACCTGGTGGCTCTGCAGATAGGAACCCGCAGGGCTGTCTTCCTTGATCGAACCGGCGGGCGAGATGTGGTCGGTGGTGACCGAATCGCCGAGGATCGCCAGCGGCTTTGCGTCGGTGATGTCGGTCACCGGGGCAGGCGTCATTTCCATGCCTTCGAAGAAGGGCGGGCTGGCGACATAGGTGCTGGTCGGGTTCCAGCGATAGGTGTCGCTGGCCTCGACCTTGATCCCCTGCCAGTGCTCATCGCCCTTGTAGACGTCGGCGTAGCGGGTTTCGAACATCTGGCGGTCGATATTGGCCGCGCGGTGCTGGGCGATTTCCTCGTTGGTCGGCCAGACATCGGCAAGCATCACGTCATTGCCCTGCTGGTCTTGGCCGAGCGGGGTTTCGGTGATGTCCTTCGTGACCGTGCCAAGGATGGAGTAGGCCACCACGAGCGGCGGGCTGGCGAGGAAGTTGGCGCGCACATCGGGCGATACGCGGCCTTCGAAATTGCGGTTGCCCGACAGCACCGAGGCAGCGACGATGTCATTGCCGTTGATGGCCTTGGAAATCGGCGGCGCAAGCGGGCCCGAGTTGCCGATGCAGGTGGTGCAGCCATAGCCGACAAGATCGAAGCCCATGGCGTTGAGATCGTCCTGGAGGCCCGACTTGACGAGATAGTCGGTAACGACCTGGCTGCCGGGAGCGAGGCTGGTCTTGACCCACGGTTTGGGCTTGAGACCCTTTTCATGCGCCTTCTTGGCGACCAGGCCGGCAGCGATCAGCACATCGGGGTTCGACGTGTTGGTGCAGCTGGTGATGGCGGCAATCACGACGTCGCCGTCGCCGACATCGTGATGCGTGTCTTCGACGTCGACGCGCAGCGGCTTGTCCTTGCCGTAGATCGACTTGAGGTCGGTGTTGAACAGCTCGTCGACCTCGGGCAGCGCGACGCGGTCCTGCGGACGCTTGGGACCGGCGAGGCTCGGTACGACCTTCGACAGGTCGAGCTCGAGCGTCTTGGTGAAGACGGGCTCGGCCTCGGGGGTGAACCACATGCCCTGTTCTTTCGAATAGGCTTCGACCAGCGCGATGGTTTCCTCGTCGCGGCCGGTGAGGCGCATGTATTCGAGCGTTTTGTCGTCGATGCCGAAGAAGCCACAGGTTGCGCCGTATTCGGGGGCCATGTTGGCGATGGTCGCACGGTCGGCGAGGGTCAGCCCCGCAACGCCTTCGCCGTAGAATTCGACGAACCGGCCGACCACGCCGACTTCGCGCAGCATCTGCACGCAGGTCAGCACGAGGTCAGTGGCGGTCACGCCTTCGGCCATCGCGCTGGTCAGCTTGAATCCGACCACTTCGGGGATCAGCATCGAAATCGGCTGGCCGAGCATTGCGGCTTCGGCCTCGATTCCGCCGACACCCCAGCCAAGCACGCCGAGGCCGTTGATCATGGTGGTGTGGCTATCGGTGCCGACGCAGGTGTCGGGATAGGCGACCGCTTCGCCTTCGGGGTCATTGGTCGACCACACGCCCTTGCCGATATATTCCAGGTTCACCTGGTGGCAGATGCCGGTGCCCGGAGGCACGGCGGAGAAGTTCTCGAANCTCTTCGAACCCCATTTGAGGAAGTCGTAACGCTCCGCATTGCGGGCATATTCGAGTTCGACGTTCTTTTCGAAAGCCTTGGGGTGGCCGAACTCATCGACCATGACCGAGTGGTCGATCACGAGGTTCACGGGAACCTGCGGGTTGATCTTGGCGGTATCGCCGCCGAGCTTGCTGATCGCATCGCGCATGGCAGCAAGATCGACCACGCAGGGCACGCCGGTGAAATCCTGCAGGAGCACGCGCGCCGGGCGGTACTGGATTTCCTTGCCCGTGGCNGGGTTCTTCTGCCAGTCGACGATCGCCTGGGCATCGTCGGTGCTGACGGTGAAACCACCGTCTTCGAAACGCAGCATGTTCTCCAGCAGCACCTTGAGGCTGAAAGGCAGCTTCGAAACATCGCCCAGCTTTTCCGCCGCCTTGGCGAAGGAGTAATAGGCGTAGTCCTTGCCGTTCACTGTCAGAGTGGAGCGGGTTCCGAGCGTGTCCTTGCCGACCTGGGTCATGCGCGCGTTGATCCTTTCGTTTGTAAGCCGTTACCCGACCAATGGGCGGGGCAGCAGAATGTGCCGCGCCCCTGCGCCGGAACGGGGAAAAAATCAAGTGTGCGGCATTGCGGCAAGCGTCGATCGGCGGCGCGGGCTTCGCCTGCCGCTACGGTTTCGTGCATCCGCGCCAGCCTGCATGCCTGGCGGTTCGACAGATCGTTCAGATCGTATCGGGCGGCGGGGCCGGGCGCCTGCCGCGCGCCGCCAGCCAGCATGCGCCGACGATGATCGCGGTTCCCGCCAGGGTCGGCAGCGTCAGCCGTTCGGCGAAGAACAGCCAGCCGAACACCGAGGCCCACAAGAAGCCCGCATATTCGAGCGGGACCAGCACCTGCGCCTCGGCGCGGGCGTAGGCCCAGGCGAAAGCCATCGCCCCGATAACCGTGAGCACCGCCGCCGCGGCGAGGTCGCGCAGCGTGTCACTGTCCGGCATCTCGAACAGGAAGGGGGCTGCGATGCCGAGCAGCAGCACCGACACGCCCGAATGGAAGGTCGCGATCTCGGCCGGGCCGGCAACCTGCGATTGCCGCCGGATCAGGATGAAGCTGTAGGCGTAGAGCATGGCGGAGGTCAGGATCGCGGCCAGCCCGAGCGCTGTATCGCGGTCGAATTCGGCCTGGCCCACCTTGCCNCCGATGATCACCAGCGTGCCGGCGAAACCCAGCAGCGAAGCGGCGATCGCCTCGCGGCGAATGATCTCGCCCAGCATCAGCCGCGCGAGATAGAGCGCGATCAGCGGCGCGACGAAACTGATGGCGATGGCTTCGGCCAGCGGCAGCTTGGTAATCGCATAGAAGAAGGTCAGTGCCATGAAAGTCGCCACGACCGAGCGTTGCAGATGCAGCGTGAGCACTGCTCGCTGCGGCCAGCGCCCGCCGCGCGCCAGCCACAGCGGCAGCGCGATTCCCGTGGCGATCAGCGAGCGCAGCCAGGCCGCACTCAGCGCGCCCACGGCCAGCGCCGCGCTTTTCATGTAAGCGTCCATCAAGGCCAGGCTGGCGACGGCCAGCGCTGCCATCAGCATGGGCAAGAGGGCGTGATCGGTGCGCACTGCCAATTCCTATCCGGGGGCAAGCGAGCCGTCACGGACAATTCAGCCTCGTGAAAGCCGGGATATTGGATTAGCTTAGGGCATTGGGCAATTATCAAGCCACACGCGCCGCACCGGTGCGTGGGCGCATCTGGTAGGACATATGACACGTTTTCGTCTGATTATCGGTTCCGCAACGGGCGCCGCGCTGTGCGCGACCTCGGTCTTCGCGCAGGACAGTGCGCCCGAAGACCTGCTGCCGCCCGAACCGGCCCGGGTTACCGAGCCACTGCCCGATTATACCCGTGACGCGCCGCAACCCGCCGCGCAGCCCAGCGTAGAGGAAAGTTTCGACGATATCCGCATGTCGTCGGGCGAAGTGGTCCAGCAATTGCCCGTGCTCGAACGCGAGTGGACGCTCGCGCAGGCTGAGAAGCTGCTCGCCTTCATTCCCACGGTGGCCGACGAGGGGCTCGTCCCCGGTGACTACCGCGCTGAAGCGCTGGCCGCCGCAATCGCGCAGGGCCGGGGCCCGGCGCTCGACGCTGTGGCGAGCGAGATCTTTATCTGGCTGATCGAGGATCTGCGCGATGGGCGCACGCCGATGGATGCACGGCGCCAGTGGTTCGTGGTCGATCCCGACCCCGACGTGCTGCCCTCGCACCGCCTGCTGGAGACGGCCGTCGAGACGGGCGACATCGCCGGAACGCTGCGCGCGCTCAATCCGGTTTCGCCCGATTACGCGCGTTTGAAGGAAGAGCTCGCCCGCACGAGCGACCCCGCCAAGCGCAAGCTGATCCGCGCCAATATGGACCGGTGGCGCTGGCTCGCCCGGGATCTCGGCAAGCAATATCTGCTTGCCAATGTGCCCGAATACCAGCTGCGGCTGACGGTCAACGACAAGATCATCAAGCACTACCGCGTGGTGGTGGGCAAGCCCGGCCGCACCGCGACGCCGCAGCTTTCCGAAATGGTCGAGGCGGTGATCTTCAACCCGACCTGGACCGTGCCGCAATCGATCGTGAAGGGCGAAGGGCTGGGCGCGAAAGTGCTCAACAATCCCGGCTGGGCGCGTGCCAACAACTACACGGCGACCAAGGGCGCCAACGGCTGGATTACCGTGGTCCAGCAGCCCGGGCCGGGCAATTCGCTCGGCCTGATGAAGCTCGACATGCCCAACCCGCACGCGATCTTCTTCCACGACACGCCCGCGAAGTCGCTGTTCGCGCGTGACGTCCGCGCGCTCAGCCATGGGTGCATTCGCGTCCAGGGTGCCCGCGAACTGGCGATGACGATGGCCATGCTCGGCAATGCCGAGAGCCGCGAGGACCTGCCTGCGATCCAGCAGGAGGTTTCCGAAATCACCGCGTCGGGCAAGTACACGCGCTACCCGATGGAAAAGCAGTGGCCCGCCTACATCAGCTATTTCACCTACGGTGTGGATGTGAACGGCGAACTGCGCCAGTTCGACGACATCTATGGCCGCGACGCTCCCGTACTGGCCGCGCTCGATGCGCCGCGCCAGGACGACCGGGCCCGCGAGACGAGCGAGGAAGCGGTCGAGATCGTCGACGATCTGCAGACGAGCTGAGGTCGCCCGACCGGGCGTCCGTCAGTAAGCGCTCGGGCTGGTGCGGCTGAACGTCGTTCCGTCCGGGCGGCGCAGCAGGTCGTATTGGGCGATCGGCGGGCTGACGGCGCTGCCGTCCTGCGCGATCCCGTAGCTGCCCGAAACCAGCAGGCGCCCGCCCGACAGGTCGATCAGCGCGCGGTCGAACTGTTCGGGCCCCATGGCGAAGCAGCCGTTCGAGCGGCCGAGCCGGCCCCAGCGATCGACATGTCCGGGCGTGGCATAGCTCGCCGGGTGCATCACGATGGCGCGGGGCAGGGCATTGGAATTGGTCGAATCGAGCCCGTCCAGCCGCAGCGAAGTGCCATAGCGGCCGACATACCAGCTGCGGGTCATGAAGGCCCCGCGGCTGGACGCTTCGCTCCCCTCGATATTCGAAAAGCGCTTGAGCCAGCCATCGTGTTCGCCGTCCGAACCCGTACCATGGCTGACGTGATAGCTGGTTACCCGTTCGTTCTCGAGATCGACGAAGTGAAACCGCTTCTGCGAAGAATGCAGGCCNAAATCGGCAATGCCGACAATGTCCTTGCGCCAGATGCTGGNACCCGCCCGGGCCAGTTCGTCGCGCGCGATCACCATCAGCTTCGCATCGCGGGCGGCGGTGGGATTGACCTGCGCGAACAGGCGGGCGGGCAGGGCGGCGGCAGCGGTCGCTGCCAATGAGCCCTTGATAAGATCGCGGCGATTCATGCGCGGGAACCTAACAGTGCGGTGCGGCAGGCGACAACGGGATTGCGGCGGACCGCGCGGTTCATTCGCCCAACACCATCCGGTCCTGCTCGATCCGGACCGGTTGCACCGAGGCAAGAAAGCTCTGGCCGAGCAGCGATACGCCGAGTCCTTCCGGCACGATGATCGCGCGAACGTTGCGCGCTTCGTGACCGCCAAGCGTAACCCGGTCGAGTGTGATGGCCATTCCCGCCACGGGACCGGAAGCGCCCTGCGCTATCGGCCGGATATCGGCGGCGGACCACATCAACCCTGCTGCGCGCGCATCGGCACCGGTCAGCGCCACCACGCTGGCCCCGGTGTCCACCAGCATGTCGATCTGTGCGCCGTTGACCTGCGTTTCGGCGTAGAAATGCCCGTCGGCAGCGCGGGGAAGTTCGGTGGTCCCGGCGACCCATGCCGCGTAGCTGTCGCTGGATCCACCGGAGGTTTCTGCCTTCGCCGGCTGCGGGGCATGCGGTCCGTCATCACCGGTTGCTGGCTCGGGCCCGTCGCCGGGCACCAGCGTTGCGCCGAGGAAGGCTGCCACGGCTATGGCAAGGAGAACCGCGATGCGCATCGCGGCACCGTGCACCGCTTTGGCTTAAAACGGCGTAAAGGCGCTATTCGGCGGCCTGCGCAGGAGCGGCATGCGGATCGAAGGCCACTGCCTCGCCCGCTTCGATCTGGGCGGCCTTGGCTTCGACCAGCGCAACGATATGGTCGAGCATGTCGCCGCTCTGCACATGGTGATCGGTCACCCCCGACAGATAGACCATGTGCTTGCCATTGCCGCCGCCGGTGATGCCGATGTCGGTCTCGCGCGCCTCGCCAGGGCCATTGACCACGCAGCCGAGCACCGAGAGGCTCATCGGGGTCTTGATGTGCTCGAGCCGTTTCTCGAGCGTTTCAACCGTGCGAATGACGTCGAAACCCTGGCGCGAACAACTCGGGCACGACACGACGCGGACACCGCGGGTGCGCAGGCCGAGCGCCTTGAGCATCTCGTAACCGACCTTCACTTCCTGTTCGGGCTCGGCCGACAGCGACACGCGAATGGTGTCGCCGATACCGGCCCACAACAGGCTGCCCATGCCGATCGAGCTCTTGACCGTACCGCCGATCAATCCGCCCGCTTCGGTGATGCCCAGATGCAGCGGGCAGTCCACCGCGTCGGCGAGGCCGTGATAGGCCGCGACGGCAAGGAACACGTCGCTTGCCTTCACTGCCACCTTGTATTCGTGAAAGTCGTGGTCCTGCAGCAGCTTGATATGGTCGAGCGCGCTCTCGATCAGCGCCTCGGGGCAGGGCTCGCCATATTTTTCGAGCAGATCCTTCTCGAGACTGCCCGCATTGACCCCGATCCGGATAGCGCAGCCGTTCGCTTTGGCGGCGCGGACCACTTCGGCCACGCGCTGGCTGCTGCCGATGTTGCCCGGGTTGATGCGCAGGCAGGCCGCGCCCTTGTCCGCCGCTTCGAGCGCGCGTTTGTAATGGAAGTGGATGTCCGCGACGATCGGGACATTCGCTGCCTTGGTGATGCGGTCGAAATGTTCGGTCGCCTCGGCGGTGGGGCACGACACGCGAATGATGTCCGCGCCCGCGTCCTCGCAGCGACGGATCTGGTCGATCGTCGCACCGACATCCTCGGTCGGCGTGTTGGTCATGGTCTGGACGGTTATCGGCGCATCGCCGCCGACGGGGACGTTGCCGACCATGATCTGGCGGGACGGGCGGCGCTCGATCGTGCGCCAGGGACGGATGGAAGACATGCCCGGCGATATAGAGCCCTTGGGTTGAAGGGGCAATGACGCGCTGCGGCAGGCGGCATCCGCTTTCTCTATGAGCGGACGGGCGCCGGCAAGCCGGATCGCCCATGAAAAAGGGCGCGGGGAGGATGCCCCCCCGCGCCCCTTCCGGCGAATTCGCGTGCTGCGGGGCCTAGGCGCCCGGCGGCAGCGGGTCGGTCGATTTGGCGGCAGCGCCGCGCTTGGGTTTCGGCGTGGGCGCTGCGGTCCCGCCGAGATCGCTGTCCATCTGTTCGAGCTTGCGTGCCGCCCAGTCGCGGCCGCCGAGACCGAAGGCAAGCGCGCCCGCCACCGCGACGCCGGCGATCAGGATCGTCAGCGCATTGGCCGGGATCATCCCGCCGATACCGGTGAACTGCAGGCCCATGAACACGAACAGGATGATCGTCGCCCAGCGCACGATGGTGCCCGCGGTCGACCCGCCCGCATCGCCTGCGATCAGCCGCGCGAGCAGGTTGGCGATCAGGAAACCAAAGGCGATCACCACCGCGCCGAAGATCACCCGGCCGCCCAGTTCGAGCAATTGGTCGAGGATCGCGGTCAGTTCGGGAAACCCGAGCAGCCTCGTCGCGGCAATCGCGAAGAACAGGATGATGGCCACCTGCGCGACGCGGGCGATGATGCCCGACACGGTCGTGCCTTCGGTGACCAGCCCGCTTTCGGCCATGGCGCGATCGACGCCCAGGCCGGGCAGGATTTCCTTGACGATCTGCACCACGAAGCGGCTGATGAGATAGCCGATCCCCAGCAGCACGGCCGCGGCAATGATGTTCGGGATCGCGGCAAAGATCATCCGCAGCATTTCGCTGGCCGGTGCGCTGATCGAATCGATGCCCAGCTGTTCGAGCGCGGCGATCGCCACCGGGATCGCGATCAGAACGTAGACGATGGTGCCGATGGTCCGGCTGATGGTGCTGTTTCCGGTGACGCTGTCGACCCCGCCGCGATTGGCCCATTTATCCAGATCGGCCGTCTGCAGCGTGGTGACGACCAAGTCGCGCACGATCCGTGCCACCATCATGCCGATGAAGAAGATCAGTCCCGCCCACAGCAGATTGGGCAGGAATGCGACGACGTTTTCGAGCAGGCTGTCGATCGGCCCCGCAACCCCGCCGAGTTCGAGAATGTTGAGAATGATCAGCAGGCCGAACAGCCAGATCAGCAAGCTGACGATCTTGCCCAGCGATTCGCCCAGCGATTGCCCGCTGCCGGTCCCCCGCTTGAAGAAGTCGACGGCATCGACGAGTTTGGCGAAGGCCCATTTGGCAGCACGCGCGATGAGCCAGGTCGCGATCAGCGCGACGATTGCCAGAAGGATCTTTTCCCCCAGCTCCATCGCCACCTGTTCATTGAAACGATAACGGTCGAAAATCACGAAACCTCTCCCCATTGGTTTACGTTACGGAAGGGCTACCATGCATGGCACGAATCCACAAAATGCTTTCCCGGGTGAAGTGGATAAGCAGCCGTGCTACCGCTCTGGCATGAGAGGATTTTTCGCCCCCATCGCCGCCGCGTCGGTTGCGCTTCTCGCGCTGTTCGCGGCCCCTGCAACCGCACAGGACACGTCCGGCTGGTCGATCGCCATCCATGGCGGCGCGGGCACGATCGCGCGCGAGAACATGACGCCCGAACAGGATGCCGCCTATCGCGCGGCGCTGCAGCGCGCGCTCGATGCAGGTGCGGCAGTGCTGCGCGACGGGGGCAGCGCGATGGATGCGATCCAGGCGGCGATCGAACCGATGGAAGACGATGCGCTGTTCAATGCCGGGCGGGGTGCCGTGCTGACCTGGGACGGCGATATCGAACTCGACGCATCGATCATGGACGGGCGGACGCGCGATGCAGGTGCGGTGGCCGGCGTGACCGGTATCCGCCATCCGATCGATCTGGCGCGCAAGGTCATGACCGACAGTCCGCATGTGATGCTGGCCGGCACCGGGGCTGAAGCTTTTGCCGCCAGCCACCAGCTTGAAACGATGCCGCCCGAATGGTTCGAAACCACGCGCCGCAGGGAAGCGCTGGAGCGGATGAAGGCCGAACAGCTCAGCGCGCTCGATGTCGACATCAAGTTCGGCACGGTCGGTGCGGTCGCGCTCGACGCCGATGGGAACATGGCGGCGGGCACGTCGACCGGCGGGATGACGGGCAAGCGCTGGGGCCGGATCGGCGATGCGCCGATCATCGGTGCCGGCACCTATGCCGACAATCGCAGCTGCGCGGTTTCCGCCACCGGGTGGGGAGAATTCTTTATCCGGGTCGGTGTCGCGCAGGAAATCTGCACCCGGCTGCGCTATCGCTTCCGTGCGGAGATCGACGCTGCCCAGGCGCGCGTACCGCTCGATGAGGAAGGCATTCCGACCTATCTCGTCCATGCCAGCGAATTCGGTCTAGAAGCAGCGCAGGCGCAGGAAGAGATCGATGCGGTCATCGCGGATGTCGGCAGTCTCGGCGGCGATGGCGGGGTGATCGTCGTCACGCGCGAAGGCCATCCGTTGTTCAGCATGAACACCTCCGGCATGTACCGCGGGCGTGCAACCAGTGCTGGGATGAACGAAGTCGCGATCTACGACGACGAATAGGCGAGCGCCCCCGGCCGGCGGCGTTGCGCGGTCCCGATCCGGTCAGCCGCGGCGGCGGGCTTGCGCGTAGCTGCCGAGCAGCCGTACGCCATTGGTCTGGAAGGCCAGCTCCTCCAGCGCCAGGTCCACGCGGGCATCCCCCGGCGCGCCCTCGATATCGGCGAAGAACTGCGTTGCCGCGAAGCTTGCCCCCTTCTGGTAGCTTTCCAGCTTGGTCATGTTCACGCCATTGGTCGCGAAGCAGCCCAGCGCCTTGTACAGCGCGGCGGGAATGTTCTTCACTTCGAAGATGAAGGTGGTCATAGCCCGCGACCCTTCGAGCAGCGCGGGGTCGAGCGGGTCTTTCGCCAGCACCACGAAGCGGGTGGTGTTGTCGGGCGCATCCTCCACCTCGCGTTCGATGATTTCGAGCCCGTAGAGATCCGCGGCCAGCGCCGGCGCGATGGCGGCGATGTCGGGCTTGCCGCTTTCCGCGACGAAGGCGGCGGCCCCTGCGGTATCGGCATGGCTCAGCCCTACGATCCCGCGCTCACCCAGAAAGCGGTGCGACTGGCCGAGCGCCTGCGGATGGCTGTAGGCGGCTTCGAACGGGCCCGGCCCCAAGGCCATCAGGCAATGCGTGATGCGCATGAAATGCTCGGCCACGATCGACAGCCCGCTGGCCGGAAGCAGGAAATGGATGTCGGCCACGCGGCCGTGCTGGCTGTTCTCGATCGGGATCATTGCACAGCCCGCCGCGCCGCTTTCGACCGCGGCCAGCGCATCTTCGAAACTGAAGCACGGCAGCGGCAGCGCTTCGGGCGCGAACTGCATCGCGGCCTGGTGCGAATTGGATCCGGGGGCGCCGCCGAACGCGATCGCCCGCGCCGGGTCGGCGGCCGCGGCCGCGCGCATCGAATCAACAAGGGCGAGGGCAGGTTTGGCGAACTGGCGCATGGTCTGCGGGCGTTACGGTCGCGTTCGCGCGGCATCAAGCGCTATTGCGGCCTGCACCCTTGCGAAAGGCGGCGCTGCGCACTAGAGCGGCGCGCAACCATCTGACCAACCGATTTTCGCCGGGTATTTTACGCAATGGACGATCGTTTCAACACCGCTGCTGGCTGGGTCCTTGGCGCTGCTATCGTGGCGCTGGGCGCCTCCATCGTTTCGGGCATGTATTTCCATGCCGATAGCGCCGAGCATCCCGAAGAAGCTGGTTATTTCATCGAGGGCGCAGCCGAGGAAGGCGGCGCCGACGAGGGTCCGGATCTCGGCACGCTGCTGGCCAGCGCCGATGCCGCGGCCGGCGAAAAGGTCTTCGCCAAATGCACCGCGTGCCACACGATCGATCAGGGCGGGGCCAATGGCATCGGTCCGAATCTCTACGGCGTGATGGGCGCGTCGATCGGCGCGCATGCCGCGGGCTTCGCCTACAGCTCGGCCCTGTCCGAGAAGGGCGGCGACTGGACCTGGGAAGCGATGGACGAATGGCTGACCAGCCCGCGTGCTTTCGCCAGCGGAACCAAGATGAGCTTTGCCGGTCTCAGCAAGCCTGAAGACCGCGCCAATGTGATGGAATTCATGTCGACCTATGGCGGGGCCCCGGCCAAGCCCGAACCGGCTCCGGCTGAAACCGAAGAAGTCAGCGAAGACTTCCCCGGCGACGGCCTCGGCCCGGTCGAGGGTGCCGAAGCCGGCGCTGCGGAATCGGCCGCTGGCATGAGCGCCGACCAGCCGGTCGCTGCTGCAAATGCCGCCACCAACACCGATGGCGCGACCAAGGTCGACGAATAAGCCGTCCGGCAGGCTGACTGCTTCAGGAAAGCCCCGCTTCGGCGGGGCTTTTTTNGTGGGACGATCAGCCCTTGAAGCCCTGCGCGATCACATACCACTCGCTTGAATCCTTGCGGCTCGCGGGCGGCTTGGCATGTTTCACGGTGCGGAAATGCTGCTTGAGCAGCGTGAGCAGGTCGGTGTCGGTACCCCCCGCCAGGACCTTGGCGAGATAGGTGCCCCCCGGCGCGAGGTTTTCNATGGCGAACCAGGCGCCTGCTTCCACCAGACCCATCGTGCGCAGATGGTCGGTCTGCTTGTGACCGACCGTATTGGCGGCCATGTCGCTGAGCACCAGTTCGGCCTTGCCGCCCAGCGCTTCCTCGAGCGCCCGCGGCGCGTCGTCGGCCATGAAATCCATTTGCAGGATCGTGACGCCTTCGATCGGTTCGACCTCGAGCAGGTCGATTCCCACGACATGCGCCCTGGGCTTGCGCTTGCGCACTACCTGGCTCCACCCGCCTGGCGCTATGCCGAGGTCGACGACCCGGGTGACGCCGTTGAGCAGGCTGAATTTCTCGTCCAGCTCGATCAGCTTGTAGGCGGCGCGGCTGCGGTATCCATCGGCCTTGGCCTGCTTCACATAGGGATCGTTGAGCTGGCGCTGCAGCCAGCGGGTCGAACTGGCCGTCCGCTTCTTCGACGTGCGCACGCGCGTATCGCGATCCTTGCCCGAACGTGACATTATTTATTCCTCATTGCGTTCGGTGCCGGAATGACGGGGCCGCNGCCTCGTTCGCACGCGTGGATCTGGTCAGACATCCTGTTCTCGCATGCGCTGGAGCGCCGCGCGGCTGCGTTCGCCTTCGGCATCCGCAGCGATCAGGCTGCGCAGTATGCCTTCGCGGATTCCGCGATCGGCCACACCCAGCTGTTCCGCGGGCCAGATGTCGAGAATCGATTCGAGGATCGCGCAGCCGGCAATCACCAGGTTGGCGCGGTCGTCACCGATGCACGGCAGGCACTTGCGATCGCCGGCGGACATCCGCGACAGGCGGGTGGAGATGTCGCGCATGGCCTGAGATGGCACGATCAGCCCGTCGACCGCGCGCCGGTCGTATTGCGGCAGTTCGAGATGCAGGCTGGCCAGCGTGGTTACGGTGCCGCTGGTGCCCAGCAGGCGGATCGGTTCGCGCGACTGCGTGTGCTTGCGGATCCGCTCGGCGAATTCGGCAAAGCTCGCGCTTACGGTCTGCCGCATGCCCGCGTAACGTTCGAGCCGGCTCGCCTCGCTGGCGTCCGAACCCTGCACCGTATCGGTCAGCGACACGACGCCCCACGGCACGCTGAGCCAGTCGACGATTCGCGGGACCTTGTCGCCCGGCTGGACCAGGACCAGTTCGGTCGATCCGCCACCGATGTCGAAGATGATCGCCGGCCCGTCGCCCTCTTCGAGCAGGATATGGCAGCCCAGCACCGCCAGCCGCGCTTCCTCCTGCGCGGAGATGATGTCGAGCATGATCCCCGTCTCGCGGCGGACGCGCTCGATAAAGGCCGGGCCGTTGCAGGCGCGGCGGCACGCTTCGGTAGCGACAGATCGCGCCAGCCGGACGTTGCGCCGCCGCAGTTTCTCGGCGCAGACATGCAGCGCTGCCAGCGTGCGTTCCATGGATTCGTCGGACAGGCGCCCGCTTGCCGCCAGCCCTTCGCCAAGGCGGACCACGCGGCTGAATGCGTCGATGACAGTGAAATTCTCGCCCGAGGGGCGGGCAATCAGCAGGCGGCAATTGTTGGTGCCGAGATCGAGCGCGGCATAGGCCTGCCGGTGCGGCTGCGGGCTATGCGTGGCGGAAACCGCTGGCGCGCGCGCCGCGAAGCCTGCGTCGCGACGGGGCGGATTGCGCCGGTCGCTGCGCTTGCCATCGGGCCTGGAGGGGCGTTTGTAGCGGAAATCGGCTACCTTGCCGGACTTGCCGCCCCGTTTCTTCCCAGGCCCCCTTTTGGTGTCCGGCGGAGGATGATCCGCCATAACTGGAGCTTTCTTTTGTTCTTCCTCCCGCGCAAACCGTTGTGCACGGGGACTTGGCGCCAACGCTAGCCGCGTTGCGCAGACGGGGCAAGTGGCGCTGCCGGCTGCGGGGTTGACCTTGCCTCCACACGAAACTAGATGCGCGGCCTCTCTTCCGGCGCAGCCCGCGATTCTCGCCTGCCCGGACAGCTGATGCCCCGTCGTCTAATGGTAAGACTGCGGACTCTGACTCCGTCAATTGAGGTTCGAATCCTCACGGGGCATCCATTCTCCCAACACCCGTTGCCAAAGCGCGCGATGCGCGGCAAATAGGTTGCAATGGGAGACGGACATTTGAGCGAGACCTTTCCGGAAATCCGCGAAGCGGTGCGGCGTTTGTGCGCGCGCTTCCCCGGCGAATACTGGCGCGAACTCGATCGCGAGCGCGCCTATCCGAGCGAATTCGTCGCCGCTCTGACCGAGGCTGGCTTCCTCTCGGTCCTCATCCCTGAAGAATATGACGGCTCGGGCCTGGGGCTGGAGGCGGCCTGCGCCGTGCTCGAGGAAATTCACCGGTCGGGTTCCAACGGCGGTGCCTGCCATGCGCAGATGTACACCATGGGCACGCTGCTGAAGCACGGATCGGACCAGCAGAAGCGCGAATACCTGCCCAAGATCGCCAGCGGCGAATTACGGCTGCAGGCCTTTGGCGTGACCGAACCCGGTGCGGGCACCGATACGACGCGGATCAGCACCTTCGCGCGCCGCGACGGCGACGATTACGTGGTCAACGGTCAGAAGATCTGGATCAGCCGCGCGGAGCATTCGGACCTGATGGTNCTGTTGTGCCGCACGACTCCGCGCGAGGAATGCGCCAAGCCGTCCGACGGGATGAGCGTGCTGCTGGTCGACATGCGCGAGGCGGTAGGCAACGGGCTGACCATCCGGCCGGTGCGCACCATGCTCAACCATGCGACCACCGAACTGTTCTTCGATGACTTGCGCGTGCCCGCCAGCGCGCTGATCGGCGAGGAGGGCAAGGGGTTCCGCTACATCCTTTCGGGGATGAATGCCGAGCGCATCCTGATCGCCAGCGAATGCATCGGCGACGGACGTTTCTTCATCGACCGCGCTGCCGCCTATGCCGCCGAGCGCAATGTCTTCGGGCGCGCCATCGGCGAGAACCAGGGCGTGCAGTTCCCCATCGCGCGCGCCTATGTCCAGTTGTCGGCCGCGGCCGAAATGGTGACCAAGGCNGCGCGCATGTTCGATGNNGGCGAGACTGCCGGNACCGAAGCGAACATGGCCAAGATGCTGGCCAGCGAAGCCAGCTGGGCGGCCGCCGACATGTGCATCCAGACGCACGGCGGGTTCGGTTTTGCCGAGGAATACGACATCGAGCGCAAGTTCCGCGAAACCCGGCTCTATCAAGTCGCGCCGATCAGCACGAACCTGATCCTGAGCCATGTCGCCACGCATGTCCTCGACTTGCCCAAGAGCTTCTAGAACATATAAATTTTCCGAGGAGAGAGAAATGTCGAACGGTCCGCTGACCGGCCTCAGGGTCGTCGAATTCCAGGGCATCGGCCCGGGCCCGCATGTCTGCATGATGCTGGCCGATATGGGCGCGGAGGTCGTGCGCATCGAACGCGCCGGTCACCAGCCGATGAACCCGGTGGTCGAACGCGCCCGGCACCGCGCGGAAGTCGATCTCAAGAGCGCCGAAGGCCAGGCATTCGTCAAGCAGGCGCTGGCGCATGCCGACGTGCTGGTCGAAGGCTTTCGTCCGGGCGTGATGGAGCGGCTGGGGCTGGGCCCGCAGGAATTGCTCGAGGCCAATCCGCGGCTGGTCTATGCGCGGATGACCGGCTGGGGACAGGACGGCCCGCTGGCGCAGGCGGCCGGCCACGATCTCAACTACATCGCCATCACCGGCGCGCTCGACGCGATCGGCAAGCGCGGCGAACTGCCCGTGCCGCCGCAGAACCTCGTCGGCGATTTCGGCGGCGGATCGATGTATTGCGCGATGGGCATCCTCGCGGCGCTGTTCGAACGCGAACGCAGCGGCAAGGGGCAGGTGGTCGATGCCGCGATCGTCGACGGCGTGACCAGCCTGATGAGCTTCTTCTACGGCCAGCCGCACAGCGCGCTGCGCACGGTGGATCGCGGCGCCGGCCTGCTTGGCGGGGCGGCGCATTTCTATCGCTGCTATACCTGCAAGGATGGCAGGGAAATCAGCGTCGGCGCGATCGAACCGCAATTCTATGCCGAACTGCTCCAGCGCGCCGATGCGCCCGAGCATTTGCGCGAGGCGCAGATGAACCCGGCCAATTGGGACANCTATGCCGAGGATCTGGCCGCGCTNTTCGTGACGAANACGCAGGACGAATGGTGCGAATTGCTCGAAGGCACCGACGCCTGTTTCTCGCCGGTCGTTCCGCTCGATCACGCCAAGGACCATCCGCATATGAAGGCGCGCGGGGCTTTCGTCGAACACGGCGGGCGCTGGCACACCGCCCCCGCACCGCGGTTCGACCGCACGCCCAACACGATCCGCGACAGCGCCAGCGATGGCGAAGAGGTGGTGGCGCGCTGGCGTCAGGAGAGCTAGAGGCGCGCGCAAAGGAGAGTTTCCGATGCGCGATTGCACCCAGTTCTACATCGACGGCCAATGGGTCGACCCGGTCGAGGAAAACACCGTTGCGGTGGAGAACCCCGCCACCGAGCAGACCATCGGCCATATCAGCTTCGGCACCGCGGCCGATGTCGACAAGGCCGTGGTCGCCGCGCGCAGGGCATTCGAGGGCTTCAGCCAGACCAGCAAGGAAGAACGGCTGACCCTGCTGCGCGCGATCCAGGCGGAGATCGAGACCCGCAAGGAAGAGCTCGCGACTGCGGTCAGCGACGAAATGGGCGCGCCGCTGAGCCTCGCCAACGGGCCGCATGTCGGCCTGCTTGCGGGCCATTGCCAGAAGGCCATCGAAGTGCTCGAAGGCTTCGCGTTCGAACGGCTCGACGGTCCCACCTTGCATGTATGGGAGCCGGTCGGCGTGGTCGGCATGATCACCCCGTGGAATTGGCCGCTCAACCAGATCGCCTGCAAGGTCTTCCCCGCGCTGGCGACGGGCAACACCATGGTGCTCAAGCCGAGCGAGATCGCGCCCTTCAATGCCTGTATCTTTGCCGAGATCATGCATGCGGCGGGCGTTCCCGCGGGCGTGTTCAACCTGGTCAATGGCGACGGGCCGGGCGTCGGCGAAGCGATCAGCGGCCATCCCGATATCGACATGGTCAGCTTCACCGGTTCGACCCGCGCGGGCATCGCGATCGCAAAGAATGCCGCCGATACCGTCAAGCGCGTCGCGCAGGAACTGGGCGGCAAGAGCCCCAATATCGTGCTCGACGATTCCGCATTCACCAAGTCGGTTGCCAAGGGCACGGTGGCGATGATGGGCAATTCGGGCCAGACCTGCACCGCGCCCAGCCGGATGCTGGTGCCGCATGCGCGGATGGCGGAAGCCAAGGCCGCAGCGAAGGAAGCTGCCGGAGGCGTCATTCCCGGCGATCCGAAGGGCAATGCCGCGATCGGCCCGGTCGTCAGCCGCGCGCAGTGGGACAAGATCCAGGGCCTGATCGAGAAGGGCGTCGAGGAAGGCGCGACGCTGGTTGCGGGCGGCCCCGGCAAGCCCGAGGGGCTGGAGACCGGTCACTACGTCAAGCCGACCGTCTTCGCCGATGTCACCAACGACATGACCATCGCGCGCGAGGAAATCTTCGGCCCGGTGCTGTGTATCCTCGGCTATGAGGATTACGACGACGCCATCCGCATCGCCAATGACACCGAATACGGCCTTGCCAGCGCGATCACGGGCGAGGACATCNAACTCGCCCGCAGCCTTGCCAAGCGCATTCGCGCGGGCCGCGTGGCGATCAATGGCGGCTACGATCTCNNCGCNGCCTTCGGNGGCTACAAGAAGTCGGGCAATGGCCGCGAATGGGGCGAATGGGGCTTCCACGACTTCCTCGAGGTCAAAGCCGTCATGGGACACGGCTGATGGCGGGGAAGTATTTCGACGAATGGCAGGTCGGCGATACGCTGACGCACGACATCCGCCGGACGGTGACCGAGACCGACAATCTGCTGTTCACCACCATGACGCACAATCCGCAGCCGCTCCATCTCGACGCGGAAGCAGCCAAGGCGAGCGAGTTCGGGCAGATCCTCGTCAACGGGACCTTCACCTTCTCGCTNATGGTGGGGCTCAGTGTCGGTGACACCACGCTGGGTACCCTTGTGGCCAACCTCGGTTACGACAAGCTGGTCATGCCCAAGCCCGTCTTCATCGGCGATACGCTGCATGCCACCAGCGAGGTAATCGGCCTGCGCGAAAGCAAGTCGCGCCCCGATGCAGGCATCGTCACCTTCCTCCACGAAGCGGTGAACCAGCGCGGCGAAGTGGTGTGCCGCTGCGAACGCTCGGCGCTGCTCAAGAAGAAGGCGGGATGACCGGCGCGGGAGCAGTATCCCGCGCCGCGTAACCTTTCGGCTCCCCGTGCGTTTGGCCGCCAAGGGAGATGTCTGCAGTGTCACATGAACCCCACAGCATGGGCGATGTCCTCGGCGAACTCGACGAGCTTGCGGCCAATCACGACGAAGTGCGTGTCGCCGATGTGCTCGACGATTTCGGCGCGCGCAGCTTCGGCCCGTTCATCATGATCCCCGCCGTGCTCGAGATCACGCCGGTCGGCGGCATCCCGGGCGTCCCCACCGTGCTCGCGCTGTTCATCGCGCTGATCGCGGTCCAGCTGCTCATCGGCCGCGACCATGTCTGGATGCCGCAATTCGTCCAGCGGCGTGCGGTCGGTTCGAAAAAGCTGCACAAGGCAGTGGGCAAGCTCAAGGGAATGGCGGATTTCCTCGACCGGCACAGCAAGGGCCGGCTCGAAGGGCTGACCAAGGGCACTGCGATCAAGCTGGTCGCGGCGGTCATCATTGCCCTGTGCTGCACGGTTCCGCCGCTCGAATTCCTGCCTTTCGCCAGTACCATCCCGATGCTGGCGATCGCTGTCCTGGGGCTGGCGCTGACGGTTCGCGACGGCGCCTTGCTGCTCGGATCACTGCTGTTCGCCGGTCTGGCGACGGCGCTCGGCCTTGCGACCTACTTCGGCTCGTCGGGCGAAGGCAGCGCGATCCCCTTCCTCTAGCGCGTCGCAAATCCCCTGAGGCCTTGACCCCGCCCGGCATGTCGCAGACATTCGGTTGCAATTGGCAATCGGGAGGGGAGAGCCGATGACGAAGACCTTGGGGTGCTGGGTCGCACTGGCGGCCCTGGCGCTGTCGGGCTGCGATTCCATGGATACGGGCGAGCCGACCGAAGACCAGCGCGGTGACGGGACCGCGACGATCGNACTCGCCGAATTTCCCGACCGGCCCTATTGGGGCGATACGCATCTGCACACCGACCTTTCGGTCGACGCCTTCGGCTTCGGCGTCAGGCTNGGCGCGGAAGAGGCGCTCAAATTCGCACGCGGCGACCGGGTGCGTTCGACGATGGGGATGGANGCGCAGCTCGACCGCCCGCTCGATTTCCTCGTCATCTCGGACCATTCGGATGCCATGGGCGCCACGCGCCGGCTCTACGACACGCCGCGGATCCTGGTGCGCGATCCCACGCTTCGGCGCTGGTACGACATGATGCACGAAAGCACGAACCAGTCGACCATGGCGGTGGCCGAACTCATCACTGCGGCGGCCAATGACACGATCCCCGAAGCGCTGATGGACCCCGAGCGGCAGGCTGTCGCCACACGCGAATTGTGGGACAGCCATCTCGCCCTGCTGGACCGGTACAACCGCCCGGGTGAATTCACTGCCTTTGCGGGTTTCGAATGGACCTTGATGCCCGATGGCAACAATTTGCACCGGGTCGTCATGTTCCGGGACGGCAGCGTCAAGACCGGTCAGGTGGTGCCGTTTCCCGGTATCGATACACAGCCCGAGCAGCTGTGGGATTACATGGCCGCCTACGAGGCCAACACCGGCGGACGCGTGCTGGCGATCCCGCACAATTCGAACCTGTCGAACGGGATGATGTTCGATCTGGTCGGGCCCGATGGCGGCGCGATGAGCGCCGATTACGCCCGCCAGCGAGCGCGCTTCGAGCCGGTGGTCGAAGCCACCCAGATCAAGGGCGACAGCGAGACCCACCCCTTCCTCTCGCCGAATGACGAATTCGCTGAATTCGGNGTGGCCGGGTGGGAGCTGGGCAATCTGCCGCTGACGCGCGAAGCAACGCCCGACATGTATGCCGGNAGCTATGTTCGCAGCGCCTTGCTGCGCGGNCTGACGCTCGAACAGCAGATGGGCGTCAATCCCTATGCATTCGGCCTGATCGGCTCCACCGACAGCCACACCGCGCTGGCGACGGGGGACGAGGACAATTTCTTCGGCAAGCAAACCAATGTCGAACCGCGTGCCGGACGCGCGCTCGCGTCGCAGAACCTCGGNACGCGCCAGGGGCGCTTCGGCTGGCACTATCTCGCCGGGGGCTATGCGGCTGCCTGGGCAAGGGGCAATACGCGCGCCGAGATCTTCGATGCCTTCATGCGGCGCGAAGTCTACGCCACCACCGGTCCGCGCATGGTGCTGCGGCTGTTTGCCGGGCATGATTTTGCAGNCAGCGATTGGGACGGCGACTGGGTACGCGCCGGTTATGCCCGCGGNGTCCCGATGGGCGGCGATCTGGTCGATCGCGGCCGCGCGCCCGTGTTCCTGGTTTCCGCGCTCAAGGATCCCGAAGGCGCCAATCTCGACCGGATCCAGATGGTCAAGGGCTGGGTCGATGCGAATGGCGTCGCACGCGAACGTATCTATGATCTCGCATGGTCGGACATGGCTGGCGTCCGCCGCCGCGTGGGCGGCACGATACCCGCCGTGGGCGACACGGTAGTACGGCGCGAGGCGAGCTACACCAATACGATNGGCGCACCCGAATTGCGAGCGACCTGGCGCGATCCCGATTACCGTCCGGGCCAGCGCGCCTTCTATTATGTCCGCGCGATCGAAATCCCCACGCCGAGCTGGGTCCTGTTCGATGCGAAACGCTTCGGAATCGACCTGCCGGCAGAGGTTGTCGAAGCGAATGTTATCCAGGAACGCGCCTATTCCTCTCCGGTCTGGCTGAAGCCGGGCCGATCGCCCGGCGCTGCAGCGTCTCCGGCGGGGCGTGAATGATCCGGCATTGGCTGCGCGACCCGCTGGNGCATTTCCTGATCGCCGGGGCGGTGATCTGGGCAGGGCTGGCACTGGTGGGCGAACCGGTCGATCCGGCCAGCCGGNCGATCGAACTCTCGCGCGAGCGGCAGGCCGGCATCGCTTTCGGTTTCGAGCGGATGATGGGGCGCGCACCCACCGATGCCGAAATGGACAGTGCGATCNAGCGCTGGGTGCGCGAAGAGGTCCTCTACCGCGAAGCGCTGCGTCTGGGCCTCGACGAAGGCGACGCGGTCGTCCGGCGGCGCCTGGCCACCAAGATGGACGAACTCGCTGGCGCGGAGGCCGCCTTGGCCCGACCGAACGAAGCGGACCTCGAGCGCTGGCTCGCCGCACATCCGGATAGATACCGCGAGGGCGACAGGTTGACCTTCAGGCAGGTCTATTACTCCAGCGAATCCGCTGCCGCCCGCGCTCTGGCATCGCGCGATCCGGTGGGCGAGCCGATCAGCCTGCCCGCCGAGGCGGTCGCGATGCCGCTTGCGCAGATACGCGGCACCTATGGCGAGGCGTTCACCGCGCGGCTGGCGGAGCTTGAACCCTCGAGCGAATGGCAGGGACCGGTCGCGTCGGGCTATGGCTGGCACCTCGTCCGCTTGGAAACCCGTAGCGCGGGCAAGACACCGCAACTGAGCGCGGTCCGCGACCGGNTCGAGGCCGACTGGCAAGCGGCCACCATCGCCGAGCGGCGCCAGCGGGCCTACGCCGTGCTGCGCGGGGCCTATACGGTCGCAATCGAATGATCCGGCTGATTGCGGCGCTGGCCCTCATGCTGGCGGCCAGCCCCGCGCTGGCCGACGAAATGCGTCCCGTCGCGATCCAGTTCGAGCAGCTCGACGAGACGAACTGGCGGCTCGGCTGGCGGCAGCCGATCGCAAGCGCGGCCGACGAACGCGGCGCCGTGCCGCAGCTGCCCGCCGCTTGTGCGCTGGCGGGGCCGGTAGAGCGCGACATGGCTCCGCTTGCCGTGGTCGGCCGTGCACCGGTGGTCTGCACCGGCAGCGTCGCGGGGCAGCGGCTCGGCTGGCCGGCCTTTCCCGGGCAGGGCGAAGCGATCCTGCGCGTCGCCCCGCGCGAACGGCCGGTGCAGGTCCACCGTCTCACGCCGGAAGAGCCCTACGCGACGATCACGGCCAGACCGGGCGCGGCGCAGGTGTGGCGCAGCTATTTCGCTATCGGGGTGGATCACATCCTGGCCGGATGGGACCATCTGCTGTTCGTCATCGCGCTGGTCCTGCTGGTCAGGCGGCCGTGGCCGGTGGTCAAGGCCGCCACGGCCTTCACGCTCGCGCATTCGCTGACGCTGGCGGCGGTCACTTTGGGCTTTGCCGGGATTCGGCAGGATGTCGTGGAGGCGTTGATTGCCCTGTCGATCGTGTTCCTCGCGGTCGAAATCGCCCGGGGGGCGCGCGGCACGCTGACCCAGCGCCTGCCTTGGCTCGTGGCATTCGCCTTCGGCCTGCTGCACGGTTTCGGATTCGCTGGCGCCCTGCGCGAAATCGGGCTGCCCGAAGGCGAGGTGCCCGCCGCGCTGGTCAGCTTCAACATCGGCGTGGAAGCCGGGCAATTGCTGGTCGTCACGGCGGTGCTCGCCGCCCTCGCGCTGCTGCGCCGTATCCGGCCGGCGGACGAACCGCTGGTCCTGCGCGCCGCCGCCTATCCGGTCGGCATCGTCGGGGCCTATTGGCTGATCGAGCGAATTGCTGCCTGATAGCGGAAATTCCGCGCATCGGGTCAACTTGCCATTCACCCGCGGCATCCTACATTGGCCGGGATGAAAGGAACCCGCGCATGAGCGACCAGAATTCTCCGCCCGAGCCCGAGGGCAACGGCCCCAACCCCTGGGTGAAGAGCCTGATGATCTGGGGCGGGATTTTCCTTGCACTGCTGATGGTTGTGTCGCTGTTCGGGGGCGGATCGAGCGCTCCCGGCGCACAGATCCTCTATTCCGATTTCCGCGACAAGGTTGCCGAAGGCTCGGTCGCCAGCGTCGAGATTTCCGAATCGTCGATCGTCGGCGAGATGAAGAATGGCGAGCAGTTCTCGACCATCCCTGTCGCCAACGACACCACTTTGCCGCAGCTGCTTGAAGACAATGGCGTGCGCTATTCGGGCGTGGAAGCCGACAATGGCAACATCCTCCTCTATGCGCTGATCCAGATGCTGCCGTTCGTGCTGATCCTCGGCATCGCCTTCTTCGCCTTGCGGCAGGTCCAGAAAGGCGGCGGTGCGGGCGGCGCGATGGGCTTCGGCAAGTCGAAGGCCAAGCTGCTGACCGAGCGGCAGGGCAAGGTGACGTTCGACGATGTCGCCGGGATCGACGAAGCGCGCGAAGAACTCGAGGAAATCGTCGAGTTTCTCAAGGACCCGCAGCGCTTCTCCAAGCTTGGCGGCCAGATCCCCAAGGGCGCGCTGCTGGTCGGTTCACCTGGTACGGGTAAGACCCTGCTCGCGCGGGCAATCGCCGGCGAAGCGGGCGTGCCCTTCTTCACCATCTCGGGTTCGGACTTCGTCGAAATGTTCGTCGGTGTCGGCGCCAGCCGTGTGCGCGACATGTTCGAACAGGCGAAGAAGAACGCGCCGTGCATCCTGTTTATCGACGAAATCGATGCCGTCGGGCGCAGCCGTGGCCACGGACTGGGCAATTCGAACGACGAGCGCGAGCAGACGCTCAACCAGCTGCTGGTCGAGATGGATGGCTTCGAAGCCAATGAAGGCATCATCATCATCGCGGCGACCAACCGCCCCGACGTTCTCGACCCCGCGCTGCTGCGTCCGGGCCGGTTCGACCGTCAGGTTGTGGTCCCCGTGCCCGATATCGACGGGCGCGAGAAAATCCTCGAAGTGCACATGAAGAAGCTGCCGCTGGCGCCCGACGTCAACCCGCGCACCATCGCGCGCGGCACGCCGGGCTTCTCGGGCGCGGATCTGGCGAACCTGTGCAACGAGGCCGCCCTGCTGGCGGCGCGCCGCAACAAGCGCCTGGTCGCGATGCAGGAATTCGAAGACGCCAAGGACAAGGTCATGATGGGTGCCGAACGGCGCAGCATGGTCATGACCGAGGACGAGAAGAAGATGACCGCCTATCACGAAGCGGGCCACGCGCTGGTCAGCCTCAACGAGCCGGCGTCGGACCCGATCCACAAGGCGACCATCATTCCGCGCGGTCGCGCGCTGGGCATGGTGATGCGCCTGCCCGAACGCGACAGCTATTCCTACCACCGCGACAAGATGCATGCGAACCTGGCGGTTGCGATGGGCGGGCGCGTGGCGGAGGAGATCATCTTCGGGCACGACAAGGTTTCGAGCGGGGCGTCGGGCGATATCCAGTATGCCACCGATCTCGCGCGCAACATGGTCACCAAATGGGGCATGAGCGACAAGCTGGGCCCGCTGCAGTACGAGGAAAGCCAGGAAGGCTATCTCGGCATGGGCCAGACCGCGCGCACCATGGGCGGCGCGGAAACCAACAAGCTGATCGACGCCGAAATCAAGGAACTGGTCGAAGGCGGGCTCAAGCGCGCGCAGGACATCCTCAGCGAGCAGGAGGACAAGCTCCACCTGCTGGCACAGGCGATGCTCGAATACGAAACGCTGACCGGTGAAGAGATCAACCAGTTGATGAAGGACGGCAAGATCGACCGGCCGGACGAGCCCAAGGGCCCTGTCGCGGTCAAGCCCGCGTCGGGTGTCGCTGTCCCCAAGGCAGGGCGCAAGCTCGGCGGAGGCCCGGCACCGCAAGGCGCCTGACGCAGGCGAAACCCATCCGCACACAAGGGGCCGTCCGGTATGACCGGGCGGCCCTTTTCGTTTCTCAGGACAGGCCGAGCAACATCAGCAACATGGCGAACAATCCGAGGATGACGACGATCAGGAAGCTCATCACCCCCAGCCGCCAAAGGGCCGAGAAGCGCGACAGCGCGTAAGTGCCGCGCAAGTGCTTGTAGATATGGATCGGCGGGATCAGCAGCGATGCCAGCGCGACATAGCCGGGCGACAGACCAGCCATGCCGGCAAGCACGATCGCCAGGATCAGCATTGTCATGAAGCTGAGCGAATAGGTGACGAAAATGGCATGGTCATACGCGCGGAAACCGCGCTTCCAGGCGAAGATGAGCCATACGAACGGGATCGACAGCGGGATCAGCAACCAGCTGAACTTGTAGAAATTGGTCTGCAACTTGTAGAGCATCAGGCCCGGGTTCTTACGCCACTTTTCGACCCCCGCCCGGAACCAGTCGGTGTTCTCCAGATCGCCTTCCCAATTGCGGATGTCGCTTGCATCCACGGCGATTTCCGCGTCCCTCTCGCTGTCGGGGGTCTCGTTCGCAACTTCCTCCGAACCCGCCTCGGCGCCGGTTCGTTCGGTCCCGTCAGCCAGGAAAGGCAGTTCGGTGCGGGCCTGCTCCAGCGCTTCGAGCTGCGCTTCGACTTCGGCCAGCGCGTCTTCGGCGCGATCGCGCTGCGCTTCGGTGGCGTCCGGGTCCGCCGCCCGCTCGGCCAGCGTGTCGCGCCGGGATTCGAGCCGCTCGGCCTGTTCTTCGGTAAGCTCGCTCAGCTGCAGGCTCTTGTCGCCGCTGAGATCGGTAGGGGCGCTGATCCCCGCGATCTGGAATACGGCGAACATCAGGAAAATGGTGAACAGGAACAGCGCCATCGGGCTGACGAATCGGGTTCGCTCGCCATCGATATAGCGGCGCGTCAGCTCGCCCGGCTTGAACACCAGCATCGGCAGCGTCCGCCAGGTCTTGCCGTCGAAATGGATCGCCCCATGCGCGATATCGTGGGCGAAGGCGCTCAGCGTCCGGTGGAGATGGGCCTGCTGGCCGCATTGATGGCAATGGCTGCCCACCAGCTGCGTGCCGCAATTGAGGCACGCCCCTTCGGCGAAATGGCCCTTGGCGGTCGGCGCTTCGCCGCCCGTGCGGGGCGAAACCGCCTTGGCGAACAGACCCCCTTCGACCCCGGTTCCCACGCCTTCAACCACATCGCTCATCACGCCTCCTGTCGCGGCGCAGGCTACAGGCGGCACAAGCCATGCCGCAACGCAAAAAGGCCGCCCCGGGGGCGGCCTTTCCACAATTCGCCAATACTGCCGGCGTGTCAGCCCTCGTAATCGGCCCCGATCGAGGTCGAACGCGTCGGCGCCGACGCGGTGATCCGCAGCGCTTCGGCCGACTGGCTGAGCGAGCCGACTTCGTCCATCTCGTCATCGTCGTCGGGCAGGATCTTCTGCAGATTGGTAACCGCAGCTTCGTGCAGTTCCTTCGGCTTGACCGTCTGTTCGGCGATTTCGCGCAGCGCGACGACCGGGTTCTTGTCGCGATCGCGATCGACAGTCAGTTCCGCACCGCCGGAAATCTCGCGGGCCCGCTGGGCAGCCAGCAGGACGAGGTCGAAACGGTTGGGGACCTTGTCTACGCAGTCTTCGACAGTAACGCGCGCCATGGGGCACTCCGATGCAAATCAAGTGATTCCGGGAAAGCGCGGCTCTTAGGCTTTTGCCTGCCGGCAGTCAAGGATTTGCGCCGACCGCCGGGCGCGCTAAGGCGCATCCCCAATGGCTGAGGCAAGCGTTTCCGAAACCACGGGGGTCTATCGCGATCCGGAGCCGTTTGCGCTCGAGGCGCAGGGACATTCGCTGGTGTTCTATCCCGGCGGCGACGACCGCCGCCGCGCGCTGATGGATCTCGTCGGCTCGGCCACCACCACGCTCGATATCTGCTTCTACATCTTCGCCGAAGACGAGGTTTCGTCCGAGCTGCGCGATGCGCTGTGTGCGGCGGCGCGGCGCGGGGTGGCGGTTACGCTCATCCTCGACAGCTTCGGCGCGTCGGCATCGGACCGCTTCCTCCAGCCGCTGGTCGATGCCGGGGGACGCTATTTCTGCTTCAGCCCGCGGATCGGGCTGCGCTATCTCATCCGCAACCATCAGAAGATGGTGATCGCTGATGGCGAGCGCGCGCTGTTCGGCGGTTTCAATATCGAGGACGACTATTTCGCCCCCCCCGAACAGAACGGGTGGAACGATCTTGCCATCGCGCTCGAAGGGGACGCGGTTGCCGGCCTCAACGACTGGTTCGCGCGGCTGGTCGACTGGACCGATGACGACGCGCCGCATTTCCGCGCCATTCGCCGGGCGGTTTCGCAATGGGAATGGCGTGACGGGGAGGGCGCGGTCCGCTGGCTGGTCGGTGGGCCCACGCGCGGGCTGTCGAGCTGGGCCCGCAGCGTCACCCGCGACCTTTCTCAGGCGCGGAAGCTGGACATCTTCATGGCCTATTTCTCGCCGCCCTACACGCTGCTGCGGCGGATCGCGCGGGTCGCGAAGACGGGGCGGGCGCGGCTGCTGATGGCGGCCAAGAGCGACAATGGCGCGACGCTGGGCGCAACCCGTTCGCTGTATCGCTACCTGCTCAAGCGCAAGGCGCGGATCTGGGAATTTTCCCCCTGCAAGCTGCACACCAAGCTGCTGGTACTGGACGATGCGGTTTACCTTGGCAGCGCCAATTTCGACATGCGCAGCCTCTACCTCAATCTGGAAATCATGCTGCGCATCGAAGACGCCGCGCTGGCCGAACGGATGCGCGAATTCATAGCGCACCAGATCGCCGCTTCCGAGGAGATCACCCCCGTGCTCCACGCCCAGCGCAGCACGCTGTTCAACCGCATTCGCTGGGGCGCGGGCTGGGTGCTCGTGTCGGTCCTGGACTATACCGTGACCCGGCGGCTCAACCTCGGGATCTGATCTACTCGTAATCCTCGTAGTGACGGATCTCGGGGCTGGAGAACTTGGTGAACTCGCTGTGGAACAGCAGCGGGACATTCCCGGTCGAGCCATGCCGCTGTTTGGCCACGATCAGCGTCGCCTTGTTGACCAGTTCCAGGTGCCGGGCTTCCCATTCGGCATATTTCATCCGCACTTCTTCCGACGATGTTTCGTCGGGCGTGTCGGGCTTGAGCGCGTTGTGATAATATTCGGCACGGAAGATGAACCACACCATNTCGGCATCCTGCTCGATCGATCCCGACTCGCGCAGATCGGACAGCTGCGGACGCTTGTCGTCGCGCTGTTCGACCTGACGGCTGAGCTGCGACAGCGCGATGACGGGGACGTGCAGTTCCTTCGCCAGCGTCTTCAGGCCCCGGCTGATTTCCGAGATTTCGTTCACGCGGTTGTCGCTGGCGCGGCCCGAACCCTGCAGCAATTGCAGATAGTCGACGATGACCAGCCCGATGTCGTGCCGCCGCTTGAGCCGCCGGGCGCGCGTGCGCAGCGCGCCGATGGTCAGCGCGGGGGTGTCGTCGATATACAGCGGAAGGTCGGTCAGTTCCTGGCTGGCAAAGCTGAGACGCTGGAACTCTTCGCGGCTGAGCTTGCCCGAACGCAGCTTCTCGCTCGAGATCTCGGCCTGTTCGGCAAGGATACGCGTCGCCAGCTGGTCGGCGCTCATTTCGAGGCTGAAGAAGGCGACGCCCGCGCCGGGCGACTTGCCCACCTCGATACCCGCCTTCTGGTCGTCCATCAGCCGGCGCGCGGCATTNAAGGCGATGTTGGTGGCGAGCGAGGTCTTGCCCATCGCCGGACGCCCGGCAAGGATCACGAGGTCCGAGTTGTGCAGGCCCGAGGTCTTGTCGTTGATCGTGTCGAGCCCGGTGGTCTTGCCCGAAAACCGTCCGCCCGAATTCATCGCCGCCTGCACGACTTCGAGCGCGCCGAAGGCCGCCTTGCGGAACGACTGCGCCTCGCTGCCGGTGGTGGCGCCTTCCGCNACCCGGTAGAGATCGGCTTCGGCCTGCTCGATCTTGCGCAGTGGCTCGACTTCGTCCGAGGTATCGAGCGCGCCCTCGACCAGATTGCGTCCCACGCTGACCAATTGCCGNAGCAGCGCGAGGTCGTAGATCTGCTCGGCCAGTTCGCGCGGATGCAGCAGGCCCTGCCCGTCGGCGGTCAGCTGCGCGAGATAGGTCACCCCGCCGAGCTGCTTGAGCGCTTCGTCGCTTTCGAAATAGGGCTTGAGCGTAACCGGAGTGGCCACCGAATTGCGATCGAGCAGCCGTAGCACGCGTTCGTAGATGCGCTGGTGGACAGGTTCGTGGAAATGCTCCGCCATGAGCGGCGTGGTCAGTTCCTCGATCACCTTGTTGTCGATCAGCACGGCCCCGAGGAACGCGGCTTCGGCTTCGAGGTTGGCGGGCAGGACGGGGCCCTTCGCCGGTTTCGTGTCAGTCGAATCGTCGGCGGGGAAAAGAAGATCGGTTTCGGCCATCGCCCCCTGATGCATGGCCGCGCACCCTGCTGGCAAGTTGCAAAGGGGTCACGGCGGCTGTGGATAGTGGGGACACTGCGCCAACCCCTTGCCGCACCCCGCCTATCTCTGCGAAAGCGGGTGCAAGCATGACCGATTCCGCACCCNCTCCGGACACTCATCGCATCGCGCATATCGAGCTCGATGAGGAAACGATCATCTGGCGCAATGCCGATATCGAGCAGGAACGCCGGATTGCGATCTTCGACCTGATCGAGGAAAACAGCTTCAAGCCGCTGCGCGCGGTCGAGCGCGGGGCCAGCGGGCCCTATCGCCTCAAGCTGGCCGTGCGCGACGGCCGCCTGCTGATGGAAATCGCCGANGAGGAGGAGCGCCTGGTGGAGGAGCTGCTGCTTGGCCTCGCCCGTTTCCGCCGGCCGATCCGCGAATATTTCGCGATNTGCGACAGCTATTACCAGGCGATCCGCAAGGCGACCCCGGCNGAAATCGAAACCATCGATATGGCCCGCCGCGGGGTCCACAACAGCGCCGCAGAACTGCTGATCGAACGGCTGGAGGGCAAGATCGAGACCGATTTCGCCACTGCGCGGCGGTTGTTCACGCTGATCTGCGTCCTGCATATCAAGGGCTGAGGGATGGCNGTGGGCAAATCCCCGCGCCGGCGCCGTTCGCCGCGCAGGTCCCGCGGGTTTTCCGCTGCTGGCAAGGCGTGGCTGGTCGCGCTGCTGGTCGCGGCAATCGCAGCCGGCTATGCGTGGTACGAAGCGCGCAGCTGGCGTCCCGACGAGAGCGCCTGGCCCGACCAGGGTGCGCTGGTCAGCGCAGGCGACGGGGCGGTGGATTTCGACACTCTGGCGGGTCTGGGCGCGCGGTTCGTCTATCTCGAGGCGAGCGATGGGGCGGGGCGGGGCGATATCGCCTTCGCACAGAACTTCGCCCGCGCGCGCAATGCCGGCCTGGCGGTCGGCGCGGCGCATCGTTTCGACCCCTGTACCGTGGCCGACGGGCAATCGGCCAATTTCGTCACCATGGTGCCGCGCGACGGCGACCTGCTGCCTCCCGCGATCCTGTTGGAGACGACCGCGGAGGACTGTCCGGCGCGCGTTTCGGACGCGGCGGTGCAGAGCGAGCTNACGACGCTGGTCAACCAGATCGAAGCGCACAGCGGGAAGCCGGCGATCCTCGGCCCGGACGAGGANTTCGAGCAGGCCTATGCGCCCTCGCGGCGGTTCGACCGGCAATTGTGGCTCACCCGCAGCTGGTTCGAACCCGACTATGCGATGCGACCGTGGCTGATGTGGACGGCCAACCGCTGGTACAAGACCGAGGCCGCGCAGCAGCCGCTGCGCTGGGTGATCGTGCGGCCATGAGGATGACGAGATGACCGACGACGACCTGATCGCAGCCGCACGCGCAGCCGCGCGCCATTCCTATTCCCCCTATTCCGGTTTCGCGGTGGGCGCCGCGCTGCGGTTTGCCGATGGCAGCGTGGTCACCGGGACCAATGTCGAGAATGCCAGCTATGGCCTGGCGCTGTGCGCCGAAACCGTTGCGGTATCGAAAGCGATGGCCGACGGGCTGCGCGGCGGGCTTCAGGCAGTCGCGGTGACCGGCCCTGCGGCAGACCCGATCACGCCCTGCGGGCGCTGCCGGCAAGTGCTCAACGAACTGGCGCAGCTGGGCGGGACCGACCCCGACATTCTGTGCGTGGGCGCCGACGAGGTGGTGCGGGTGAAACTGTCTGCCCTGCTGCCGCATGCTTTCGGCCCCGCCAGCCTGACATGATCGGACGGCGCGGCGCGCTCGGCCTGCTCGGCGGGCTCGCGGGAACGGCACTGATGNCATCGGGACTGGCGGCGCGGGCCAGCGCCATGCCGCCCCGGCTGCGGCCGGGAGATACGGTCGGCCTGGTCGCCCCGGCTAGCGCGGTCACATTGCCCGCAGAACTCGACCGGGCCGTTCACTGGATCTCCGGCATGGGGCTGGTTCCCAAACTCGCCAGCCATGTGGGCGACCAGCATGGCTATCTGGCCGGGACCGACGCCGACCGTGCCGCGGATCTCGATACGATGTTCGCCGACGCGGAGGTGCGCGCGATCTTCGCGGTGCGNGGCGGCTGGGGCGGGGCGCGGATCCTGCCGCTGCTGGACTGGGCGACCATTCNAGCCAATCCGAAACTGCTGATCGGGTATAGCGACACGACGGCGCTGCACATGGCGATTGCCACGCGCGCCGGGTTTGCGACGCTCCATGGCCCCAATGCGGCGAGCCGGTGGGACCGCGCAAGCTGGGAGAGCCTGTGGCGGATCGCCTTTGCGGGCACGGCGCCCGTGCTCGGCGGCGCGGCGGCCGAAGATGCCGCGGGCCGGCCCGCCCGCTCGCTCGTCCCCGGGGTCGCGCGGGGCCGGCTGCTCGGCGGCAATCTCACCATCCTGTCGACCATGATGGGTACCGGCTGGCTGCCCGACTTCGACGGGGCGGTCCTGTTTCTCGAAGACATCAACGAAGAACCCTACCGGATCGACCGCATGCTTCAGCAATTGCAGCTGGCAGGCGTGCTGGACCGGCTGGCGGGTGTCGTGTTCGGCCAGTGCACCCGCTGCAGCGCGGGCGATGCCGATGCGCGGACGTTCACGCTGGACGACGTGCTTGGCGCTCATCTCGCCCCGCTAGGCATCCCGGTGGTAACCGGCTTCAACAGCGGTCACGTGCGCAACCAGCTGTGCCTGCCGGTCAATGTCCCGGTCGAACTGGATGCCGGCGCGCGCACGCTGCGGATGCTCGAGCCTGCCGTGGCCTGACACGCTCGGCCTAACTCGGCGCTGCGGCCTAAGCCTCTGCGCCGAGAGAGATTTTCATGACCGGAAGCATGTTGCGACGAGCAGGAATGACGGCAGGCGCCGCGCATTGCGAGCCGCGATGTTCGCTAGCGCCCGCCGTCCAGCCTCCTGGTCAGGCGTCGGGCGTGTCGAGATATTCGAGCAGTGCCGCGAGGCAGTCGCGCGCCAGCATCTTGCACCGTTCGGGGCTCCAGCCCTGTTCGGGTTCGGGATTGGCCTTGTTGTCCTTGTAAGGCATTTCGAGCGTCATCGCGGTGGCGCCGAAGCGTTCGGCGACCTGGTTGGTGCTCATCGCCAGATTGGCCTTTCCGCGCGGGGCCTTGGTATAACCCAGCTCGGTCTGGAAGTCGGGCGTGCGCCGGTCGAGGATCGCCTCGTAGCGATAATAGCGGTCGCCCTGCGCATCGGTCCAGCTGGGGATGCCCTCGTAGCCGGCGAGAAAGGCGACCGGGATCGCTTCGTCGCCATGGACGTCCATCGCGAAATCGACGCCGGTTTCGTCCATCCGGTTGCGGATGGCGAGCACTTCGGGCGACTTTTCGAGGGTCGGGTTGTCCCATTCGCGGTTGAGGTTGGTGCCCGCTGCATTGACCCGCAGATTGCCCCGCTTCGATCCATCGGGGTTGCAGTTGGGGACGAGGTGCAGGCGGCACCGCTTGCGCAGTTCGCGGCCGACGCTGTCGGCGGGATCCGTCAGCACTTCGAGCGCGCCTTCCATCCACCATTCGGCCTGCGTTTCGCCCGGGTGCTGGCGCGCGTAGAACCACACCTTGGTGTCGCCCTCGCCCATTTCGAGGCAGTCGATCGGCTGGCCATCGAGCGTGGTGCCGAGATGCACGTGATCGACGCCTTCGGCGGCGGCCGCCTCGGACACCAGGTCGTGATGGCGTTCCATCGAATAGGGCGCGAAATAGGCAAACCAGGCGATATCGCTGGCGGGGGTGTAACGAATGGTCAGCGTGCCGCCGCCGATGTCCTTGTCATAGGAGGAAGATGCACGGCCCCAGTAATCGCGGTCTTCCGAAACGCAGGCGTCGTAATCGGGCCAGCCGCCGGGGTAGGCGCTGTCTTCCAGTCCGGTGATCCGCAGCTCGAGCTCGCGGCCCGCAGCGCCTGCGACGCGGAAGTGGAACCACTGCTTGAATTCGCTGTTCGTGTCCTTCGGGATCGCCAGCATGGCGCTGGCGCCGCTCACCGACAGCACTTCGATATTGCCACTGTCGAAGGCGGAATCGATCCGGATATCGCTCACTCGGTAACCTCTACTTCTATCGTTTCGCCATTGTTGCCGGGGAATTCCCTGAACAAGGCAGAGGCGACCGTCTGGGCGTTCGCCGTTCCGCGTGCAAGGGGGGAATCCTCGGGCGGCTGGAAATCGGCGCGGCCCTCCCACAGGCTGGTGCCGCTCGCCGCATCGGTGATCGCAACAGACAGTTCGGTGCCGAGCCGGTCTTTCGCGCCGCCGCCCAGATTGATGCCGATGCCCAGCCCCACACCCGAACCGTAGCTGCCGGTCGAACCGCCGACGCCGACGCTTACCGGGCTGCGCTTGCCACCGCTGCCGACCAGGTACCGCACCAGCGACACCCGCGCGATCTGGCCGGCGCCCGCGCGGTCGCTTTCGCTATAGCCGAGCCGGCGCAGTTCCTCGGCAACCGCAGCCTTGTAAGGGGCAAGCGCCAGGCTATCGCTTTCGCCGCCCGGGGCGCTTTCGACGAAGATCGGTCCGCTGCCCAGTTCGGTCAAGCGGTCGGGGGCGACGAAGCGGGTCACTTCGACGGGGCCGGACGGGGTGGTGCAGGCCGCAAGCGACAGGGCGGACGCCATGGCCAGAGCTAGGGGGGTGGCTTTCATCGTGTGCGATCCTCTGCGACTTTCGAGTATGTCTGACTGGAGCTGCAACGCATGGCACGGCGGATTTGCACCATCGCTGCCGAATTTCCGCAGAACTTGCCCTTCGCGCGCGAAAATCTGCGGCGTTGCCGTAACCTGCGGGTGTGCTAGTCCTTCGCTCCATGAACGAGACGACGAAGGTCCCCGTGCTGGTCACCGGTGGGGCAGGTTATATCGGCAGTCATGCAGTGCTCGCGCTACGCGATGCCGGGTGGCCGGTGGCCGTGATCGACAATTTGTCGACCGGCTTTGCCTTCGCCGTGCCCGAGGATGTTCCGCTGTACGAAGGCGATATTTCCGATTCCATCCTGCTCGAACAGATCTTCGCCGAACAGGGCACCGAAGCGATCATGCATTTTGCCGGATCGATCGTCGTCCCGGAATCGGTCGAGGATCCGCTGGGCTATTACGACAACAACACGGTCAAGAGCCGCGCGTTGATCGAGGCGGCGGTGGAAGGCGGTGTCGCGCATTTCATCTTCAGCTCGACCGCGGCGACTTACGGCACCCCCGAACATTCGCCGGTGACCGAGGACAGCCCCAAGCAGCCGATCAATCCGTATGGCTGGTCCAAGCTGATGACCGAACAGATGCTGGCCGACGCCAGCGCGGCGCACGGCTTCAATTTCTGCGCCCTGCGCTATTTCAATGTCGCGGGCGCCGATCCGCAGGCGCGCACGGGCCAGTCGACCGCGGGTGCTACGCATCTGATCAAGGTCGCCTGCGAGGCAGCCACGGGCAAACGCGACGGCGTGGCCGTTTTCGGCACCGATTACGATACGCCCGACGGCACCGGCGTGCGCGACTACATCCACGTCAGCGATCTGGCACAGGCGCACCTGCTCGCGCTCGAAGCGCTGATCGAACAGCCGGGCCGGTCGCTGACGATGAACTGCGGCTATGGCCGCGGCTTTTCGGTCACCGAGGTGCTCGACGCGGTCGACCGGGTGACCAACCAGACCATCACGCGCCGGCTCGAACCGCGCCGCGCGGGCGACCCGGCGGAGCTGGTGTCCGATCCCTCGCGCATAAGGGAAACGCTGCCATGGCAGCCGCGCCATGCCGACCTGGAGCAGATCATCGCGCATGCATTGCAATGGGAACGCAAGCTGTCCGATCTGCGCGGTGAGTGACAGGCGTCCCGCTGGTCGCTCGAAAAGGTCGGCTCGTCGTTCTGGATTGCCCGGCCATCGGCGCCTCGTCTAAAGGGCGCGCTTGACCATGACCTTGCCCTCCTTCCCCGATGGAACGCTCGACGCCGGCCGGCACTTCTATGCGGTGCGTGTCTATTACGAAGACACGGACCTGTCGGGGATCACGTATCACGCCAACTACCTGCGCTGGTTCGAACGCGCGCGCAGCGATTTGCTGCGCCAGCTGAAGATCGACCAGCGGGCAGCGATCGAAACCGGGGGCGGCGCCTATGCGGTCTCCGAGGTCAATCTGAAATACCTGCGGCCCGCCANGCTCGACGACGATGTGCTGATCGAAACGCGCTGCACCGAACTCAAAGCGGCATCGTGCCGGATGCACCAGCTTGCGTTCAGGTTGGCGGATGAAAAGCGCGAACTTCTGGCCGAGGCACATTTGCGCGTCGGCTTCGTTTCACCCGAGGGCCGGCCCAAGCGCCAGCCCGAAGAATGGCGCGCGGCTTTCGCGCATTTTGTCGAGCAAGGGGACTCATGAGCTCGCTTACTTTTCTCGCCGCCGCGGCACCGACCCGGCTCGACCCGATCCGCCTGTTCCTCGATGCCGACATCGTCGTGCAGCTGGTCATGGCCGGCCTGCTGCTGGCCAGCATCTGGGTGTGGATGATCATCGTCAGCTTCAGCCTGCGCATGCGCAAGCTGCGTAGCCGCACGATCGAGTATGAAAGCGAGTTCTGGCAGGCGGAGAGCTTCGACCGCTTCACGTCCGAGCGCGGCAGCAAGGACATCCCCGCAGCGCGCGTCGCGCAGGCGGCGGTGTCCGAATATCGCCGTTCGACCAAGACCGCGGTCCGGGATCCCGAAGCCCTGCGCGGGCGGATCGCGGTGGCGATGGACAGCCAGATCGCGCTCGAGGCGGACGATATCGCCGAACGCCTCAACTTCCTTGCCACGGTCGGTTCGGTGGCGCCCTTCGTCGGCCTGTTCGGTACCGTCTGGGGCATCATGAACAGCTTCTTCCAGATCGGCGCGCAGGAAAGCTCCTCGCTCGCCGTTGTCGCACCGGGTATCTCCGAAGCGCTCTTCGCCACTGCGATCGGCCTGTTCGCGGCGATCCCCGCGGTCATCGCCTACAACCGTTTCGGCCACCGCGTGGATCGCTACGAAGCGCGGCTGCAGCGTTTCGCCGACAAGCTGAACGCGACCTTCAGCCGCCAGCTGGAAACCCGCTGATGGCGATGGGTCTTGCCTCTGCGCGTGGCGGCGGGCGGCGTGGCCGCGGTTCTCGCCGCCGGCCGATGAGCGAGATCAACGTTACCCCCTTCGTCGATGTCATGCTGGTGCTGCTGATCATTTTCATGGTCACCGCGCCGCTGATGACCGCAGGGGTGCCGATCGACCTCCCCGACAGCCGCGCGGCGCAGCTGCCGAACGAACAGCAGCAGGTCACGATCAGCATCGATCAGGCGGGCTATGTCTATATCGACGATGTCGAAGTCCCGCTGGGGGGCCTGCCGCAGGCGCTGGAAAGCCTTCCGCGCGCCGGCGGTGAAGGACCCGACATCACGCTGCGCGCCGACCGCGCGCTCGATTACGGCCGCGTGATGGCGGTCATGGGCGAACTCAATCGGGCCGGGCTCAATCGCATCTCGCTGATTACCAACAGCGCGGCGCCGGCGCCGGTCAACGCCGGTTCATCGGCAGCGGAATAGCCGCACGTCATGGAGAGAACGGCAATCAAGGCAGAGGAGCGGACCGGGCTGGCGGTCGCGGTCATCCTGCACCTCGCGCTGTTCGCCGTGCTGTTCGTCCAGGGGCTGTTCCCCGCGCCCACCATCGATCCGCCGCAGCGCATGACGGTCAGCCTCGCCGAAGATGTCGGCATGCAGGCGACCGCGCCCGACCCGGTTACCGAGAGCCGGGCATCGGCAGCACCCACGCTCGACATGAATCCCGCGCCCGCGCCGGCACAAGAGCTGCCGGTCCCGCCGCAGGCCGAACGGCCGGTTCCGCCCGCGCGNACGCAGGCCGCGCAACCGGCTGCGCGTCCCCAGGCGCGGCCCGAACCCCGCCCNGCGACGCGGCCCGATNCGCCNCGCACGCAAAGCCAGCCGCAAGCCAGTCAGCGCAGCGGGGGCTCGCGCCTCGGCGACAATTTCCTCGAAGGTTCTGGCGACAGCACGCGCACCAATGAAACGCGGGTGCCCGCGTCGCAGATCGGCGCGAGCGCCAAGGCTTCGCTGTTCCAAGCCGTGGCGCGGCAATTGCGACCGCACTGGCGGCCCGTCGATGGCGCGGACCGCGAAAAGCTGGTTTCGAAAATCCGTTTCCGGCTCAATCCCGATGGAACGCTGGCGGGTGCGCCCAGCCTCGTCGGCCAGCGCGGCGAGACCGAAGCCAACCGCGCGCAGGCGCCGCGGCATGCCGAAAATGCTATCAGGGCGGTCCAACTCGCCGCCCCCTTCGACCTCCCGCCCGAATATTACGAGGCGTGGAAGACCGTAACCGTCGATTTCGATTGGAACCTGTCCCGATGAAGCAACCCGCCCTGTTCGTCCTCGCGCTCATGATCGCCTCGCCGCTCGCGGCCCAGAACCAGGATTTGGGGCAGCCCGTGCCCGAAGGGGGCGAGGTCGAGACGATCGACGAAGGCGAAGGCCTTTCGGGGACCGTGAGTTTCGACGGCAATCTCGACGATCTCGGGATCGCCATCCCCGGCTTCGCCACCGACCGCGATGTCGCCACACCGGCCAACTCCTCGGGCACTGCCGCGCTGGGCAAGGAACTTGCCCGGGTCATCACGGCCGACCTGCGCAACAACGGCCTGTTCAAGCCGACCGGCCCCGACGCATTGCCGCAGCCCAGCTTTGGCGAGATCACTGCACCCAACTGGCCGACNTGGTCGAACCGCGGCGCCGAAATGCTCGTTCACGGCTATGTCCGCGCGCGCAGCGACGACCGGCTGACGGTCGGCTGCTACCTCTACGACATGGCGCTGCAGCAGGAACTGGTCCGCGAGGGCTGGGTCGTGCCGCCGGCGGACTGGCGCCGCGCCGCGCACAAATGCGCCGATATCGTCTATTCGCGGCTGACCGGCGAAAGCCCGTTCTTCGATAGCCGGATCGCCTATATCGCCGAAACCGGGCCCAAGGATAACCGGACCAAGCGGCTCGCGATCATGGACAGCGACGGGGCCAATCACCGGTTCATCACCACGGGGCGGTCGACCGCGCTGACGCCGCGCTATTCACCCGATTACAAGCAGCTGGTCTACCTCAGCTATGTCGACGGCAATCCGCGCATCTATGTCTACGACATCGGTACCGGCCGGCAGACGCTGATCAGCCAGAGCAGCAATCCGACCTTTGCGCCGCGCTGGAGCCCCGACGGGCGCTGGATTCTCTATTCGATGGCCGTGGGCGGCAACACCGATATCTACCGCGTATCCGCCAGCGGCGGCGAAAGCATCCGGCTGACCGATACGCCCGGTATCGACATCGGCGGATCCTATTCGCCCGATGGCAGCCAGATCGTGTTCGAGAGCGACCGTTCGGGCAGCCAGCAGATCTACATCATGAACGCCGATGGCACCGGCCAGCGCCGATTGTCCTTNTTCGGTGGCCGNGCAGCGACGCCCGAATGGAGCCCGCGCGGCGATCAGATCGCGTTCACGCATATTGCCGGCGACTTCAATGTCGCGGTGATGAGCCCCAACGGCCGCAACATGCGCACGCTGACCAATGGCTGGCAGGACGAAGCGCCCACCTGGGCACCCAACGGCCGCATCCTCCAGTTCTTCCGCACCGAACGCAACAGCGGCAAGACCGGCCTGTGGCAGGTCGACCTGACGGGTGAGAACCTGCGCCGCCTGCCGACGCCGGTCGATGCCTCGGACCCGGCCTGGGGACCGATCCTGCCCTGACTGCATTGATTAGGAACAAGGATCGCCTTTCGGCGACGAAAACGACTTCACCACGCTGTTTATAAGGGGACAGCCTATGAATACTCGTATTGCTACCGGCCTGATGCTCGCATCGACCATTGCGCTTGCCGCGTGCCAGAAGAAGGCGCCCGAGGAACTGCCGCCGCCGCCGACGGCCACGCCCGCGCCGGCGCCTGCGCCGACCGGCCCCACGGTTGGCTCGCAGCAGCACTTCGTCGACGCCGTCGGGCAGGAAAACACGGTCGTCTATTTCGANACCGACCGCTTCAACATCGATGCCGAAGACCAGGCGAAGCTGCAGCGCCAGGCGCAGTACTTCAACCAGTATTCGGGCGTGACCTTCACCGTCGAAGGGCATTGCGACGAACGCGGCACGCGCGACTACAACCTCGCGCTGGGCGAACGCCGCGCCAATGCCGCGAANAACTATCTCGTCTCGATCGGTATTCCGGCCAACCGGATCCGGACCGTAAGCTACGGGAAGGAACGCCCGGTCGCGCTGGGTTCGAACGAAGCGGCTTGGGCGCAGAACCGCCGCGCTGCGACCGTGACTATCGGTTGAACCGTACCGGAGGGCTCCCGCCAGGCGGGGGCCCTTTCCCTATGGGGCATTGACTACAATCAGCGCGCGGCGCTGATGCTCGCGAAAGGAATGCCCGGGCTGATCTGCCCGCCGCGCCCGGCATCGAACCCGCCATGGCCGGCGGCAATCGCGAACGACGCCATCGTCAGGACTGCGACGCAGGCGGAGAAGGTCAGCTGTTTGCTCATCTCAGGTCTCATGCATGGCGCTCTACGGCCAAAGGGTTTAGCGAACGTTGCAATGCAACATTTCGTATTGAAACCTGTTCCCGGCGGTTGCACCTTTTGCCAGCGCGCCTAGATTAACCGCGATGTTTTCCCGACAATCGACTTTTTCGCCCCGTGGCTAAGGCGCGCCGTTCGAACGACTGGGGCTTCCCCCGCTGGCGTGGCTACGGTTCCTCGCGCGAGGCGACGACCGTGCGCCTGTGCGACCGNCACGGCTGCGAAGAGCCCGGCGAATGCCCCGCGCCCAAGGCGCCAAACAGCCCCGAGCGGTGGATGTTCTGCCAGAAGCATGCGGCCGAATATAATCGCAAGTGGGACTATTTCGAAGGGCTCGACAAGGCCGAGAAGGAAGCCCGCGCGTCGGCCGAACGCAGCGAGAATGCCGGTTACGCNGAGGCGCAGCATTACGGCTGGAGCGGCAGCGGCGACGGCTCGCGNAGCGCCGACGAAATGCGCGCGCTGGAAGTGCTCGAACTGGACGCCGACGCCGATTTCACGGCGATCAAGAAGGCCTGGCGCGACAAGGCCAAGACGGTGCANCCCGACGTCAAGCCAGGCGACAAGGAAGCCGCAGCCGAGTTCCAGAAGCTGCANCTTGCNTATGAAGTGCTCAAGGCNGCCGAAGACCGGCGCGAATGGCGCGGGTAAGGGCGTCCCGCTGAAGGACGAGGGCGCCCGGAACGATAGGGGACGGCCCTAGCTTCCGCTCGGCAACCTTGCGCGCACGGCGCGCGCTACCAATTCGCCCAGATTGTCCGCNTGCTCGGGGTAGAGATAGGGTTCGATCAACTCGGCTTCCATCACTGCCAGCGTGCCCGATGGCAGCCGCACCATGTCGATCCGGGCGTAGAGCAGCGGTTCGAACGGCAGCGCCGCCACCACCGCCTGCGCCGCGGCCAGGTCGCGCGCGTCGGGCGTATAGGGGGTCTCGTATCCGCCGTAGAGCGACTGGATACGGTAATCGTCCGGCCCGGCGCGCTTGCAGACGCCGTGNCTGAAGGCGCCGTCGATGAAGACATAGGTGAACTCGCCTTCCTCCACCACGCTGGGCAGGAAGGGCTGGACCATGCAGGGGCAGCCCATGGTCCAGCTGTCNTCGGGCAGCGANTCGCGCGCNAAGCTGTGNTGCCCGATACCGCCTGCGCCGACCTGCCGTTTCACCACNACGCGATCGGNCGCGAAATGCGCCATCGCGTCCTGCACACCGGCGCGGCCGAGGTCCCTGCGCCACAGCGTCGGGACGATCGCGGCCCCCTGCTGCGCCAATTCGTCGAGATAGCGCTTGTCCGCGTTCCACCGCACCACGGCGGGCGGATTGCAGACGGTCACGCCGCGCTCCTCGATCGCCGCCAGCTTTGCGATGAATTCGTCGGGATAGTCCTGATAGTCCCACGCCGTGCCCAGCATCACCAGCGCTATGCCGTCGAAGGCAGCGATCGGCGCGCGCCAGTCGATCTCTTCCAGTTCGAGGCCCTGCGCCGCCAGCGCCGGTCGCAGCGCGGCGACTTCGAGATCGTGTTCGAACGCGTCTCCCCGGCGCGGGCCATCGCCGGGGAGCGTGTCGGCACAGGCGAGAAAGCCGANCCGGGTCAGACTGTCTCCAGTGCTTGCGTGAAGTCGGCGATCAGATCGTCGGGATCCTCGATACCGATCGAGATGCGCACCAGATTGTCGGAAATGCCCAGTTCCGCGCGGCGTCCTTCGGCCACCGATAGGTGCGTCATCGAGGCGGGATGGCTGGCCAGCGTCTCGGTCCCGCCGAGGCTGACCGCCAGCTTGGCGATCTTGAGCGCGTCGAGGAAGCGGAAGCATTCGGCCTCGCCGCCCTTGAGCAGCAGCGAAAAGGTGCTGCCCGCGCCCTTGCAGTGACGATCGTAGATGTCCTGCTGGCGCGCATCCTTGATCATGCCGAGATAGCCGAGCCCTTCGACCTTGGGATGCTGCGCCAGGAATTCGCAGACCTTGGCAGCGTTCTCGCCCGCGCGGTTCATCCGCAGTTCGACCGTCTCGAGGCTGCGCATCAGCATCCACGCGGTGTTCGGATCGCAAATGCCGCCCATGGTGTTGCGCAGCATGCGCACCGGTTCCATCCATTTCTTCGCCCCGGCAATGCTGCCCGCGACGAGGTCCGAATGNCCNCCGACATATTTGGTCAGCGAATAGACGACNATGTCNGCNCCCTGGTCGAGCGGGCGCTGCCACANCGGACCGAGGAAGGTGTTGTCGATCGCGATCGGGCAATCGAGCTGNGCCGCATCGACCGACGCGCGGACCGCTTCGATGTCGACCAGCGCATTGGTCGGGTTACCCGGGCTTTCGAGATAGACCATGCAGACCTTGCCGCCCTGCTCGTCGGCCTGCGCCTGCGCCTTCTCGATCACGGCGTCGATCTCCTCGCGNGTGGCACCGGCGGGGAAGTCGACATAGGTGACGCCGAACTTGGCGAGCACCTTGGCGACGAAGCCCTCGGAGGCGGCNTANAGCGGNCCCGAGTGGACGATCACGTCGTTCTGGCTGGCATAGGCGAGCATCAGCACGCAGATCGCGGTCATCCCGCTGGAGAAGCTGAGCGCGTCTTCGGCGCCGTCCCAGACCGACAGCCGATCTTCGAGGATCTCCTGGTTGGGCGCGTTGAAGCGCGAATAGACGAGGCCGTCCGCACCACCGGGGCGCTTGCCCGTAATGCCTTCGAAATGGCGCTTGCCGTCGGCGGCGCTGGGGAAGGCGAAGGTCGAGGTGAGGAAGATCGGCGGCTTGAGGCTGCCTTCGGACAGCACCGGGTCATAGCCATAGCCCATCATCAGCGTGCTGGGCTTGAGTTCGCGCCCGTCGATCTTGGTGACTTCGGGCTTGGGTGCCATGCGCGGCGAGGTAGGGTCGATATCGTGGTCGCTCATCGGCGAACCTCCTTCCTGATCAGCGCTCCCAGGAAGGCGGGAGCCAAGGCGGATGGTCCGCGGCGCCCGTTCCTAACCTCCGCAGGAACGCTTCTCCGCCGACCGCCGCTGTCGGCTCANTCCTTATGGTGGACCGCTGTTGGTTTCAACTGCGACGAGTCCCNCAAGGTGCGACACATGGACCGCGGCCCTNCCGACAAAATGCACCAGAACGCGGAATGGGTGCAGTGCGGCCCGAGTTTTGCGGTGCGGCGGTCGTCANCCGGGTCCCGGCGTGCCGCGCGCGGCGGAGTGCCTGCCCTCTAGACCAGCCCGGCCATTCCCCACACCACGGCGACGATCATGAATATGCCGGCGATGTCCAGCAGCAGCCCCGCCTTGACCATGCGGTCGATACGGATGTGCCCGGTCGACCAAGCGATCGCATTGGGGCCGGTGCCCGCGGGCAGCATGAACCCCCAGCTCGCGGCAAGCGCGGCGGGCATGGCGAGCAGGATCGGATCGACNCCCAGCGCCACCACCAGCGCGGCGATCACCGGGATGATCCCGGTGGCGGTGGCGACATTGCTGGCAAACTCGGTGATCAGCACCACCATCGCCACCACCGCCAGCGCCACCAGCAGCAGCGGGAAAGCCTCCAGCGGGAGGAGGGCGTTGCCCAGCCAGTCGGCNAGCCCGCTCGCGCTCATCCCTGCTGCCAGCGCCAGCCCGCCGCCGAACATCATGATGACACCCCACGGCGCGCGGTTGGCCTCTTCCCACACCAGCAGCGGCCGCCCGGTGCCATCGGGCAGCAGGAACAGCGCCAGGCTGGCGATGATGGCGATGGTGCCATCGGTCCACGACCCTTCCGGCAGGTAGGGTCCCAGNACCAGCCGCGTCATCCAGGCGGCAAAGGTCAGCGCGACGACGATCATCAGCCGCCGTTCGGCGGGGCCCATCGGCTGTTCATTGGCCACCGCGGCGCGCGCCGCAGCGACATCGAAGGGATGCGCCGAGACGCGCTGGACCCGCGCGACGAGGAAAGCCGCGAGCGGAACGCCGAGCAGCACGATGGGNAAGCCGTAGAACGACCATTCGGCAAAGCTGATCTGCGTACCGATCATCGTGTCCAGCAGCCCCANCGAGATCGCGTTGGTCGGCGATCCGACCAGCGTGCCGAGCCCGCCGATGCTGGCCGCAAACGCGATCCCCATGGGCAAGGCGCCCGCCAGCCCGTCGCGGTCCCCGGCCAGCACCCCGCCGCCCGCGAGGACGGCCACCGCCATGGGCATCATGATGAGGGTGGTGGANGTGTTCGAAATCAGCATCGACAGGATCGCGGCGGCGATCATGAAGGCCAGCAGCAGGCCGGCCTGTCCGCCGCGCCCGCCAAGCAGGCTGAGAATCCCCAGCGCAAGCCGCCGGTGCAGGCCGGTGCGTTCGATCGCCAGCGCGATGAAGCCGCCGCCCAGCAGCAGGAACAGGATGTCGGAATAATAGGCGCTGGCGGTTTCCTTGGCGCTCATCACCCCGGCAAAGGGCAGCACGATGAACGGCATCAGCGCGGTNGCNGTCAGCGGCAGCGCCTCGGTCATCCACCAGGCGGCCATCAGCACCACCAGCCCGGCGACGATGAATGCCTCGCGCTGCATGCCCGCGGGCGTGGGCAGGAAAATGCTGGCCAGCAGCGCCGCAGCGCCCACCAGCAATCCGATATGTCTGGCCGCCATGTGCTGCGATCCCCCCTTGGCGCGAACTGCTAACAGCGGCGCGCGGGCGGGGCAACGCGCCAAGCGCATGGATGCCCGATACGAAAAGGGCGGCCCCGAAGCGCCGCCCTTTCGCAATGCAGTGTGGCGTGCGCCTTACTTGGGCGCGAGCACCATGATCATCTGACGCCCTTCGAGGCGCGGGAAGGCTTCGACCTTGGCGATTTCCTCGACATCGTCGCGGACGCGGTTGAGGAGATCCATGCCGAGCTGCTGGTGCGCCATTTCGCGGCCGCGGAACCGCAGCGTGCACTTCACCTTGTCGCCGTTCTCGAGGAACTTGACGACATTGCGCATCTTCACCTCGTAATCGTGGGTGTCGATGTTCGGGCGCATCTTGACCTCTTTGATTTCCTGGGTCTTCTGCGTCTTGCGGGCGAGGTTGGCTTTTTTCTGCGCCTCGTAGCGGTGCTTGCCGACATCGAGGAACTTGCACACCGGCGGGTCCGCATTGGGGGACACTTCGACGAGGTTGAGACCAAGTTCATTGGCCTGCTCGACCGCTTCGCGGGTGAACATAACGCCGATGTTTTCGCCTTCGTGGTCGATCACGCGGACTTTCGGCACATTGATCATGTTATCGTAGCGCGGGCCGCTTTTCACGGGCATTTGCATGCTGCGCCGGGGTGGACGGGCTATGGGGCACTCTCCTTTGGTGGCCGTATTCGGAACTGGTTGCGGTAATTGGAAAGCCAGCATGTAGGCATTGTTCCGGGGATTCGGAAGTGTGTTATGCGAATGGGGCGCATATTTGCGCGCTGTTGTTGCCCTCAGGCAGCGCGGTTCCACAGGTTGAAGCGCGCCAGCTGGCCCTTTGCCGGGACCACCGCATCGATCCGCTGCGCTGGCTGGAGCGCATTCAGGATCGCCGGATCGGCGGCATCCATCCCCCCGGTAAAGGCGCCGAAGGCGGGCAGGATCATGCGTCCGCCCGGCTTGCCGCCGGGGCCATCGTTCGCGCTGACCACCGCGCAGGGGCGGCGGATATGGCGCTGGCGCACCTTGAGCTGGAGGCGGGGGTGGTAGTGGCCCGACAGTTCCGGGCGGATTTCGCCTGCCTTCGCGCGGTGGCGCAGGATCAGTCCGCCGAGCTCGAGTTCTTCCGCCAGCGTGCCGCCGCAGCGGGCTTCCATTCCAGGATCGTGATTGCCGGTGATCCAGACCCAGTCGACCGTGCGGGTCAGCGCGTGGAGCATCCCCGCGGCATGCTCTTCGAGCCGGGTGGACCCGGCCGAATCGTGGAAATTGTCGCCCAGCGTGATGACCCGGCGCGCGCCCGTTTCGCGGATCGCCAGCGCCACGCGTTCCAGCGTTTCGCGGCTGTCATAGGGCGGAATCAGCTGCCCGTGCCGCGCGAAGAAACTGCCTTTTTCCAAATGCAGGTCGGCCACCAGCAGCGCGCGTTCGCGCGGCCAGTACAGCGCGCGGCCTTCGGTGAGGAGCCATTCCTCGCCTGCGAACGAAAGGGGAACCATGGCTCGCTATTGCCGTAGCGAAGTGGGGATGGCAAGGCTTTTGCCATGACCGACTGGACCCAGCAGACCGAGACCGCCCGCACCTGGTTCGAAAGCCTGCGCGACCGTATCTGCGCCGAATTCGAAGCCATCGAGCGCGAGGCGGGCAGCGATGCCGGCTTCCAGTACGACAGCTGGAACCGCGAAGAGGAAGGCAATGCCGATCCCGGCGGCGGGACGCGCGGCTTGATGAAGGGCAAGGTGTTCGAAAAGGTCGGCGTCAACGTCTCGACCGTGCGCGGCAATTTCGCGAAGGAATTCGCCGCCACGATCAATGGCGCCAGCGCGGACAGCCCGGGCTTCACCGCCACCGGCATCAGCCTGGTCGCGCATATGGCCAATCCGCATGTGCCCGCCGTGCATATGAACACGCGGTTCCTGACCACCGGCAAGGCGTGGTTCGGCGGCGGGGCCGATCTCAATCCGCCGATCCCCTATGCCGAGGACACGGACGAATTCCACGCCTGTTTCCGCGCGGCCTGCGCGGCGCACAACCCGACCTATTACGAACGCTTCAAGAAGTGGGCCGACGACTATTTCTACATTCCCCACCGCGGCGTGCACCGGGGGGTGGGCGGGATCTTCTACGACCACCTCGAATGCGAGGATCCCGCTGTCGACGAAGGGGCCGCGTTCGACCGCAACCTCGCTTTCACGAAGGACGTGGGGGAGGCTTTCCTCGACATCTTCCCGCGGCTGGTGCGCCGCCGGATGGACAGCGCGTTCACGGCACAGGACAAGCAGACCCAGCTCGAATGGCGCGGGCGCTATGCCGAGTTCAACCTGGTCTACGACCGTGGCACGCTGTTCGGCCTCAAGACCGGCGGCAATATCGACGCGATCCTGATGAGCCTGCCGCCCGAGGCGGTCTGGAGCTGAACCGGCCACCCGTCCAAGCCGCTGCAATAACAGACAGATAGCCGGGTCGCGTATCCGGCCCTTCACGGAGACCTTTCATGCGTAAATTCGCCGCACCGCTCGCCTTGTTGCTCACCAGTACCGCCTGTACCACGATGGAAGCGGCGCCCGCGCCGGTCGCTGCGGCAGCGGACCGCATGGTCTCGCCGATCCTGACCTCGCCCGAGGCAGTCGACACGCTGACCCATGCGCAGCCCCAGGTCGCGCGGGTCACGCATGTCGCGCTCGATCTCGACCTCGATTTCGACGCCAAGCGTGTCGGCGGGACGGCGGAACTGAGCGTGCTGGCCGCGCCGGGGGCCGAGGAAATCGTGCTCGACACCAACGGGCTCGAGATCGCGCAGGTCACCGACGGGCAGGGCCGCGCGCTGTCCCATACGGTGGGCGAGCCGGTGGCCGAAGGCGGCAAGGGCGCGCCGCTGACGATCCGCCTCGACGGCGCGGAGACGCTACGCATCGCCTATCGCGCGCCCGCCGATGTCAGCGCGCTGCAATGGCTCAGCCCCGAACAGACCAAGGGCGGGGTGCATCCCTTCCTCTTCAGCCAGGGACAGGCGATCCTCAATCGCAGCTGGATCCCGACGCAGGACAGCCCCGGCATCCGGCAGACATGGGAAGCGCGCATCACCGCGCCCGAGCCGCTCGACGTGGTGATGAGCGGCGTGCGCCAGGGTGAGCCCGAGGATCTCGGCAACGGCCGCCGTGCCTTCACCTTCGTGATGGACAAGCCGGTGCCGCCCTATCTCATCGCGATCGCGGCGGGCGATATCGATTTCCGCGCGATCGGCCCGCGCACCGGCGTCTGGGCCGAACCCGCCACGCTCGACCGGGCCTGGCGCGAAGTGAACGACACCGAGGAAATGGTCGTCGCGGCCGAGGAGCTCTACGGCGAATACCGCTGGGGCCGCTACGACATGATCGTGCTGCCGCCCGCCTTCCCCTATGGCGGGATGGAAAACCCGGTGATGACCTTCCTCACCCCGACCTTCATCGCGGGCGACCGGTCGAACAACGGCCTCGTGGCGCACGAACTGGCGCACAGCTGGTCGGGCAACCTCGTCACCAATGCGGTGTGGGGCGACAGCTGGCTCAACGAGGGCGTCACCACCTATTTCGAGAACCGCATCGTCGAGGCGGTCTATGGCAAGCAGCGCGCCGAGCAGGAAGCCGCGCTGATGTTCGCCAATATCCAGGAAACGCTGGCCGAGGTTGGCGAGGATGCCCCGGGCACCGCGCTGAGCACCGATGGTGGCTACCAGCTCGGCAGCGCGATCGCCTATGACAAGGGCGCGTTCTTCCTGCGCACGGTCGAAAGCGTGGTCGGCCGCGAGCGTTTCGACGCATGGCTGCGCCAGTGGTTCGACAACCATGCCTTCCAGCCCGCCACCAGCGAGTTGTTCCTTGCGGACATGATGGAAAACCTGGTGCGGGGCGAAGCCGAGGCCGACCGGCTGCAACTCCGCGAATGGATCTTCGAGCCGGGCCTGCCCGCGAATGTGGCCAAGCCCGACCCGGCAGCATTCGCCGCGGTCGATGCTGCGGTGTCGGCCTATGGCGCCGAGGGCACGATCCCGGCGGGCTATGCGCAGTGGAGCAGCGCCGAGCGCCAGCGCTTCCTCGACAATATCCCAAAGCAGCGCACTGCCCAGCAACTCGCCGCGCTGAACGAGGCGCTGGGCCTGTCGGGCACGGGCAATAACGAGGAGCTGTTCCTGTGGCTCGAACTGGCGCTCGCCAATCGCTACGAACCCGCGGTGCCGCAGGCGGAGGAATTCCTCGCCGAGGTCGGCCGCGCGAAATTCGTGCGCCCGCTGTTCCAGGTGCTGTGGGACCAGGACGAATGGGGCCGGCCGATCGCGCAGCGCATCTATGCCCAGACCCGCGATAGCTATCACGCGGTAACGCGCGGCGGGGTCGACCGCATTCTCGGGACCGAGGGCTAGGTCACACCATATCGGCGGGGCGGACGAGGCGGTCGAAGGTCGGCTCGTCCACCAGCCCCAGCTCGAGGCCCGCCTGCTTGAGCGTCTGGCCGGTCTGGTGTGCATGCTTGGCAATCTTGGCGGCATTGTCGTAGCCGATCTCGGGCGCCAATGCCGTCACCAGCATCAAGGACCGTTCGACCAGCGCGGCGATCTGTTCAGTGTTCGCCACGATCCCCTCGACGCAGCGGGTGGCAAAACCTTCCATCCCGATTGCGAGCAATTCGACCGAGCGGAGCACGTTCGACCCGATCAGCGGCATGAACACGTTGAGCTCGAAATGGCCCTGCATTCCGCCCACCGTCACTGCCTGGTGATTGCCGATCACCTGGCCCGCGACCATCGTCAGCATCTCGCACTGGGTCGGGTTGACCTTGCCCGGCATGATCGAGCTGCCCGGTTCGTTCGCGGGTAGCGACAGTTCGCCAAGGCCCGAGCGCGGACCCGATGCAAGGAAGCGGATATCGTTGGCGATCTTGTTGAGCGCCACTGCGAGCGTGTTGAGCGCGCCCGAGAAGGACACCAGCCCGTCCTTCGCAGCGAGCTGTTCGAAGGTGTTGGGCGCAGGCTCGAAGGCGAAGTCGGTGATGTCGCTGATCGCGCGGGCCATATCCGCGGCCCAGCCATCGGGCGCATTGAGCCCGGTGCCGACGGCGGTGCCGCCGATCGCGAGCTTGCGGATGTCGTTCTCCAATGCGCTTTCGATCCGCGCCCGGCAGCTCTTCAGCTGCCCGACATAGCCGGAAAATTCCTGGCCCAGCGTCAGCGGGGTGGCGTCCTGCGTATGCGTGCGGCCGATCTTGACGATATCGGCAAAGGCCCGCGCCTTCGCGTCAAGCGCTGCCACCAGCCGGTCGAGTGCGGGCAGCAGCGCATCGCGCGACGCCAGCGCGGCGGCGACATGCAGCGCNGTGGGGAAGCTGTCGTTCGAGCTTTGCGAGCGGTTTACATGGTCGTTGGGATGGACCGGCTCCTTGCCGCCGCGCGTGCCCGCCAGCGCTTCATTGGCNATNCCGGCGATCACTTCGTTGACGTTCATATTGGTCTGCGTGCCGCTGCCCGTCTGGAAGATGGTCAGCGGGAACTGGTCGTCATNNTCGCCTGCCCGGATCGCGGTGGCGGCACTTTCGATCGCCTCGGCGAGCGGTGCCTCCAGTCCGTGCTGGCGGTTGATCCGCGCCGCCGCCTGCTTGACCGCCGCCTGCGCGTGGACGATCTGGATCGGCATGCGCTGGTGCGCGGGGAAGGGGAAATTGGTCAGGCTGCGCTGCGTCTGCGCGCCCCAATANGCGTCGGCAGGGACTTCGATGGGGCCGATGGAATCGGTTTCGGTGCGCGTCTGGGTCATGGCCTGTCTCTCTCCGGATGATGTGATGCCACAGGTAGGATCGCTGNACGGCGCATGCCACCCGCAGCGGCCCTGCGTGAAGATTCCATCTGTTCAGGCGGGTGAAGCGCACCTATCTCGAACACATGCTGCGCCAGTACGAACTCGTTGAACGGGTCAAGGAATACGATCCCGACGCCGACGAGGCGATGCTCAACCGCGCCTATGTCTATACCGTGCAGAAGCACGGCACGCAGACCCGCGCCAGTGGCGATCCCTATTTCAGCCACCCGGTCGAAGTCGCCGGCCTGATGACCGATCTCAAGCTCGACCAGGAAACCATCGCCACCGCGCTGCTGCACGACACGGTCGAAGACACGCTGGCGACGATCGACGATATCGAGCAGCATTTCGGCAAGGATGTCGCGCGGCTGGTCGACGGGGTGACCAAGCTGTCGAAGATCGAGCAGATGCCCGAGAACGAGCGCGCGGCGGAAAACCTGCGCAAGTTCCTGCTGGCGATGAGCGAGGATATCCGCGTGCTGCTGGTCAAGCTGGGCGACCGGCTGCACAACATGCGGACGCTGCATTTCATCAAGAAGCCCGAGAAGCGCCAGCGGATCGCGCGCGAGACGATGGATATCTACGCCCCGCTGGCCGAGCGCATCGGGCTGTATGAATATATGCGCGAGATGCAGATGCTCGCTTTCGAGCAGATCGAACCCGAAGCCTTCGCCACCATCACCCAGCGGCTCGACCAGATCCGCAGCGAGGATGGCGGGCAGGTCGATGCGATCGCGCTCGACATGAAACACGCCTTGCTCGAAGCCGGGATAACCACCGAGGTTTCGGGCCGCGAAAAGCACCCCTATTCGATCTGGCGCAAGATGGCCGAACGCCATGTCTCGTTCGAACAGGTCACCGACATCATGGCCTTTCGCATCATCTGCGAGGACGTGGCCGACTGCTACCGCGCGCTGGGGGTGCTGCACACGACGTGGCAGTTTCTCCCGGGCAAGTTCAAGGATTACATCTCCACTCCGAAGAACAACGGTTACCGCTCGCTCCACACTTCGCTGATCTACGGCAAGTCGATGCGCGTCGAAGTGCAGATCCGCACGCGCGAGATGCACCGGGTGAACGAATTCGGCTTCGCCGCGCACTGGGCCTACAAGCAGGATGGCCGGCCCGACGGGCAGGTCGGCTGGCTGCGNGACCTGATCGAGATCGTCGATGCNAGCCACGATCCCGAAGAGCTGCTCGAGCANACGCGGATGGCGATCTACCAGGATCGCATCTTTGCCTTCACTCCCAAGGGGGCGCTGTTCCAGCTGCCCAAGGGNGCNACCCCGGTCGATTTNGCCTTTGCCGTGCACACCGATCTGGGGGCGCAGACGGTGGGGGCGAAGATCAACGGGCGGCACATGCCGCTGCGCACNCAGCTCAACAATGGCGACGTGGTCGAGATCATCAANAGCGACAATGCCGATCCGCAGCTGTCGTGGCTGGGCTTTGTCGTGACCGGCAAGGCGCGTGCCTCGATCCGCCGCGCGGTGCGGCTCAAGGAACGCGCCGAAGTGGCGGAAATCGGGCAGAAGCTGTTCGACGAGATCGCGCTGCGCGTGCCTGCGAAGATCGGCAAGAAGGCGCTGCGCGAAGCGATCAAGCGGCTCGAGATGGAGGACGAGGAAGACCTCTATTACGCAATCGGATCGGCCAAGATCGAGGATCGCGCGGTGATGGAGGCACTGGTCCCCGGCTGCACCGCAGAGCTCGAGAACGAGCCCGACTGGGCCAAGAGCGGCAAGGCGCTGTCGATCCGTGGCCTGACGCCCGGCATGGGCTTCCAGCTGGCCCATTGCTGCCACCCGGTTCCGGGCGACCGGATCGTCGGCGTGCGGCGGCCCAACGAAGGGGTCGAAGTGCACACGATCGACTGCGCACACCTTGCCAACGGGATCGACAGCGACTGGCTGGATCTGTCCTGGGGCAAGCGTTCGCGCGGGGCAGTCGGCCGCATGCGCGTCACGCTCTACGACCGGCCCGGGACGCTCGCGGAAATGGCAGGCATCTTCGCGCAGAACCACGTGAATGTGACGAGCCTCGACCAGACCCAGCTCGATCACCCGTTCACCACTTACGAGATCGACCTGGAAGTGCAGGACGTGCCCCATCTGTCGCGCATCCTCAGCGCCCTGCGGGCCAGCGATTCGATCGCGCAGGCCGAACGGGTGTGAGCGCGCCGCTGGGCATCGACCATGTCCAGCTGGCGATGCCGGAGGGCGGCGAAGACCGGGCCCGCGCGTTCTACACCGATCTGCTCGGCATGCGTGAACTGGCCAAGCCGTCCAACCTTTCCCCGGCCGGGTGCTGGTTCGAATGCGGNGCNNTGCAGCTGCACCTGGGGGTCGANCCCGATTTCCGCCCGGCGCGCAAGGCGCATCCGGCGNTGCTGGTCGNCGATCTGGCAGAGTTTCGCGCCNGGCTTGCGCAAGCGGGAGCAATCGTCAGGGAAGACAAGCCGATNGCGGGGTATCACCGCTGCTTCACCGAAGACCCTTTCGGCAACCGTATCGAGTTGATGCAGAAGCTCTANACGGGTCGCAGCGTGACCGCGACCGGGTCGCCCTCGGCGAGTTTCTCGGCCTTGCGCACCGGTGCCTTGACCGGCAGCATCCAGCCGCCCTCGTCGCNCGGAAAGCAGGATGTCTGCCAGACGGTTTCACCGATGCATGCCTCGACCTTGAGCGAGCGGAACCCGCGTTTGCCGCCCAGTTCGAGCCGCCACATCGCCTCGGTTGCCGACAGGCTCTCGCCCGCTTCGCCTTCGATTGTCACGAAGAACCAGCTGACGCCGTTCTTCGCGGTCCAGCGCCAGAGCGGCGCGGTGACGGATACGCTCTCGCTCAATCGGCCACNCGGCGCACGGGCACCGGGATGTTGCAGATATCCGCGCCGCCTGCGGGATGGATGAAGAACGGGTCGCGGCGGTTNGCGCGCGCNTCGGCATAGCGCGCGAAGGNTTCGCCTTCGGTNGANAGNNATTCGAANGCNGGCCNCTCNNNNTCGGGCAGNTCGCTGGCNANGCGCACCGANANGATNGGNGTGCGCTTGNCCGNTTCCTCGGNNGTGTAGAAGCCCAGCGCGCCCGAGCCACGTGGGAGCGAGGATAGATGNTCCATCCCTTCGACGATGCGACCNACCAACGCGATATTGCGATCGAGATGGCGCGGCGCATGGCCTATTACCGTATAGAGTTCCGCGCCCGATCCCGTGTCGGGAGACATCCCGCGGCCTACACCGACCATGCCGTAGCAGTGGACGGGCCAGAATTCTTCGTCACGCCCCCCAATTGGCCAACCCTGTGTGAATGCGGCAAACCGGGAGTAACGATCTGCTAGGGCTCGTCTCGCCTCAGAGGTCTGTGTGGGTTCGGGCTCCGCCATCAATGCATCAATATTGACCCCAGCTGCGATCAGGCCGGACATCGTCGCCGCGCCCTGCAATTCGCGCTTTATCGATGATNCGGGGGGGACAAAAGAGGGGACCGTATACTCAGCTTCTCCCATCACCTCGAGCCCTTCGGGCAACGGCTTCGCCGCCCCATCTGCCTCGGGATTGTCGTAATTCGAATCACCCCACTGGACGACATAATTGTCCTGCACGCGGTTGACCGCTGTGCCGTCGTACCATTCGGTGCGGGCGAGCGTGCGGATGTTCCCGACCCAGCCTTGGCTGAAAGGCGCGGGCATAAGCTGGATCACCACCTCGCGCGCGGTGCCGTCTGGCGCGGAGGCCAGCGTCATCACCAGCAAGTCTTGCGGGGCAATGGTGGTCCATTCCGCCGCAGGTGCCTGCGCGACGATTTCGCCCGGCGAAGGCGGCGCGGCCTCGTCCTGCGCCTGCGCGGGAGCAGCAAGCGCGAGCAGCGCGGCGAACGGAAAAAGCGATTTGGTCATCTGCAGGGGAGTGCCACCCGCTCCGGCAAAACGAAAGCCCCCTCTCGCGCATTGTACGGACGGGAGGGGGCCTCGTGGCGGTGTTCGCAGGGGATGCCTGATCCGCGCAGCACCGTCGCGCAAATGGATCATAGCACGAAATCGGGCCTCGGCGCCATACTGCCCGCGCATTGGCTTGCGATTCGCATCGGGCGCCGCTAGACGCGCGGCTCTTTTGCGGCGCTACCGCGCTGTGCGCTTGAGCGCCGATCGGGTTTTGCCCATCGTCCTCGAGCAGCGAAGCGGTAGGGTAGCCAAGGAGAATGCGGAGCAGTGGCCGAGTGGTCGAAGGCGCACGCCTGGAAAGTGTGTATACGGTAACCCCGTATCGAGGGTTCGAATCCCTCCTGCTCCGCC
>FUFK010070059.1_pt1 | contig 145063 bp, 145 predicted proteins | sample 1021851 | NCBI WGS metagenome assembly FUFK01 (sample SAMEA51879418, study PRJEB19060) | metagenome | reverse complement strand
GCCGCTGGCGCCACAGCCGCCGCCGGCGGAAGGTCTGCAGCGCGATCGCGCGCGCGGCGACCTCGTCCTGCATGGTCCGCTTGATCTCGGCCACTTCGGCGCGCGCCTGCGCGGCCAGCTCCTCCCACACCGGGTGGCCGGGGCCGACCTCGCGCGCCTGCGGGCCGTAGCGCGCGGGCAGGCGGTGCGCGAGGAGGAAGCGCAGCAGCGCATTGTCGGGCTTGTCCCAATGGCCGAGGATCTCGCCGCCCGAGACGATCGGCGTGCGCGTGCCCAGCAGCGCGCGCTCCATCGCCATGTCCTCCAGCCGCGCCGCCCCGCGCTCGAGCGCCGCGTCCCAGGCCCCGGCAAACCCCTCCGCCCCCGGCCGCGCGCGCAGCTTGTAGAGCGCCTCGAGGCTCTTCCCGATCCGCTTGGCCGCAACTTTGACGATGCCCGTCGCGGCAAGCGTGGCGACGAAGCGGCGCTGGAGCGCGGGCGTGATCGAATTGCGGCGCGGGGCGGTGTGGAGGAAGGGCGCGAAGGCGAGGAGCGGATCGTCCTCCTCGGGTTCGGGCGCGACATGCGCGACGACGGAGGTGGCCTGGCGGGCGATCTTGCGGGTGGGTTCGGTCATCTCTCACCCGTCACGGTGATGGGTGGCTTTTCATCAGTCATTGCGAGGAGCCGCAGGCGACGCGGCGCAGCGTGCTGTCCAAAGGACAATCCAGCGAGGGCCGCTCTGGATTGCTTCGCTGCGCTCGCAATGACTGAGGGTGGAAGCGACGCGCAATATTGAGGTGGCGCGCAATCGGAGAGCATCGCGCCGTCGTTGCACGCGCCAAGACGCGAAGACATTGCAGGTTCTGTGGGGCGAGGGTGGTCCATGACCCACCCCAAGATGCACATTCCTGCGGAGTAGGAAAAAGGTTTTCCACTTCCAGTCGCTTATTCTGGTCAAGATGCTACGACTCGAACTATAGCGGTCACAACAATAGCCAAGTGGAGCAATGCACTGAAAGTCCCTGCACCATTCTTGGAAATTCGTGCGAAGCTGTTGGGTGATGAATATGGAGCGATCGCCCTTTGCGCCGGTTATGAAGGCAAAGCATGGCGAGCAAAGAAATTTGCGGGCCACATTCTACAATGGTTACCGTTTGCCGCTCTAAACCAAGAATCCCAAAACTCTTTCGCAATGGACAATTGGGAAGAGCTCATCAGCGATGCGGCGACTCATGTCTACAATACCAAGAAAACGAAAAGCCGTGGGGAAATTGGTGAAGTAATACTTCACATAGCTTGTGTAACAGAATTTGCGACCACACCTGTACTGTGCAAATTGATTTTAAAGACGTCTTCCAACGAGACCGTCAAAGGGTTTGACGGAATACACGTTCGCTTGCTCCCGGATAATGAATATGAGATTTGGTTAGGGGAGTCGAAATTTTATCAGGACCCTAAGCGCGCAATCAAAGAAGCAATAGATTCCATTCGAGATCATATTGCGCCAAGCTTTTTAGATACTGAGAAAGCTATGATTGCTGGTCATGTGGCTCCAGACGTGCCGAAACGCGAAGAACTAAAAGAGCTTTTTCGCAAAAACACTTCCTCCGATGACTTGTTGAAGCGGGCGGTGTTTCCAGTCCTGATCGCGTATAACAGTAAAACGGCGGCGAGCTTTGAAGAGGTGTCTGAGTCTCTCTCTGAAGACCTTCAGGATGAAATTGAAAAATTGAGAGATGAGTTTCAAGGTCGTCTCGATGGACTGAAGCTGCGGTTTCAGCTCATATTCGTGCCAATGAGTGACAAGGCAGAGTTGGTGAAGTGTTTCGACAAAAAGCTTGAGGCATTCCTATGAGTTTTCAGAAGCTGAAGGAACTCAGGGCTGGTGGGACTTTGGATTCAGGTGAAGTCTTCGATTTGCTTTTTCAGGCTGGTTCGTCATTGAACGATTCTGATCGCGCTTCAGATCATGCGTTAGAAATCGTTATCCGCCTTTTGGATGGGCTAGCAATCGGGGCAATCCCGGACGGTTGCTCAGAGGCGATAAAGATGCTTGCGCAAGAGTGCGGACTGTTTCCGTATTCGGACAGCTCACAAGATGCCTCCATAAATGAGGTAGTCAAATACGCGCACCGCATAGAGCTCAGCCACGAGGTGTTTTTACATGCGAAGCAAATGGAGGTTCTCCTCAGCCTGCTTGCCGGTGAGAATGTCATACTCAGTGGGCCGACAAGTTTTGGTAAAAGCTTGATTCTTGACGCATATATTTCTAAATCGAGACCAAAATCTGTCGTAGCTATTCTGCCGACATTAGCACTTATTGATGAAACTCGCAGAAGAGTAAGTAGAAATTTCCCTGAATATCAAGTCGTGACAACGACTGATGAGTATTTCGATAATGAAAAACCTGTTTTTTTCGCGCTCACGCAGGAGCGATTCCTTCAAAGAAGGAATATATTCGAGTACGATTTCTTCTTTGTCGATGAGTTCTACAAACTTGACGAGGGAAGAGACGATTCGCGATTTGAGGTTCTCAACCTTGCGCTCTATCGTGGAATTCCCCGTTCGAGACAGATCTTTATGGCGGGACCCCACATACAAGCAATCTCATTGGGGCCCCGGTGGATAGGACGCTTCAAATTCATCGCAACAGACTATCGAACGGTAGCAGTTAATTTAGTCGATCGATCAGACCATGAGAATCTGCCTTCTCGTTTCATCGAGGATCTCAAATCGGTGGGTGATGACAGTTCCATTGTTTTTTCGGCCTCGCCAGGCTCCGCGCATAAGATCGCCGATTTAATCTTGGGAAGCGGCATTAGTCATGCATCTGCTCACTCAAAAAGTATAGCAAGTTGGCTGCGACAGAATTATCACGAGGAATGGAGGGTGGCCGATGCTCTGGAGCACGGAATCGGATTGCACCACGGTCGAATCCCGCGCTCAATCGGTCAATTATTCGTCAAATTATTCGATAAAGGTATAATCAAGGTACTTATATGTACTTCGACGCTTATCGAGGGGGTTAATACATCTGCATCGAATATCTTTATCTATGATAAGAAAATAAACAAGACCGATTTCGATTTCTTTTCGTTTGCCAATATTCGTGGGCGAGTGGGAAGAATGATGCGACACTTCGTTGGAACGGCTTACCTCTATCATGAGCCGCCGGATGAAGTCGAAACGGAAATCGACATTCCTGTTCTGTCAGAGAAAGGTCCGACTTCAGACTACTTGCTCGTGAACATCGAGGACCAAGATTTGGACTTAGATGGTATAGCGGCCAAACAAGACTCCATGGACCGTTCTAGCCTGCCGCTTCAAGTGCTTAGAGAGTACTCCAATCTTGGCATCGAATTTCTGGAAGAGCTCAGTGAGAACATCCGAGAGAAACTGAAGGATGGTGAGCAGCTTTTGTGGTCGGGAATGCCTGACCCGGACGAGATGAAGGCGATTGCTGATGTGGCTCTCTTCGTAGCGCACAAAAGGCAGCAGCCTACCGGATTACATACGAAGAAGCAGGTTGCGTGGGCTTGGTCGCAAATGATGCGGACAAAATCCTTAGGCGAATTCATCAACTGGTTCGCGAAGAAATTCGGCGACGGAACTGATGGTGGCATCGAACTCTGTTTTCAGTTTCTTCAAGCATGTGAGTTCGCATTCCCCAGAGCAATCGCAGTGGGCGAAACACTTGTGAATTTTCACGCGGGCGAAGGTTCGGCAAATTACCGGCTATTCAATCATGAATTAGAAAGCTGGTTCAGGCCTTCGTGGATGAAAACGCTAGACGAGATGGGAATTCCTATCCCACTGCTGGAGCGTTATTCCGGGAGCGTTGCGAAGGACGCATCAAAAGCAGAGGCTCTTGCGACATTCGCCGAACTTGCCGCACAGGAAAAATTGGCCGATTTAGACAGTGGCTTATATCGGTTCGCATTCACTTATGAAGAGTTGCCTCTCCTTGACGACTTACCGTGATCCACTGTGTGCGCTCCCATCCGATGTAGGACCCGCCTCGCGTGTTTCCCTCACCGCTCCGATAGAGCCGAACATCGCCGGTCATGCCCCAGGACTTCCTTCCTCGGCTCCCTAGGCATCCCAGGGCCCACCCGCTACGCCAGCACCCATGTGCAACGTCTACCGCATGACCAAACCCAACTCCGAAGTCGCGCGCTGGTTCGATGCGATCGACCAGCTTGGCGGGGCGAATTTCGGGGAGGAGGTCTTTCCCGGCTATCCCGGCGCGGTGGTGGCCAAGGGGGCGCTGGTCTCGATGACATGGGGCTTCCCGCTCAGCCGCAAGGGCGCGAAAGGGCAGCCGCTCAAGCCGAAGCCGGTCAACAATACGCGCGCCGACAAGCTGGCCGGCTTTTTCTGGCGCTACAGCTTCGCGGAACGGCGGTGCCTGATCCCGCTTACGGCGTGGGCGGAGGCGGAAGGGCCGAAGGGCGGCAAGACGCGTAGCTGGCTCTCGGATCCCGATGGCGGATTGCTCGCCGCCGCCGGGGTCTGGCGCGACAGCGACGAATGGGGCCGGTGCTATTCGATGGTGATGACCGAGGCGGCAGGCCCGGCGGCCGATTGCCACGACCGCATGCCGGTGATCCTCGCCCCCGATGACTATGGCACATGGACAGGCGGCGATGCAGAGGCCGCGCGGGGGCTGTGCCGTCCTTGGGCCGGGCCGCTGGCGCTTGACCGGACGCAGCAGCCGTGGGCGGGCGGCGCGGCGCAGGCTACGCTCCTGTAGGACCCTTGACCGTGCACCCCCATCCCACTATGTGCGCCCCCATCCGGTGCAGGAACCGCCTCGCGTGATTCCCTCACAGGGCAGATAGAGCTGAACATTGCCGGTCATGTCCCGGGGCCTGGTGCGTCATGCGCCCGGGCTTTTTCTATTGCAGCGATCCCCATGGGAACGCTCGGGGCAGCCGTCAAAGTAACCCGGTGGCCATGTGGGCCGTGGGTGGAGTGATTCAGTTCAGTCGTCATTCCAGCGAACGCTGGAATCTCGTGCCGCTTGCGTCGCGCTTGCGGAAACAGACCCCAGCCTGCGCTGGGGTGACGCTGGACCAAATCACACCGCCGATAACCCGCTAGTCGCCACCTTCAACGCTTTGGCCCATCCGGGCCGGGCACACGGTGAAGAGAGAACTCATGCCGACGATCAACCAGCTGGTCCGCAAGGGCCGCGTTCCGCAGAAGGCCAAGAGCAAGGTCCCTGCGATGGAACAGAACCCGCAGAAGCGCGGTGTCTGCACCCGCGTCTATACGACGACCCCGAAGAAGCCGAACTCGGCTCTGCGTAAAGTGGCCAAGGTCCGCCTGACCAACCAGCGCGAAGTCATCTCCTACATCCCCGGCGAAGGCCACAACCTGCAGGAACACAGCGTCGTGCTGATCCGGGGCGGCCGTGTGCGCGACCTTCCCGGCGTGCGCTACCACGTCCTGCGCGGCGTGCTCGACACGCAGGGTGTCAAGGACCGCAAGCAGAGCCGTTCGAAGTACGGCGCCAAGCGTCCGAAGTGACCTGACGGCCTGCGGCGTCAGGTCATCCTGAACTCGTTTCAGGATCCATGGTGCCGCAAGCGAAGGTTTCGCAAGTTCTAGCGCCGCCCATGCCGCCCGGTGGACCCTGAAACGAGTTCAGGGTGACGGGTAGGGGAGCGGGGCTTCAAAAGAAGGAATTCGTGACATGTCACGTCGTCGTCGTCCCGAGAAGCGGGAAATCCTGCCCGATCCCAAGTTTGGTGATCAGGTGCTGTCGAAGTTCATGAACAACCTGATGTATGACGGCCGCAAGGCGGTTGCCGAAGGCATCGTCTACACCGCGCTCGACGTGGTCGAGGCCAAGGCCAAGGCGAACCCGGTGGAAATGTTCCACACCGCGCTGGAAAACATCAAGCCGCAGGTCGAAGTGCGCAGCCGCCGCGTCGGCGGTGCGACCTACCAGGTCCCCGTCGAAGTGCGTCCCGAACGCGCCCAGGCGCTGGCCATCCGCTGGCTGATCTCGGCGGCACGCAGCCGTCCGGAAACCACCATGTCGGCACGCCTCTCGGGCGAGCTCATGGATGCCGCCAACAACCGCGGCAATGCGGTCAAGAAGCGCGAAGACACGCACCGCATGGCGGACGCCAACCGCGCCTTCTCGCATTATCGCTGGTAGGGCGCCCAGCTTGTAAGGCCGGGGGAGGGGGTTTCCTTCCCCGCGGTCTTCAAGCGGTCATACTGATACCCATATGGGGCGTGCAGCTGCGCTAACCCCGAAATCGAGGAAATCCACATGGCTCGCGAATATCCGCTGGAGCGGTACCGCAACATCGGCATCATGGCCCACATCGATGCCGGCAAGACCACCACGACCGAGCGTATCCTCTACTACACCGGCAAGTCCTACAAGATCGGCGAAGTCCATGACGGCGCCGCGACGATGGACTGGATGGAGCAGGAGCAGGAGCGCGGCATCACCATCACCTCGGCCGCGACGACCACGTTCTGGCAGAACGAGGACGGCAAGGGCGAGAAGCACCGCATCAACATCATCGACACCCCCGGGCACGTCGACTTCACCATCGAAGTCGAACGCAGCCTGCGCGTGCTCGACGGTGCGGTCGCCGTGTTCGACGGCGTGGCCGGGGTCGAACCCCAGTCCGAAACCGTCTGGCGCCAGGCCGACAAGTACGGCGTCCCGCGCATGTGCTTCATCAACAAACTCGACCGCACCGGCGCCGATTTTTACTATTGCGTGCAGTCGATCATCGACCGTCTCGGCGCCACCCCGCTGGTGCTCTACCTCCCGATCGGCGCGGAAAGCGATCTGTCGGGCGTGGTCGACCTCGTGAATAACCGCGGTATCGTCTGGGAAAACGACGGGCTTGGTGCTGACTTCAAGTATGTCGACATCCCCGCCGACCTCGCTGACAAGGCCGCCGAATATCGCGAAAAGCTGATCGAGACCGCCGTCGAACAGGACGACGATGTCATGGAAGCCTATCTCGAAGGTGAGGAGCCCGACGCAGCGACGCTCAAGAAGCTGATCCGCAAGGGCACCATGGCGCGCGACTTCGTGCCCGTGATCTGCGGCTCGGCGTTCAAGAACAAGGGCGTCCAGCCCCTGCTCGACGCGGTGGTCGACTACATGCCGAGCCCGCTCGACGTGCCGGCCATCAAGGGCGTGCTGCCCGACAGCGACGAAGAGCAGACGCGCCCGTCGTCGGACGAAGCGCCGTTCTCGGCCCTGGCCTTCAAGATCATGAACGACCCGTTCGTCGGCTCGCTCACCTTCACCCGTGTCTATTCGGGTCACCTGACCAAGGGTTCGGTCCTGAACTCGGTCAAGGAGAAGAAGGAAAAGATTGGCCGCATGTTGCTGATGCACTCGAACAATCGCGAAGACATCGATGAGGCCTTCGCGGGCGACATCGTGGCGATTGCCGGCCTGAAGGAAACCACCACCGGCGACACGCTGTGCGATCCGGCCAACCCGATCATTCTCGAACGGATGGAGTTCCCCGAACCGGTCATCGAACTGTCGGTCGAACCCAAGACCAAGGCCGACCAGGAAAAGATGGGCGTCGCGCTCAACCGCCTGGCTGCCGAGGATCCCAGCTTCCGCGTGTCGACCGACCACGAAAGCGGTCAGACGATCATCAAGGGCATGGGCGAGCTTCACCTCGACATCCTCGTCGATCGCATGAAGCGCGAGTTCAAGGTCGAGGCCAATGTCGGTGCGCCGCAGGTGGCTTACCGCGAATATCTCGGCAAGCCGGTCGACGTCGACTACACCCACAAGAAGCAGTCGGGTGGCTCGGGCCAGTTCGGCCGCGTCAAGGTCAAGGTCACCCCGGGTGAGCGCGGCCAGGGCTTCGTCTTCGAAGACGAGATCAAGGGCGGTAACATTCCGAAGGAATACATCCCCGCGATCGAGAAGGGCTTCCGCGAGCAGGCCGAAAGCGGCCATCTCGTCGGCTTCCCGATCATCGACTTCAGCGTCACGCTATACGACGGTGCGTATCACGATGTTGACTCGTCGGCGATCGCGTTCGAAATCGCCGGTCGCGGTGCGATGCGCGAAGTGGCCGAGCGTGCCGGTATCAAGCTGCTCGAGCCGGTGATGAAGGTCGAAGTCGTGACTCCCGAGGACTACCTCGGCGACGTCATCGGCGACATCAACTCGCGTCGTGGCCAGATCCAGGGCACCGACAGCCGCGGCAATGCCCAGGCAGTCGATGCTTTCGTCCCGCTGGCCAACATGTTCGGCTACGTGAACGAGCTGCGTTCGTTCACTCAGGGCCGTGCGCAGTACTCGATGCAGTTCAGCCACTACGACGAAGTGCCGGCCAGTGTCGCGCAGGAAGTCAAGGAGAAGCTTGCGTAAGCCAGCTTTGAGGTCTAGGGGCGGCGCCTGATTCAGCGGGCGCCGTTTCCTCCCCGCAGAAATCCCAAATTTTAAGACAGAGGTTATTGGAAAATGGCGAAGGAAAAGTTCGAGCGTAACAAGCCGCACGTCAACGTGGGCACCATNGGTCACGTCGACCATGGCAAGACCACGCTGACCGCGGCGATCACCAAGGTCCTCGGTTCGGCCGTCGACTTTGCTAACATCGACAAGGCGCCCGAAGAGCGCGAGCGTGGCATCACCATCTCGACCGCACACGTCGAGTATGAAACCGACAACCGCCACTATGCGCACGTCGATTGCCCGGGTCACGCCGACTACGTGAAGAACATGATCACCGGTGCTGCCCAGATGGACGGCGCGATCCTGGTCGTGAACGCAGCCGACGGCCCGATGCCCCAGACCCGCGAGCACATCCTGCTTTCGCGTCAGGTCGGCGTTCCCGCACTGGTTGTCTACATGAACAAGGTCGANCAGGTCGACGACGAGGAAATCCTCGAACTCGTCGAACTGGAAGTTCGCGAACTGCTGAGCGAATACGGCTTCGACGGCGACGATATTCCCATCGTCAAGGGTTCGGCTCTGGCCGCTCTCGAAGGCCGTGATCCGGAAATCGGCGAAAACTCCATCCGTGAACTGATGGCTGCTGTCGACGAGCACATCCCGCAGCCGGAACGTCCGGTCGACCAGGCATTCCTGATGCCGATCGAAGACGTGTTCTCGATCTCGGGTCGTGGTACGGTTGTCACCGGCCGTGTCGAAACCGGCGTTGTGAACGTTGGCGACGAATGCGAAATCGTCGGCATCAAGGACACCACCAAGACGACCGTCACCGGCGTTGAAATGTTCCGCAAGCTGCTCGATCGCGGCGAAGCCGGCGACAACATCGGTGCGCTCATCCGCGGTGTTGCACGTGACGACGTCGAGCGTGGCCAGGTTCTGGCCAAGCCCGGTTCGGTTACGCCGCACACCGAGTTCAGCGCAGAAGTCTACGTCCTGTCGAAGGACGAAGGCGGCCGTCACACGCCGTTCTTCGCGAACTACCGTCCGCAGTTCTACTTCCGCACCACCGACGTCACCGGCGAAGTGATCCTTCCCGAAGGCACCGAAATGGTGATGCCGGGCGACAACGTGACGATCAACGTCAAGCTGATCGCGCCGATCGCCATGGACGAAGGCCTGCGCTTCGCAATCCGCGAAGGCGGTCGCACCGTCGGCTCGGGCGTCGTGGCCAACATCACGAAGTAAGCTTCGTCGATCACAGTCAAATCGCGGGCCCGCTCCTCGTCACGAGGGGCGGGCCTTCGTTTTATGAGGGCGTGCTAACCGTTCTTCGGGCACGGGTCGCNGTGTCATATTCCGTCATCTTCAGATCGGCGGGATTGAGGGGTTGCCAGACCGGTGACTCACCCGTATAGGCGCGCTCACAGGATGAGGAATCACCGCCATTGGCGGCCTCGACAACGAATTCATGAAAGGTCGCCCGTTCCGGGAAACCGGGCGCTGACAGGGCGGGCCTTTCTTTTTTGTGGACCTTTGTTGGTCCATTGGCTCTTTCGCATCGGTGTAGGTAATGGAAGCTCAGAATATCCGCATTCGCCTCAAGGCGTTCGACCATCGCGTTCTCGACCAGGCAACTGGCGAAATTGCAGACACCGCGCGTCGTACGGGTGCACTTATTCGCGGCCCCATTCCCATGCCGACGCGCATCGAGAAGTTCACCGTGAACCGCGGCCCGCACATCGACAAGAAGTCGCGCGAGCAGTTCGAGGTGCGTACCTACAAGCGGCTGCTCGACATCGTGCAGCCGAACGCCCAGACGGTCGACGCGCTGATGAAGCTCGACCTTGCTGCGGGCGTGAACGTCGAAATCAAGCTCGCTTAAGAGTTTGCCGCAAGTCCCGCATGGCGGGATTTGCCGTCGAGCTGGCCAGACGCTAACTGGCCGCAAAGTTTCGGGGCACTCGATAGCCCCGCTGGACCGCAAGGTTCGGCAAGACATCGGGATACCGCCGGATTGATCCGGGTCTGCGTCCCCCGTCTCGCTACCAAGGCAATTTTGCCGAGGTGGCACTCAGCCCGGACGGGGCGACGCATCTTAAAACGGGCTGGCAAGCACCTCGGATGGGCCGGGGTGCCTCTGTGTTAGGAGTTTTACGATGCGCACAGGCGTTATCGCAAAGAAAGTCGGGATGACCCGCCTCTTCCAGGAGGACGGCCGGCACGTGCCGGTTACCGTTCTCGCTCTGGAAAATTGCCAGGTTACTGCTCACCGCACCGAAGATCGCGATGGTTATTTCGCGGTTCAGGTCGGCTCGGGCGAAGCCAAGCAGAAGAACGTCAACAAGCCGCAGCGCGAAGCTTTCGCCAAGGCTGAAGTTCCGCTTAAGATGAAGGTCGCCGAATTCCGCGTCGACACCGAAGAAGCCCTGCTTCCGGTCGGTGCCCGCATTTCGGCCGAACACTTCATTGCCGGCCAGAAGGTCGACATCACCGGTCACACCCAGGGTAAGGGTTTTGCCGGCGCGATGAAGCGCTGGGGCTTCGGTGGTCTGCGTGCAACGCACGGCGTTTCGCTCTCGCACCGTTCGCACGGTTCGACGGGTAACCGTCAGGATCCGGGCCGCGTGTTCAAGGGNAAGAAGATGGCCGGCCACATGGGCGACCGTCAGCGCACCCAGCAGAACCTCGAGATCGTTCGCACCGACGCCGATCGCGGCCTGCTCTTCGTCAAGGGTTCGGTCCCGGGCGCGAAGAACGGTTGGTTGCTGGTCAAGGATGCGGTCAAGATCGCGCACGGCGAACTCCCGTTCCCCGGCGTGATGTATCGCAACCGCGACGAGTTCGAGCATCAGGAAGCTGATGCCGGCCTGGTCGAGAGCGCTGCCGAGCACGAGCCCGGTACGGAAGTTTCCCCCGAGCAGCAGGAAGCGCTGCTGAAGGAACAGGAAGCTGGTGCCGAAACCGAAAACACCACCGATACGCCCGCAGCCGACACCGGCTCGGACGAAAACAAGGAGGGCTGATCCGTGAAGGTGAAGGTCCAGAAAATCGACGGCAAGGCGTCGGGCGACATCGAACTGAACGATGACGTCTTCGGTGTCGAGCCGCGTGCCGATATCCTGCATCGCGTTGTCACCTGGCAGCTCGAAAACCGCCGCGGCACCGCCCGTCCGACGCGTGAGCGTTCGGATGTCGCGCGTACCGGCAAGAAGTTCGGCCCGCAGAAGGGTTCGGGCGGCGCTCGTCACGGCGACCGCGGCGCTCCGATCTTCATTGGCGGCGGTAAGGCTCACGGCGCGCGCAAGCGTGACTTCGAGCAGTCGCTGAACAAGAAGGTCCGCGCACTCGGCCTCAAGATGGCTCTGTCGAGCAAGGCGAAGGACGGCCTCGTCGTCGTCGACAGCCTCGAGCTCAAGGACGCCAAGACCAAGGCGCTCAAGGGCCTGTTCGACAAGGCTGGCTGGAACGGCAAGGTTCTGGTCATCGACGGCGCAAGCGTCGACGATGGCTTCAGCAAGGCGGCCCGCAACCTGCCCGGCGTCAACGTACTGCCGGCCATGGGCGCGAACGTCTACGACATCCTGAAGCACGACACGCTGGTCCTCACCAAGGACGCGGTCGAAAAGCTGGAGGCCCGGTTCAATGGCTAAGAAGCAGGAAGTGGAAGCGCGTCACTACGACGTCGTGCTCGCACCGCACATCACCGAGAAGGCCACGCTGGCGTCGGAAAACAACGCCGTCGTCTTCAAGGTCGCCAACGATGCGAGCAAGCCGCAGATCAAGGAAGCGATCGAGGCTATCTTCGACGTCAAGGTCATGGGCGTGAACACCATCGTGACGAAGGGCAAGACCAAGCGCTGGAAGGGCAAGCCCTACAAGCGCACGGACATGAAGAAAGCCATCGTCACTCTGAAAGACGGCGATTCCATCGACGTCACCAGCGGTATCTGAGGGGCTAGAGAGAAATGGCACTCAAGAACTACAAACCAACGAGCCCGGGCCGTCGCGGCCTGATCCTCGTCGACAAGTCGGGCCTCTACAAGGGCAAGCCGGTCAAGTCGCTCGTCGAAGGCAAGCGCAAGACCGGTGGCCGCAACAACAAGGGTCACGTCACTTCGCGCGGCATGGCCGGCGGCCACAAGCAGAAGTACCGCTACGTCGACTTCAAGCGTCGCAAGTGGGACGTCGAAGGCACCGTCGAACGGCTTGAATACGATCCCAACCGGACCGCGTTCATCGCCCTGGTCAAGTACACCGATGGCGAACTGGCCTACATCCTCGCTCCGCAGCGTCTCGCTGTCGGCGACAAGGTCATCGCTGCCGAGAAGGCCGACACCAAGCCCGGCAACGCCATGCTGCTCGGCCAGATGCCGGTCGGTACGATCTGCCACAACGTGGAAATGAAGCCGGGCAAGGGCGGCCAGATCGCCCGCGCAGCCGGTTCCTACGTCCAGCTGGTCGGTCGTGACCGCGGCATGGTCATCGTGCGTCTCAACAGCGGCGAGCAGCGTTACCTGCGCGCCGACTGCATGGGAACGGTCGGTGCCGTGTCGAACCCGGACAACCAGAACCAGAACCTGGGCAAGGCCGGTCGTCGTCGCTGGATGGGCATCAAGCCGCTGACCCGCGGTGTCGCCAAGAACCCGGTCGACCACCCGCACGGCGGCGGTGAAGGCCGCACCAGCGGTGGCCGTCATCCGGTCACTCCGTGGGGCAAGCCGACCAAGGGCGCCCGTACCCGCAAGAACAAGCAGACGGACAAGATGATCATCCGTTCGCGCCACGCGAAGAAAAAGAGGTAATCCGACATGGCTCGTTCCGTCTGGAAAGGTCCGTTCGTCGAGCTCAGCCTTCTGAAGAAGGCAGAGACCGCCCAGGACGCCGGTGGCTCCAAGCCGATCAAGACTTGGTCGCGCCGTTCCACCATCCTGCCGCAGTTCGTTGGTCTGACGTTCAACGTCTACAACGGACACAAGTTCATCCCGGTCTCCGTCTCGGAAGAGATGGTCGGCCACAAGCTCGGCGAGTTCGCGCCCACGCGCACCTTCCCGGGTCATGCTGCCGACAAGAAGGGTAAGCGCTGATGAGCAAGCAGAAAGCACCCCGCCGCGTTGCGGATAACGAGGCTCTGGCCGTTGGTACCACGATCCGTGGTTCGGCGCAGAAGCTCAATCTCGTTGCCGGTCTGATCCGCGGCAAGAAGGCCGAAGAGGCGCTCAATATCCTCGCTTTCTCCAAGAAGGCGATGGCTAGGGACGCCACCAAGGTCCTCGCATCGGCGATCGCCAATGCGGAAAACAACCACAACCTCGATGTTGACGCGCTGGTCGTTGCCGAGGCTTCGGTGGGCAAGTCGATCACCATGAAGCGGTTCCACACGCGTGGCCGCGGCAAGTCGACGCGCATCCTGAAGCCGTTCAGCCGCCTGCGCATCGTCGTCCGCGAGCAGGAAGAGGCGTAAGATGGGTCAGAAGAGCAATCCGATCGGTCTGCGTCTGCAGATCAACCGCACCTGGGACAGCCGCTGGTACGCCGAAGGGCGCGACTATGCCAAGCTGCTCAGCGAAGACATCGAAATCCGCAAGCACATCGTGAACAGTCTGCCGCAGGCGGCGATCTCGAAGGTCGTGATCGAACGTCCGGCCAAGCTGTGCCGCATCTCGATCTATGCAGCCCGTCCCGGTGTCATCATCGGCAAGAAGGGCGCGGACATCGAAAAGCTGCGCACCAAGCTGGCCAAGATGACCGCAAGCGAAGTGAAGCTGAACATCGTTGAAATCCGCAAGCCGGAAATCGATGCCAAGCTCGTCGCCCAGGGCATTGCCGATCAGCTGATCCGCCGTGTCGCCTTCCGCCGCGCCATGAAGCGTGCGGTGCAGTCGGCCCTGCGGCTTGGCGCCGAAGGCATCAAGATCGTTTGCGGTGGCCGTCTGGGCGGTGCCGAAATCGCCCGCGTGGAATGGTATCGCGAAGGCCGCGTTCCGCTTCACACGCTGCGTGCAAACGTCGACTATGCGGAAGCCGAAGCGCTGACCGCCTACGGGATCATCGGCATCAAGTGCTGGATCTTCAAGGGCGAAATCCTGGCGCATGACCCGACTGCCCATGACCGCCTGATGATGGAAGCCCAGACCTCGGGCGTCCGTCCGGCGCGCTGATTGCAGGATTAGGAAAGAACCATGCTGCAACCGAAGAAAACCAAGTACCGCAAGGCGTTCAAGGGTAAGATCCATGGCCAGGCCAAGGGTGGCACCACGCTGAACTTCGGGTCCTACGGCCTGAAGGCGCTCGAGCCCGAGCGGATCACTGCACGCCAGATCGAAGCGGCTCGCCGCGCGATCACGCGCCACATCAAGCGTCAGGGCCGTCTCTGGATCCGCGTCTTCCCCGATGTGCCCGTGTCGAAGAAGCCTGCCGAAGTCCGTCAGGGTAAGGGCAAGGGTTCGGTCGAATACTGGGCTGCTCGCGTCAAGCCGGGCCGCATCCTGTTCGAACTCGATGGCGTTGCCGGCCCGCTGGCCGCCGAAGCATTCGAACGTGCAGCAATGAAGCTGCCGATCAAGACCAAGGTCGTTGCCCGTCTGGGCGACACCGCCCACCTGGGAGGCGAATGATGGCCAAGACCGAAGACCTGCGCCAGAAGTCGGACGACCAGCTGTCCGAAGAGCTGACGACGCTCAAGCGCGAGCAGTTCAACCTCCGCTTCCAGGCGGCGACGAACCAGCTCGAAGCTCCGGCCCGCATCCGCGAAGTTCGCCGGACGATCGCCAAGATCAAGACGCTGCAGAGCGAGCGTTCGCGCTCGGCTGAAGCGAAGGCTTAAGGAGTAGACCATGCCCAAGCGTATCCTGATCGGGACCGTCACCTCCGACAAGACCGACAAGACCGTTACCGTGCTCGTCGAGCGCAAGGTGAAGCATCCCCTCTACGGGAAGATCATCCGCCGCTCGAAGAAGTACCATGCCCATGACGAGAAGAACGAGTTCACTCTCGGCGACGTCGTGCGCATCGAAGAAACCAAGCCGATCTCCAAGACCAAGACCTGGCAGGTGATCGACCGCGTTACCGCAGGTGGCACGCAGGCTGTCGAGGCTGACCTCGCTGTCGAAGCCGCCGGTAACTGAGCTTTATTGACGTAGGAACTGCCGGGCAATCGTCCCGGCAAGCCATTGAGAAGGAAACGGATCGATGATCCAGATGCAATCCAATCTCGACGTCGCGGACAACAGCGGCGCAAAGCGCGTCCAGTGCATCAAGGTGCTGGGCGGCTCGAAGCGCCGGACTGCTTCCGTAGGCGACGTGATCGTGGTTTCCGTCAAGGAAGCCCAGCCGCGCACGAAGGTGAAGAAGGGCGATGTCCATCGCGCCGTCATCGTGCGCACGAGGAAGGACGTACGCCGCCCCGATGGCAGCGTCATCCGCTTCGACAGCAATGCCGCGGTGCTCGTGAACAAGAGCGAAGAACCGATCGGTACCCGTATCTTCGGCCCGGTGGTCCGCGAACTGCGCGGCCGCGGCTTCATGAAGATCATCTCGCTTGCTCCGGAGGTGCTGTAATGGCTGCCGCAAAGATCAAGAAGGGTGACAGCGTCGTCGTCCTGTCCGGCAAGGACAAGGGCAAGACCGGCACCGTCGCGAAGGTCATGCCGAAGGATGGCAAGATCGTCGTCGAAGGCGTCAACATCGCCGCGCGTCACCGCAAGCCGACCCAGCAGAACCCGCAGGGTGGCATCGACCGCTTCGAAGCGCCGATGCACCTGAGCAAGGTTGCGCTGGCAGACCCTAAGGATGGCAAGCCCACTCGCGTCCGTTTCGAAGAAAAGGACGGCAAGAAGGTTCGTGTCGCCGTAAAGTCCGGGGAGACTATCGATGGCTGATTATACGCCCCGCATGAAGCAGCGCTATGACGACCAGGTCGTCAAGGCGATGACCGAGAAGTTCGGCTACAAGAACGCTCTCGAAGTCCCCAGGCTGGAAAAGATCACGCTCAACATGGGCGTCGGCGAAGCCAGCCAGGACAAGAAGAAGGTCCAGACTGCGGCCGAGGAAATGGCCCTGATCGCCGGTCAGAAGCCGGTTATCACCAAGGCCAAGAAGTCGATCGCGCAGTTCAAGCTGCGTGAAGGCATGCCGATCGGTTGCAAGGTCACCCTGCGCCGCGAACGCATGTACGAGTTTCTCGATCGTCTGGTGACCGTGGCCATGCCGCGCATCCGTGACTTTCGCGGGCTCAACCCGAAGTCGTTCGACGGCCACGGCAACTATGCCATGGGCCTGAAGGAACAGATCATCTTTCCCGAGATCAGCTACGACCAGATCGACAAGGTCCGGGGGATGGACATCATCGTAACCACGACGGCGAAGACCGACGACGAGGCGCGCGAACTGCTCCGCCTGTTCGGTTTCCCGTTCCCGGCTGAAGAGTCGGCAGAGAAGGAGGCGGCGTGAGCCGCTAATAGAGGAACTTAAGTCCAATGGCGAAACTGAGTTCGATCAACAAGAACGAGCGTCGTAAGAAGCTCGTCAAGCAGTATGCGGAAAAGTTCGCGAAGCTTAAGGCTATCGCTGACGATGAATCGCTCGACGAGACCGAACGCCTGATGGCNCGTCTCAAGATGGCGGAACTGCCGCGCAATGCGAACCCGACCCGGGTGCGCAACCGCTGCTCCACCACCGGCCGCCCGCGCGGCTACTACCGCAAGTTCGGGCTCAACCGCATCGAACTGCGCGACCTCGGCAACAAGGGCCTGATTCCGGGCCTGACCAAGTCGAGCTGGTGAGGTAAAGACAAATGGCTATGACCGATCCCCTGGGTGATATGCTCACCCGTATCCGCAACGGCCAGCGCGCGAAGAAGGACAGTGTCCTCTCGCCCGCCAGCAAGCTGCGTGCGAACGTCCTCGAAGTGCTCCAGCGCGAAGGCTACATCCGTGGCTACAGCGATGACGCTTCGGCCAAGCATGCACAGCTGCGGATCGAACTGAAATATTTCGAGGGCGAACCTGCTATCAAGCANGTTGCNCGCGTCTCCAAGCCGGGCCGCCGCGTCTATTCGGGTTCGAAGGAACTTCCGATCGTNCGCAACGGCCTTGGCATCACCATCGTCTCGACGCCCAAGGGTGTGCTTTCGGACGCCGAAGCGCGCACCGAAAACGTCGGCGGCGAAGTGCTGGCGGAGGTGTTCTGATGAGCCGCATCGGCAAACGTTCGGTGGCGATCCCCAGCGGTGTCACTGCCAACATCAATGGCAACACGCTCAGCGTGAAGGGTCCCAAGGGCTCGCTCGAAATGGGTCTTTCCGACCTGATCGAATACAAGCTGGAAGACGGCGAGATCTCGGTCAAGCCGGCCAACGAGACCCGTCAGGCGCGCAACCACTGGGGCATGCAGCGCACGATGGTTTCGAACCTGGTCGAAGGCGTGACCGAAGGCTTCACCAAGGTCCTCGAGATCAACGGTGTCGGTTACCGTGCGCAGGCGCAGGGCAAGAAGCTCAAGCTTCAGCTCGGCTATTCGCACGACGTCGATCTCGACGTGCCCGAGGGCATCGAGGTCAAGACGCCCGACCAGACTACCGTCGAAATCAGNGGTATCGACAAGCAGGCCGTGGGCCAGTTTGCGGCGAACGTCCGCAAGTGGCGCAAGCCCGAGCCCTACAAGGGCAAGGGTATCAAGTACCGCGGCGAGTATATCTTCCGCAAGGAAGGGAAGAAGAAGTAAGATGGCAAAGCTCTCTCTCTTTGAACGTCGCCGTCGCCGCGTCCGCACCGCGCTCCGCAACGTGTCGGGTGGCAGGCCCCGCCTGTCGGTGCACCGCACCGGCCAGCATATCTATGCGCAGATCATCGACGATTCGGCCGGCAAGACGCTCGCCGCAGCATCGACGCTTGGCGCGGACGGTACGGGTGCCAATATCGAAGCCGCCAAGAAGGTTGGCAGCGATATCGCCGCTGCTGCCCAGAAAGCCGGCGTAACCTCCGTCGTGTTCGATCGCGGTGGTTTCCTGTTCCATGGCCGCGTCAAGGCGCTGGCCGACGCCGCTCGTGAAGGCGGGCTGGAGTTCTGATGATGGCTGACGAAAACAAAACCGAAAACACCGAAGCCGAAACCAAGGTCGAAACGACCGAGGCCAAGGCCGAGACCACGCCTGCGGTCACGAAGGAAGGGCCGGCTGTCGCCGACACGCCTTCGGAAGCTGCAGCGAACCAGAGCCCTGCACAGGGTGCCGAAGGGCAGCCGCAGCAGCGCGAAGGTCGAGGCCGTGGCGGTCGTGACAACCGTGGCGGCGGTGGCCGTGGCCGCGGTGGCCGCGACAACAACCGTCGTGGCGGACGCCGCGAGGAAGAAGACGACGGCATCATCGAGAAGCTCGTCCACATCAACCGCGTCAGCAAGACGGTGAAGGGCGGTAAGCGCTTCGGGTTTGCTGCGCTGGTCGTGGTGGGTGACGGCCAGGGCCGCGTCGGGTTCGGCAAGGGCAAGGCCCGCGAAGTCCCCGAGGCGATCAGCAAGGCGACTGCCGCTGCACGCAAGATGATGGTCCGCGTCCCGTTGAAGGAGGGCCGTACCCTCCATCACGACGGCAAGGGTCGTTTCGGCGCGGGCAAGGTTACCGTTCGTTCCGCGCCTCCGGGTACCGGCATCATCGCCGGCGGTCCGATGCGTGCCGTGTTCGAAAGCCTCGGCGTTGCCGACGTGGTGACCAAGTCGGTCGGTACGTCGAACCCCTACAACATGATCCGCGCCACGTTCGACGCGCTGACCAACCAGACTTCGCCGAAGTCGGTGGCTCAGCGTCGCGGCAAGAAGGTCGCTGACCTGCTTGGCCGTGGTGGCGCTTCGGTAGCAGAGGCTGAAGCCGACGCCGCCGCTATTGCGGAGTAAGATCGATGGCCAAAGCGAAAACCGTCAAGATCAAGCAGATCGGTTCGCCGATCCGGCGCCCGGAAAGCCAGAAGAAAATTCTGATCGGCCTGGGCCTCAACAAGATGCACAAGATCGTCGAGCGCCAGGACACCCCCGAGGTGCGCGGCGCAATCGCCAAGATCCCGCATGTGGTGACTGTGGTCGACTGATCAGGCAGCCTGTCTGCCGAACAAAAGGGCCGGGCCGCGTTCGATCGCTGCCCGGCCTTTTCGTTTGGACGACAATTTCGTTTACCGCGTGCGCGCCGTCCAATTGAGAGTCGACATGATCGGCCAAACAGACTATCGGCGCGCACTTCCCAACAGCGCGAACCCCGTCACGGGGCGTTAGAAAGCGAAAGCGAGTGCACTATGAAACTGAATGATATCCGCGACAATCCCGGCGCACGCAAGACCCGCATCCGTATCGGACGCGGCATCGGCTCGGGCAAGGGCAAGACCGGCGGCCGCGGCCAGAAGGGCCAGAAGAGCCGTTCGGGCGTCGCCATCAAGGGCTTCGAAGGCGGCCAGATGCCGCTGCACATGCGCCTGCCGAAACGCGGCTTCAACAATCCGTTCGGCAAGGACTTCGCCGAAGTGAACATCGGCATGGTCCAGAAGTTCATCGACGCCGAAAAGCTCGACGGATCGAAGGTCCTCGACCATGAAACGCTGCGGGCTGCCGGCCTCGCACGGGGTGGCAAGGACGGTGTCCGTCTGCTGGGCAAGGGCGAGCTCAAGGCCAAGGTCACCTTCAAGGTCGCCGGTGCCTCGAAGGGCGCCATCGAAGCGGTCGAAAAGGCTGGCGGCAAGGTCGAAGTGATCGCCGCCGACAAGCCCGAGCACGAGAAAAAGGCTGCTCGTGCCGAAGCCAACAAGGCCAAGAAGGCGAAGTAAGCGGGATAATTCGGGGGGACGGGTTCGACAATCCGTCCCCCTGTCCCTATCTAGCCTTCCTGTGCCGGGAGGGGCCGGCGCCAATTCAGGATTGAACAGATTCCCATGGCATCACGCGCCGACAATATCGCGAGCAACATGAGCCTCGCAAACTTCACCAAGGCCACCGAGCTGAAGAACCGTATCTGGTTCACCATCGGGGCCCTGATCGTCTTCCGTTTCCTCAGCTTCGTTCCGCTTCCGGGCGTGAACCCGCTGATCCTGAGCGATCTCTACGATCAGACGCGGGGCGGGATCCTCGACCTGTTCAATACCTTTTCTGGCGGCAGCCTTGAGCGGATGAGCCTCATCGCGCTCGGCGTCATGCCCTACATCACCGCCTCGATCGTCGTGCAGCTGGCAGCCGCGCTGCATCCAAGCCTCGCCGCGCTCAAGAAGGAAGGCACGGTCGGGCGGCAGAAGCTCAACCAGTACACCCGCTACGGCACCGTGTTCCTGTGCGCGATCCAGGGCTGGTTCCTCGCCTCGGGTCTCGAAAGCTTCGGCGCGCAGAGCGGTCTGCAGGCGGTGGTCGACCCCGGCATCATGTTCCGTGTCGGCGCTGTCATCAGCCTGGTGGGCGGGACCATGTTCCTGCTGTGGCTGGGCGAACAGATCACCAGTCGCGGCATCGGCAACGGCGTGTCGCTGATCATCATGGCAGGCATCGTCGCCCAGTTCCCGACCTTCGTCTCGAATCTTGGGCAGGGGTATTCGGAAGGCTCGATCCCGACCGGCATCATCGTCGGCCTGATCGCCATGGTCGTCGTGCTGATCCTGGTCATTTGCTTCATGGAGCGCGCCCAGCGCCGCCTGCTGATCCAGTATCCCAAGCGTGCGACGCAGCGCGGCGTGATGCAGGCCGATCGTTCGCACCTTCCGCTCAAGCTCAACACTGCAGGCGTGATCCCGCCGATCTTTGCCAGTTCGCTGCTGCTGCTTCCGCTGACAATCACCCAGTTCGCGGGCAATTCGGTCGATACCGACAGCGCCGCGGGCGGGGTGCTCCAGTCGACGCTGCAATATCTGCAGCACGGTCAGCCGCTCTACATGACGCTCTATGGTCTCGGCATCATCTTCTTCTGCTTCTTCTACACCGCGATCGTCTTCAATCCCGAGGAAACCGCGGACAATCTGAAGAAGAACGGCGGGTTCATTCCGGGCATCCGTCCGGGCAAGCGGACCGAGGAATATCTCGATTACGTGCTGACGCGCATTACCGTGATCGGCGCAATCTACCTGACGCTGGTCTGCGTGCTGCCGGAATACATGATCGCCCAGACCGGCGTGCCTCTGTTCCTCGGCGGCACCAGCCTGCTCATCGTGGTCAATGTCACGGTCGACACGATCAGCCAGATCCAGTCGCACCTGCTGGCGCACCAATATGGTGACCTCATTAAAAAAGCGAAGTTGAAGGGACGCCTGCGTTAAGGCACAGCACGGGCGAAGGGGACTTTACGCAATGGATATCATCCTCCTGGGCCCTCCGGGCGCCGGTAAGGGGACGCAGGCCCAGCGCCTGGTCGAACACCACGGAATGCTGCAGCTTTCGACCGGCGACATGCTGCGCGAAACACGCAAGGCCGATACCGAACTGGGCCACAAGGTCGCGGACATCATGGATTCGGGCGGGCTCGTATCGGACGAGATCGTGTCGGCCATGATCGATGCCAAGCTGGCCGATATGGGGCCGGAAACGGGTGCGATCTTCGACGGCTATCCCCGCACTGCGGCCCAGGCTGACCAGCTCGACGATATCCTTGCCCGGCACGGCCGCAAGCTTGACCATGTGATCGAGCTCGAAGTGAACGAGGAAGCGCTGGTCGAACGGATCACGGGCCGCTTCACCTGCGCCAACTGCGGCGCTGGCTATCACGACGTGTTCAAGCAGCCAGCGACACCCGGCGTATGCGACAAGTGCGGATCGACCGAGTTCAAGCGCCGTCCCGACGACAATGAGGAGACGGTACGCAAGCGGATGCAGGAATATCGCGGCAAGACCGCGCCGATCCTGCCCGGCTACGAACAGCGCGGCATCGTCAGCCGGGTCGATGGCATGGCCTCGATCGAAGACGTTACGCACGCGATCGACGCTATCCTCACCCGCTGATCCCACTCGGGTTTCCATGACCCGGCACATGACCTAAGGCCGACCTCTCGAAAGAGGGAGATTGGTCTTATGCGCCTTGCCGGAACCCTGTTTGCCGCTGCTGCGCTTGGCTGTGCGGCGCCATTGTCCGCCGAGGTTGCGGAAACCACCGCCAGCGGCTTCGTCACGCGTGACATGGCCGAGATTGCGGCTACCCCGATGCAGACCTGGCTGGCATTGATCCGTCCGGGCGCGTGGTGGAACGATGCGCATACATGGTCGGCAGATGCGGCCAACATGACGTTGACCCCGCAGGCGGGCGGCTGCCTGTGTGAACGCGTGCCGGGCGAGGACCGCGCCGACGGCTTTTCGCTCGATGGCAGTGTGCAGCACATGGTCGTGGTCCAGGCTTACCCGTTGAAGAACCTGCGCATGCGCGGGGGGCTGGGTCCATTGCAGGGCGAACCCGCCACCGGTGTACTGACGATTACTCTGGAAGAGATCGACGGCGGGACACGGATCCGCTGGGAATATGTAGTCGGCGGCTACATGCGTTACGAAGTGCCGACTATCGCTGCCGCGGTCGATCAGGTGATGAGCCAGCAGTTGCACGGGCTGCGCGATCATCTGGGCGCGCTCGGCGGAGCCCCGGCGACCGTGCCACGAGACAGCGATCCTGCGCCGGCTGAGGAGGCAAGCCTCGAAGACCAGATCGACGCGCTGGACGGGGCGGGGTAGGCGAAGAGCCAAGTCGGGGACGCCAAGGGGCCGCCGCCGCCGCCGCCGATGCCTGACTAAGGGTTTTGACGTATGGCGGCCGATGGGCTAGGGCCGGACCTTCTCGGACGACAGCGGCCGCATGGGTCGCTGTGGATCTCGCTGCGCGCTGGGCAGTTGACCTTGGCGTCGAATCCCCCTAAGCGCGCGGTTCATTCGACATTGCGGCGATTCCGGCGGGTGGCAGTGATATCTGCGTCAAGCCGGATTTTGCGTTAGGCAGGGGCCGCAAGCGTCGGATTGAGCGATGAGATAGGACCGCCGGCCTCACCGGCGCCTGTGGAGCATGGAGAAGTAAGTGGCTCGTATTGCCGGGGTAAACATCCCCACCAACAAGCGCGTGATCATCGCGCTCACCTATATTCACGGTATCGGCCGTAACAACGCCGTCGAGATCGCCGACAAGCTCGGTATCGATCACACCCGCCGCGTGCAGGACCTTTCCGACGAGGAAGTCCTGCGCATCCGCGAGACGATCGATGCGGATTACACCGTGGAAGGCGACCTTCGCCGCGAAACCGCGATGAACATCAAGCGGCTCATGGACCTGCGGTCCTACCGCGGTCTGCGTCACCGTGCCGGTCTGCCCGTTCGCGGCCAGCGCACTCACACCAACGCCCGCACCCGCAAGGGCAAGGCCAAGCCGATCGCTGGCAAGAAGAAGTAAGCGCAGGGGCATACCCCGCGCTTTTGCCTTCTTGATAGATTAGAGGAATACAGACCATGGCACGCGAACCCGGCCGCGTTAGGCGCCGCGACAAAAAGAACATTTCCAGCGGCGTTGCGCATATCAACGCCAGCTTCAACAACACGATGATCACCATCACCGACGCACAGGGCAATGCGATCAGCTGGTCCAGCGCCGGCATGATGGGCTTCAAGGGCAGCCGCAAGTCGACTCCCTATGCTGCGCAGGTCGCCGCCGACGACGCGGGCCGCAAGGCCGCCGAGCATGGCGTGCGCACCCTTGAAGTCGAAGTGAAGGGCCCGGGCTCGGGCCGCGAAAGCGCGCTGCGCGGTCTCGCGGCAGTGGGCTTCACCATCACTTCGATCCGCGACGTGACGCCGATCCCGCACAACGGGGTCCGTCCTTCCAAGCGTCGTCGCGTCTGATCCGTACCTGCCTGGCGGCTCGCTGACGCGGGCCGCCGACACCCTCTCACGGACCGGACGCTCTTACCGAAGAGCGCCGGTCCTGCCCGCATCCGAACCAGGGGATTTTCATGTCCGTCAACATTAAGAACTGGCAGGAACTCAAGAAACCCAGCGTCCTTGATATCAAGGCAGCTAGCGACAAGCCTCACAAGGTCACCTTCGTCGCCGAACCGCTCGAGCGGGGCTTCGGCCTGACGCTCGGCAATGCGCTGCGGCGCGTGCTCCTGAGCTCGCTGCAGGGCGCTGCGATCACTTCGATCAAGATCGAAAACGTACTCCACGAATTCAGCTCGCTCGCCGGCGTGCGCGAAGACGTGACNGACATCGTCCTCAACGTGAAGCAGATCGCGCTGAAGATGGAAGGCGAAGGCATGAAGCGCCTGCAGCTTTCCGCAACCGGCCCGGGTGAAGTGACCGCGGGCGATATCGCNGTTTCGGGCGACATCGAAGTGATGAACAAGGATCTCGTGATCTGTCATCTCGATGAAGGCGCGACGCTCAACATGGAACTGACCGCGGACACCGGCAAGGGTTACAGCCCCGCCGTGATGAACCGTCCGGCCGACGCGCCGATCGGCCTGATCCCGGTCGACAGCCTGTATTCGCCGGTTCGCCAGGTCAGCTACAAGGTCGAGAACGCCCGCGTTGGCCAGGAACTCGACTACGACAAGCTGTCGATCACCATCGAAACCGACGGCACCGTCTCGCCCGAAGACGCCGTGGCCTATGCCGCGCGCATCCTTCAGGACCAGCTGACGCTCTACGTCCACTTCGAAGACGGCATCCCGCAGCCGACCTCGGCCATGATCGGCCAGGCCGCCGAGCCGCAGGAAAGCGACACCAACCAGCTCAACCGTTACCTGCTCAAGAAGGTCGACGAGCTGGAACTGTCGGTCCGTTCGGCCAACTGCCTCAAGAACGACAACATCATCTATATCGGCGACCTCGTCCAGAAGACCGAAGCCGAGATGCTCCGTACGCCGAACTTCGGCCGCAAGTCCTTGAACGAAATCAAGGAAGTGCTCTCGTCGATGGGTCTGCGCCTCGGCATGGACATCCCCGGATGGCCGCCGGAGAACATCGAGGAAATGGCCAAGAAGCTCGAACAGGAACTTCTGGGCTAACGCAATCGGGGTGCCCCGGCGCAGGTCGGGGCTCCCTTCCATCGGCACAGCGCCGGTGGGAATACGAATGGGCGTAGGTGACGGCCCGCAACGGTCACCGGCTTCGGGCTACCTAGAACGGGCCCTTATCGAACAAAGGAAGAGATACGATGCGTCACAAGATTTCCGGCCGCAAGCTGCAGCGCAAGACCGGCCACCGTCATGCCATGCTGCGCAACATGGCTGCCGCGCTGATCAAGCACGAGCAGATCATGACCACGCTGCCCAAAGCCAAGGAAATGCGGCCCTACATCGAAAAGCTGATCACGCTCGCTAAGCGTGGCGGCCTGTCGAACCGTCGTCTGGCAATGAGCCGCCTGCAGGACGAAACGCAGCTCAAGAAGCTGTTCGACATCCTTGCCGAACGTTATTCGGACCGTGACGGCGGCTACAGCCGCGTCATCAAGGCCGGCTACCGCGCCAGCGACGCCGCGCAGATGGCAATCATCGAGCTGGTCGACCGCGACGAAGACGCCAAGGGCCAGGATTCGGGCCCGGTGATGAATGAAGACAGCGAGTTCGAAGACGCCTGAGGCGCTCTCGAATGAAGACATGCGGGGCCGGGCGGGAAACTGTCCGGCCCTTTTGTTTTGCATGGCTGCGGCGGCATGGCACAAGGCGCCCATGATCAGACATGCCATCACCGCCGCCGCGCTGCTCGCCGCTGCTCCGCTTGCTGCCCAGTCCGTCACGCAGGAGCAGATCGAGACGCGCTACGACCGCTCCCTCGCTGCGGGGTACAAGGCGCTGTTCCTGTGCAGCGCGATAGCGAATGCTGAGCGCAACGGTGCCTTGCGGACTGCCGAAAGCGTCTTCGAATGGGAACTGTCGGGCATTCAGGCACCCCTGGGGCCGCTGGCCGATACGATGCCCTACCGGATCGTGCGCGGCGCAGACGGGACTGTCGAAACGGTCTCGGTCGAATGGGCTGATGACGCGCCGCCGCGGATTGCCGTGCATGACTCGCGAATGGGCTGCGCGCAGCTCCCGATCGGGGGACGCCCCGATCCGGTCGTCACCAAGCGGCCCGCCAGCACGATCGAACGCAGTGCGCCGATTGCTGCCACGGGCGCATTGGCTGGCACGTTCGCGCATGGGTTCGGCGATACCTATGGCGAGGGAACGCGCACGACGGCAGTGCTCGCCATGCGCGATGGCGAGGTGCTGGGCGAACGTTATGCGCCAGGGTTCGGGCCCGCCGTGCCGCAGCGCACATGGTCGGTCGCGAAAAGCATCGCCGCGACGCTGGTCGGCATGGCAGTGCACCGCGGCGAGGCGGCAGTGGACCAGTCCGCCGGGCTGGGGATCGACNTCAATGACGCGCGCTCGCAGATAACGCTCGATCACCTGCTGCGCATGGCGTCGGGACGCTATTCGGACACCGCGGGCAACCGCACCGATCCGCTGTATTATGGCGGATCGACCGTGGCCGAAACCGCTCTTCACTGGCCGTTGGTGCATGAACCGGGCAGCATCTTNCGCTATGCCAACAACGACACGCTGGCNGCAGTCAAGGCGATCGAAGCGTCGCTGGCGAAGCAGCCGCCCGCGCAGGTTTTCGCGCAGCTCGGCATGTTCGATACGGTCGCGGAAACCGACTGGCGCGGCGATTACATCCTGTCGAGCCAGGTATGGTCCACCGCGCGCGATCTCGCGCGGCTCGGACAGCTCTATCTGGATGACGGCGTTCTGGCGGATGGCACGCGGGTGCTGCCGGAAGATTGGGCGGACTACGTCTCCGCCCCCGATGGCCCGCAGCCCGATGGCCCCTTCGGCTACGGTGCCGGCTTCTGGCTGCTAGACGCGGTGGACGGCGTCCCCGCCGATACCTTCGCCGCGATGGGGAACCGTGGGCAGTTCATCGTAATCGTGCCGAGCCGTGACACGGTCATCGTCCGGCGGGGCGAGGACCTGGCCGGGCATCGGTTCGATATCGCCGCTTTCACACGCGACGTGCTGGCTTCGCTGGAATGAACCATTCATAAAAACGGCGCCTAAACTGAACAAAGGCTGTCGTCCAAGTTCAGCCTCGTCTCACGCCCGTTCATCTAGATCGATTCTCACAGCCGGGGCATTCCCGCCGCGGCCCTGATGAGGAGACCCTCGAGATGAAACAGTTCAGCAAAACGTTCGCGAAGGGTGGGATCGCAGCGGCAACGGTCGGGGCAATGGCCCTGGCGGGTGCCACACCGGCACAGGCACGCGGCGACGACGACGGGATTTCGGTCGGTGAGGTAATCGCCGGCGCAGTGATCATCGGCGGTATCGCTGCCATTGCCGGTGCTGCCAGCAAGGACCGCAACCGCGACCGCTACGGCTATGATGGCGGCGCCTACCGCTATGACAATGACTACCGCCGCGATGCCTACGCCAGGCGCGGCAATCCGCGCGCCGCAGTGCAGCGCTGCGTCAGCGCCGCACAGGTCGACGCGCGCCGCTCCGGCTATCGCCACGCGTCGGTCACCGATATCCGTAGCGTGAAGGACACGCGCTATGGCTGGAAGGTCAGGGGCACGATGGTTGTCGATGGCCAGCGCGGTTACCGCGATGCGCGCTACGATCGCCGCCGCGACCGGTACAGCGCCCGCGATAGCGGCAAGTTCACCTGCTACGTCGAACGCGGCCGCGTTGCCGATGTCGACTACAGCGGTATTCGCGGACTGCGCTGATCGCGTTTCACGCACCACCACGGGCGGTTCAGGCCTCGTTTAGCCCGGGCCGCCCATTCCTGCCGTATTGCCATACGCGTGCCGGGGTGAGCGCGCGACNACAGGGGATCCATATGCCGACCAGACCATCCATTGCCGCGCTGCCGGCGCTGCTGGCAGCCACCTCGCTGGTGGCCATGCCCGCGCAGGCGGCCGAACTGCCGGTCCAGGCCGCGCCCGCGATAGCACAAACGGTTGCCGCGGCTCCAGCCTGGGCACCGGGCGACGACGATGCCGCAAAGCATCGCCGCTACCGCGATCGCCGTTATCGCGACCGCGGGACCGATGTCGGCGACATCCTCACCGGACTGCTGATCATCGGCGGCATCGCTGCGGTCGCCAGCGCGGTCGACAAGTCGGACGAGCGTGAATACCCGCGCGATGCGCGTTATCCCGATCCCCGCCGCGACACCGATCGCGCCGACGATGTACGGGGGCTCGACCGCGCCGCCGCGATGTGTGTCGAAGCAATCGAACGCGATGCCCGGGTCGACACGGTCGATGCGGTCAACCGCGATGCGAGTGGCTGGAGGGTCGATGGCCGCATGTATGATGGCCAGGCCTTCACTTGCCGGATCGGACCGGACGGGCGGATCGACGGGATCGATTACGGCAGTGGCATGGCCAGTTACGACGCGGGCGGGGCAGGCAGCTACGGCTATCAGCCGGCGACCGACCGGCAATACGGCGCCGACGTCTACGCGGCGGCACGCGCGCGGGCCGATGGCGCGCAGCCTGCCTATCCGGGCGGCCCCCTGCCGGGCGACGACGTGATCGACGGGGATNTCGAATACGGGACCGCCTATCGCGGCACCGGCGGCTAGTCGCGGCCGTAGGCCGGCAGCGCGAGGTTCCAGCGGATCGCCGCAAGCCGCAGGCCATATCCCGCGGCGGTTGCAGCCACCCACACCCATTCGCGGCGGATGCCTGCCAGATCGCCCAGCACGGTAACGCTGGCGGAAAGCGCGGCGGCGGTGACATAGAGTTCGGGGCGCATCAGGATCGATGGACGCCCTGCCACCACATCGCGGATGATCCCGCCGACGCAGCCGGTGATCACGCCCATCAGCGCGGCGGTTACGGGCGGTATCCCATATTCGAGCGCCTTGGCCGCGCCGAGCACGGCGTAGGCCGCCAGCCCGAGGCCGTCGGCAATCGACAGGAACCGGCCGGCCCACCATCTCGTCGGGATGAACCACGCGAACAGCGAGACCGCGAGGCAGACCACGGCCACCCCGCCATCGTGGATCCAGAACACCGGGGCACCGATCAGCAGGTCGCGCACGGTGCCGCCGCCAACCCCCGTGACCAGCGCGAAAAATGCCAGCGTGACGAAGGTCTGTCGCTCCTTCGCCGCCACCAGCGCACCGGTCAGCGCGAAGATGGCGACGCCGGCAAGATCGAGCCAGTCGAGCAGGGGGGTCAGGACCTCGGGATTCATACGATAGCCGCGTGCGCGCCGAGGCCTGGCACGATCACGTCCTCGCCGGCCATCCGGCCCGGCTGCTGTTTCCGCTTGCGGGCAGGACGCTGAAGGCCGCGCTGGTATTCCATGTCGTCGAGGCTCCCTAGCCGTGGAGTATCGTGCCGATCGACTCCGCCGCGGCGATGCAGTCGAGATCGGCCCACCTGCGCGAGATCACCTGCATTCCGCAAGGCAGCCCGCCGGTTTCGCCCACAGGCAGGACGGTNGANGGCAGGTTGGGATAGGTCGCGAGCCCCGCCCAGCACAGCGTGCTGCNACCGGGCTGCNGCGTCCCGTTTATCATCACNGGGCNATCGAACACGCGCCCTTCGCTGTGTTCGACCGCGAGGACGGGGGCGGGGGGCGCTAGCACGAAGTCGTAAACTGCGAACAGGCGGGCCCAGGNATTCTCGCTGCGCGCCTGCAGGTCGAGCATGTCGAACCAGTCGCTGGCGCTGGCCCGCTTGCCGCCGGGCCCGGGCATGCCGCGCGCCATCGCGACATTGAGCATCCGCATATATTCGGCATGCTCGGTTGCCAGATCGGGGACGAGCTCGCTTGCGCGGTCGATGGCCATGCCCGCGCGCTCGAGCTCTGCCGCGGCCGCTTCGATGGGTGCGCGCACCGCTGCATCGGTCGGGCAGGATGGGTGGTCGAGCAGCAGCAGCGCCCGGCAGTCTTTCAGCGGCTTGCCGCTTGCCTGAAGCGGGACCGAGCGGGTCAGTTCGACCAGCAATCGCAGATCGGCCGCATTGCGGGCCAGCGGGCCGGCAATGCCCAGCGCGCCATCATGCGCATCCCTGCCGGCAAGTTGCGGGTGCACATGGCCCTGCAAGGGGACGAGGCCCCAGCTGCTCTTGTGCCCCCAGATGCCGCAGAAATGCGCGGGCACGCGGACCGACCCCCCGATGTCGGTGCCGAAGTCGCACGCGACCATGCCGCTGGCCACTGCCGCCGCCGCGCCGCCCGACGATCCGCCCGGAGAACGGCCTGCATCATGCGGGTTGTTGGTCCGGCCATAGACCGGATTGCGCGATTGCCAGTCGGCCAGGTCGGGCGGGACATTGGTCTTGCCGAGGATAACCGCGCCCGCGCCCTTCAGCAGGCTGACGACGCGGGCGTCGGCTTTCGCGATATTGTCGGCATAGGCCTGGTGCCCCCAGCAGGTGGGAAGGCCTTCGACATCGAAGCTTTCCTTGATCGTCATGGGCACACCGAACAGGGGCTGGTCGGCCGCAAACCCCGTATCGGTCAGCGTGCGCGCGCGTTCGAGCGCGCGGTCGAAGTCGGTGACCACCACCGCGTTGATGTGCGCATCGAGCCGTTCGATCCGCGCGATGGCCGCTTCCACGGCCTCGTATGGGGACATCTCGTCATTGCGAATGGCGGTTGCCGTGGCGATCGCGCCGGGCTTGTCGGTAAGTGCGGGGTAACCCATGCTGTCTCCTCTTGCCCCCAATGTCGGACAAGCGGCCAGCGTGGTCAATCGCGCTGTTCTAATCCTGGCGCGTATGCCGCGCGAGCGCCAGCGCGAGCCCATATCCAAGGATCGGCGCGGCGCCGTAGCCGATCAGCACGCTGGGATAATTCGACACGAACGCCGCGAGCGAAAAGCCGAACAGCGATCCCGCCAGCGCATGGCGCGTGGATTTTGCCGCGGGCAGGGCATGCGCAATCATCAGGAAACCGGCAAGCAGTGCCATGCCGAGACCGAGTGCAGCCAGCGGCTCGCGCAGCGCCAGATCGACCAGCACGCGCTCGACGAAGGGCTGTGCGGGCAGTTCGCCGCGCAGCACCGCGCCGATGCTGGCAAGAAAGGCTATTCCCGCGACGGGCACCATGCGCCAATCCTGGCCGGCATTGTAAAGCCCCACGGCGGCCATCATCACGGCAAGCGCGGTCGCGGCATCGGGTTGGAGGCTGGCGGCGAGCAGCGCGGCCAGCAGGATCGGTGGTGCGTAATCCTCGTCTCGCGCTGCCAGCACGACCAACGCGGGCAGCGCAAGCGCCCCGGTATGCAAATTGACTGGTCCCAGAGGCAGCCATCGCGCCACTGCGCCGAGATGGGGCCCGCTGACTAGCGGGACGAGCAGCAGGGCGAGCAGGACCAGCGCAAGCATACGCCGCTCGCGNTCGGCAAGCCGCAACGGCAAGAACGCCGCGATCGGCACAGCTATGAGCAGGGCCAGTGCGTTGGCTACGGGATAGGCAAGCGGTGCGCNGCCCAGCACGAGGTAGAGCAGTCCCGCAGCTACGGGAATGCCGAGCGCGAGCATGATCGCCGCGCGCCCGGCCATTCAGCGGTCCTTGCTCGTCGCAGGAAGGGCCGCGCCGTCAGCCACCCGATCAGACGTGGATGGGCTTGCCTTGGACTGCCATCGCCGCTTCCTTGATCGCTTCGGAATGCGTCGGGTGGGCATGGCAGGTGTAAGCGATATCTTCGGACGTAGCGCCGAATTCCATCGCCTGGGTCGCCTGCGCAATCATCGTCCCGGCAACGCTGGCAATCGCCCAGACGCCGAGCACGCGGTCGCTTTCGGCTTCGGCGATGATCTTCACGAAGCCGTCGGGTTCGTGATTGGTCTTGGCGCGGCTGTTGGCCATCATCGGGAACTTGCCGACTTTGACCTTGGACTTGTCGCCGCCCATCTTCTCGATGGCTTCTTCCTGCGTCAGGCCGACACCGGCAAACTCGGGCCAGGTGTAGACCACGCCGGGGATCAGATCGTGGTTCACGATGCCCGTCTGCCCGGCGACATTCTCGGCGCAGGCGATGCCTTCATCCTCGGCCTTGTGCGCCAGCATCGGGCCAGGCACGACGTCGCCGATTGCCCAAACGCCGTCGACCTTGGTGCGGAAATCGTGATCGATCTCGATCTGGCCGCGCTGGTTGGTTTCCAGGCCGATGTTTTCCAGCCCCAGCCCGTCGGTGTTCGGGCGGCGGCCGATCGATACCAGCACGCAATCTGCCTCGAGCGTTTCCTCGTCCCCGCCGGCGGCGGGTTCAAGCGTGAGCGTGGCTTTCTTGCCCTTGACCGTGCAGCCGGTGACCTTGGTCGACAGGCGCAGTTCCATGCCCTGCTTCTTGAAGATCTTGGCTGCTTCCTTGCGAACATCGTCGTCCATGCCGGGCAGCAGCTTGTCGAGATATTCGACCACGGTCACCTGCGCGCCGAGCCGGCACCAGACCGAACCGAGTTCGAGCCCGATCACGCCGCCGCCGATGACGACCATCTTTTTCGGCACTGCGTTGAGTTCGAGCGCGCCGGTGGAATCGACCACCACCTGCTTGTCGTTGTCGACCTCGACACCGGGCAGCGGGGTCACCGAGGAGCCGGTTGCGATGATGATGTTCTTCGCGGTGACCGTTTCGTCGCCGACCTTGACCGTATGCGCGTCCTGGAAGGTGGCGTGGCCGTTCTTCCAGTCGACCTTGTTCTTCTTGAACAGGAAAGCGACGCCCTTGGTCAGCCCCTCGACCGCATCGCGGCGCTGGGCATGCATCTTGTCGAGATCGAGCTTGGGCGTGACCTCGATGCCCATCTCCGCCATCGTGCCGTTGCTGGCGGCGTTGAAGTATTCCGACGCGTGCAGCATCGCCTTCGACGGGATGCAGCCGACGTTGAGGCAGGTCCCGCCCAGCGTGTCGCGGCTTTCGGCGCAGGCGGTCTTCAGGCCGAGCTGGGCCGCGCGGATCGCAGCGACATAGCCCCCCGGGCCAGCGCCGATGACAAGGACGTCGTAGTCGTATTCAGCCATTATTCTTTCCTCAAAGGTCGATCAGCATCCGGGTCGGATCTTCGATCGCTTCCTTGATGATCTTGAGTGCGGTGACAGCCTCGCGGCCGTCGATCAGGCGGTGGTCGTAGGACAGCGCGATAAACATCATCGGGCGGATGACGATCTCGCCGTCGACCACGACCGGGCGGTCCTCGATGCGGTGCAGGCCGAGGACGGCGCTCTGCGGCGGGTTGATGATCGGCGTCGACATCAGCGATCCGAACACGCCGCCGTTGGAGATGGTGAAGGTACCGCCCTTCATGTCGTCCATCGTCAGCGTGCCTTCCTTGGCGCGCTTGCCGAAATCGGCGATGTCCTTCTCGATCCGCGCGAAACCCTTGTCCTGCGCGTCACGGATGACCGGAACGACGAGGCCGTTGGGTGCCGACACGGCGACCGAGATGTCGACATAGTCGTGATAGACGATCTCGTCGCCCTCGATATAGGCGTTGACCGAGGGGACGTCCTTCAGCGCCAGGCAGGCGGCCTTGGCGAAGAAGCCCATGAAGCCGAGCCGGATGTCGTGCTTCTTGGCGAACATGTCCTTGTACTTGCCGCGCGCCTCCATCACCGCCGACATGTCGACGTCGTTGAAGGTGGTCAGCAGCGCGGCGTTTTCCTGCGCGCCCTTCAGCCGCTTGGCGATGGTCTGGCGCATGCGCGTCATCTTGACGCGTTCCTCGCGGCGTTCGCCGCCCGTGGACGCGGGTGCCGGGGCGGAGGATGCCGGCGTGCTGCCACCGGCGCGCTTGGCGTTGGCGGCGGCGATGACGTCTTCCTTGGTCAGGCGGCCATCGCGGCCGGTGCCCTTGATCGTCGACGGGTCGACCCCGTGTTCGAGCACTGCGCGGCGCACGGCCGGCGAAAGCGTCTGCGCGGCGTCCGACGAAGCGGCGGGTGCAGGTGCAGGCGTGTCGGCGCGTTCCTGCTTGCCTTCTTCGCGCTCTTCCTGCGCACGGCCGGCCTCGGCGCCCTTGGCGGCGGGCGCCGCGCCTTCCTCGATCACCGCGATGATGGCGTCGATCTCGACCGTGTCACCGACCGCGACCTTGAATTCCTTGATCACCCCGGCGACGGGCGAGGGGGCCTCGACCGCGACCTTGTCGGTTTCGAGACTGACGATCGGCTCGTCGACGGCAACGGCATCGCCGACGTTCTTGAGCAATTCGCCGACGGTCGCTTCGGTGACCGATTCACCCAGCGTGGGAACTTTGACTTCGGTGGCCATAATCTCGCTTTCCCGAGTTACTTGCAGTCACTGCGGACGTTGGGCGCGGTGCCGTTCAGTCCGAGTGCGATGTTGACGAGGGCTTCCTGCTGCACCTGGTGGCGGCTGGCGTAACCCGTGGCGGGCGAGGCAGCGACTTCGCGGCCCGCATAGCACGGGCGCATGCCCGACTTGCCGGCGGCTTCGGCAGCTTCCTCGATCAGGCGATCGACGAAGAACCATGCGCCGTTGTTCTTCGGTTCTTCCTGGCACCAGACGATCTGTTCCAGATTGGTCATCCGGCTCAGACGCTTTGCCAGCGGTTCGCCCGGGAAGGGGTAAAGCTGCTCGATCCGCACGATCGAGACGTCTTCGAGCTCGGTCTCGTCGCGGCGCTGCAGCAGGTCATAGGCGACCTTGCCGCTGCACAGGACGAGGCGCTTCACCTTCTCGTCGGGAATGGTCTTCGTGTCGGACTTGATCCGCATGAAATGGTGATCGCCCATGAACTCCGCCGCGTCCGACTTGGCCATCGGATGGCGCAGCAGGCTCTTCGGCGTCATGATTACCAGCGGCTTGCGGAAGCTGCGCAGCATCTGGCGGCGCAGCACGTGGAAATAATTGGCGGGCGTGGTGATGTTGCAGACCTGGATGTTGTCGTTCGCGCACAGCTGCAGGAAGCGCTCGAGGCGCGCCGAACTGTGTTCGGGACCCTGTCCCTCGTAGCCATGCGGCAACAGCAGGACGAGCCCGTTTGCGCGCAGCCACTTGGCTTCGCCGGCGGCGATGAACTGGTCGATCATGATCTGCGCGCCATTGGCGAAATCGCCGAACTGCGCTTCCCACATTACCAGGCTCTTCGGATCCGCCATGGCAAACCCGTATTCGAAGCCAAGCACGCCGTATTCGGACAGCGGGCTGTCATAGACCTCGAACTTGCCGTGCGGCAGCGTGGTCAGCGGGATGTACTTGTGCTCGTCCTTCTGGTCGACCCAGACGGCGTGACGCTGGCTGAACGTCCCGCGCCCCGAATCCTGGCCCGACAGGCGCACGCCGAAGCCTTCGGTGACGAGGCTGCCGAAGGCAAGCGCTTCGGCGGTGGCCCAGTCGAACCCTTCGCCGCTGGAGAACATGTCTTCCTTGGCCTTGAGCACGCGGCCCAGTGTCTTGTGGATCGTCAGGTCGTCGGGGGTCGTGGTCAGTGTCCGGCCGAGGCTGTCGAACAGCTTCTTCTCGATCGCGGTTTCGACGTTCCGGCGGGCGGTTTCCGGATCGGCGGGCTTGTTCATGCCCGACCACCGGCCGCCGAACCAGTCGGCCTGGTCCGGCTTGTAATCCTTGGCTTCCTTGAATTCCTTTTCGAGGTGATCGGTGAATTCGGCGATCAGCCCGTCGGCGAAGCCCTTTTCGATCACGCCTTCTTCCTCGAGCCGGGCGGAATAGATCGCGCTGACCTTCGGGTGCTGGCGGATCTCGTCATACATCAGCGGCTGGGTGAACTTGGGCTCATCGCCCTCGTTATGGCCGAAGCGGCGATAGCACCACATGTCGATCACGATGTCGCGGCCGAAGGTCTGGCGGTATTCGACGGCCAGCTTGCACGCGAAGGTGACCGCTTCGGGATCATCGCCATTGACGTGCAGGATCGGCGCCTGGACGCCCTTCGCCACGTCGCTGGGATAGGGCGAGGAGCGCGCGAACTGCGGGCTGGTGGTGAAGCCGATCTGGTTGTTTATGACGAAGTGCAGGCAGCCGCCGGTGTTGTAGCCGCGCACGCCCGAGAAGCCGAGGCATTCCCACACGATGCCCTGGCCGGCGAATGCCGCATCGCCGTGCAGCAGCACCGGCAGGACCTGTTCGTGCTGCTTGAGATCGTCGCGGATCGCCTGCTGCGCACGGCTCTTGCCGAGCACCACCGGGTTGACCGCCTCGAGGTGGCTGGGGTTGGGAACCAGCGACATGTGCACGTTGATGCCGTCGAATTCGCGGTCGGTGCTGGTGCCGAGGTGGTATTTCACATCGCCCGAACCACCGACGTCGTCGGGATTGGCGCTGCCGCCGGAGAATTCGTGGAAGATCACCTTGTACGGCTTGCCCATGACGTTGGCGAGCACGTTTAGGCGGCCGCGGTGGGCCATGCCGTAGATGATCTCGCGCACGCCCAGCTGGCCGCCATACTTGATGACCGCCTCGAGCGCGGGAATCATCGACTCGCCGCCATCGAGGCCGAAGCGCTTGGTGCCGACGTATTTCTTGCCGAGGAAGGCTTCGTACTGTTCGCCGCGGATCACTGCGGCGAGGATCGCCTTCTTGCCTTCGGGGGTGAACTGGATCGTGTCTTCGGGGGTCTCGAACTTGTCCTGCAGGAAACGGCGTTCTTCCGTATCCGTGATGTGCATGTATTCGAGGCCGACATTGCCGCAATAGGTTGCGCGCAGCGCGTCATAAAGCTCGCTGACCTTGACCCATTCGAAGCCGAACACGCCGCCGACATAGACCTCGCGGCCTTCCTGTCCGTCGAAACCGTGCCATTCGAGCGTCAGGTCCTCGGGCACCTCGCGATGCGACAGGCCCAGCGGATCGAGATTGGCGGCCAGATGGCCGCGCACGCGATAGAGTCGGATGAGCAGCATGGCGCGGATCGAATCGTCCGCCGCCTGCTCGATCGCCTTGGGGTCGAGCGTCTTGCCCGCCTTCTGCGCCGCCTGCGCAACCGCCGCACGCATCTGCGTGGGGTCGAGCGCGGCGGTCAGATCCGCCCCGCTGTCGACCACTTCGGCGAGCCATTTGGGGTTGCCCCAGCTCGGGCCCGGCTGCGGGCCTTCCTGGTCACCCATTTCGGGAAGGAAATCGTGGCTTTCGTTACCCATCCGGGTCACCTTTCGCGCGCCGACCTGCTGTCGGCTCTCTATGGCAATGCCTCAGCGGCGCGGACGGTCCCGGGGAGGAGGGGGTCCGCGCCGAATGTCAGGCGTGTTCCTTCAACAGTGCGTCGAGCGTGGTGCCGAGTTCGCTCGGGCTCGGCGAGACGCGGATGCCCGCATCTTCCATGGCCGCGATCTTGTCGTCGGCGCCGCCCTGGCCGCCCGAGACGATGGCGCCCGCGTGACCCATGCGGCGGCCCGGAGGCGCCGTGCGGCCGGCGATGAAACCGACCATCGGCTTCTTGCGGCCCTTGGCGGCTTCCTGCTTGATGAATTCGGCGGCTTCTTCCTCGGCGCTGCCGCCGATTTCGCCGATCATGATGATCGATTCGGTTTCCTCGTCGTCGAGGAAGAGATCGAGCACGTCGATGAAATTGGTGCCATTGACCGGATCGCCGCCGATGCCGACTGCGGTGGTCTGGCCGAGGCCGACCTGCGTCGTCTGGTGGACGGCTTCATAGGTCAGCGTGCCCGAGCGCGACACCACGCCGACGCTGCCCTTCTTGAAGATGCTGCCGGGCATGATGCCGATCTTGCATTCGCCCGGGGTCAGGACGCCGGGGCAGTTCGGCCCGATAAGGCGCGACTTCGAGCCCTGCAGTGCGCGCTTGACGCGGACCATGTCGAGCACGGGAATACCTTCGGTGATCGCGATGATCAGCTCGATCTCGGCGTCGATCGCCTCGAGGATCGAATCCGCGGCGAACGGCGGCGGGACGTAGATGCACGAAGCGGTCGCACCGGTTTCGGCCTTGGCTTCGGACACGGTGTTGTAAACGGGGAGACCGATATGCTCGCTGCCGCCCTTGCCGGGGGTCACGCCCGCGACCATCTGCGTGCCATAAGCAAGCGCCTGCTCGGTGTGGAACGTGCCGGTATCACCGGTCATGCCCTGCGTGATGACCTTGGTGTCTTTGTTTACGAGGATGCTCATTCGGCGCTCTCCTGAGGAATTGCGGTAACTTCGAAACGGGCGAACGGGCGCTTCGCGTCGCCCGCGGGATCGACACGCACGGACTTGTCCGCATCGACCCAGTAATAGCTGAAACCATCCTGCCGCTGGGGCATGCCGATTTCCTGCGAGACCTCCTGGAGGAGGGTGCTGTAGGAGGCGGTGTCGGCCAGGAATGCCTGAACGACGCAGCTGCGCTCACGCTCCTGCTGCTTGCCGATCACGATGAAGGCGCTGTTGCCTTCCTTTTCGTAGACACCGCGAACCACGAGCTCCGACCGGCTGCCGCGACGCTTGGCCTCGTCCCAACCCGAGGCCGGCAGGCGCTCGGGGTCGACGCGATCTTGCATGACGACAGCCTGGCAGGCCGCAATNGCTTCTGCTGCATGCGCCGCCTCGGTGGCCGCATCCTGCGCCGCCAGCGGGGCGCAGCATGCGATAAGGGGCAGCAGGGTCAGCTTGCGCATGGGTGGATCAGGCCAGCGAGCTGTCGAGGCCCTTGCAGGCTTCGAGCAGTTCCTCGACCGCGTCGGTCGAGACCTTGAGGTTGGCCTTTTCCTCGTCGCTGAGTTCGATNTCGATCACCTCTTCGGTGCCGCCCGCGCCGATCATCGTCGGTACGCCGACATACAGCCCGTCGAGGCCGTACTTGCCTTCGACATAGCTGGCGCAGGGCAGGATGCGCTTGGTGTCGCCGAGATAGGCTTCGGCCATCGCGATCGCGCTGGTGGCGGGGGCGTAATAGGCCGAGCCGTTGCCGAGCAGGCCGACGATCTCGCCGCCGCCNTTGCGGGTGCGGTCGACGATTTCGTCGATGCGGCTTGCCGATACGCCCTTGATCTTGGCGAAGTCGTTGACCGGGATGCCGTTGATCGTGGTGTAGCTGGTGACCGGGACCATGGTGTCGCCGTGGCCGCCGAGGACGAAGGCGTTGACGTCCTTGACCGAGACGTCGAATTCCCACGCGAGGAAGGTGGCGAAGCGCGCGCTGTCGAGCACGCCGGCCATGCCGACGACCTTGTTGTGCGGCAGGCCGCTGAATTCGCGCAGCGCCCAGACCATCGCGTCGAGCGGGTTGGTGATGCAGATCACGAATGCGTCGGGGCAGTTGTTCTTGATGCCTTCGCCGACCGCCTTCATCACCTTGAGGTTGATGCCGAGCAGATCGTCGCGGCTCATGCCGGGCTTGCGCGGCACGCCGGCGGTGACGATTACCACGTCGGCACCGGCGATGTCGGCATAGTCGTTGGTGCCGGTGATCTTGGCGTCAAAGCCTTCGACCGGGCCGCACTGGCTGAGGTCGAGCGCCTTGCCCTGCGGCATGCCTTCGGCGATGTCGAACAGGACGATGTCGCCCATTTCCTTCTTCGCCGCGAGGTGGGCGAGCGTTCCGCCGATCATGCCGGCGCCGATGAGGGCGATCTTCTTGCGTGCCATGGAAATGAGGGTCCTTGTTCCTGCCGTGCGGGACAGTAATGATACCCGGACCGATGAGCGGGCCGTGCTTCACGTGTCCCGCAAAGGAGGCACAGCACCCGGTCGATTGCGAATGCGCCCTAGGCCCGTGCCCGAGCGATTGCAACCGCCAATCCCAAGNGGCGCAAAACTATGTTTGCAAATGGTTATCAATTGCAATAAGCGCGCGTGCGCGTCGTGATGTCATGGCCGGGCGCGGGGTGGTTTGCCGGTGGTCCTGGTTCCTCGCAAAGCACGCGGCAAGCCAACGCGCGATGGCGTTCAGCGAGCGCGCGAAGTCAGCCGATCAGCGCGGTTTCCGGCATCACCCGGCTTTCGAGTTGCCGCGCGAGGCGCGCGTCGAGCGTGCGGCAGATGCCCAGCCACCAGCGATAGCTGTCCTCGTCGCCGGCACGGAATGCCTCTTCGGCCATGTCGCGCGCGGTTTCCGCCGCCTTGAGGCCATGCGCGCCGAAATGGCGCAGCGCCGCGCGCATCGCGTGGTCAAGGCCGGCTACCGGTGACTGCGACGACGATCCCGCGGCCCCGCTATTGTCGTTCGCTGCCCTGCCATGTGCCTTCCTCGCCAATGCGCGCGCGATCGGCGAATGGGCGGTGGAGCGGGCGGCAGCGAAATGGAGGGGCATGCCTGGAACCTCGTGTAGCGACTGGGGGACGTTCTCCCTAGCGCAGCGCGCGCTAAACTTCGGTTCCGTGACATGGTTGGGGAGATGTAAAGGCCCCCCTGTGCCAATCCCTTAGGGTTGCTGCCCGGGCTGCGAAATCCAGCGTCCCGAATTGGCGTATTCCTCGCGCACGGTGCCCGATTGCGGCAGCTTGCCCGCGTCCCGCGGCGTATCGGCGGCCGCGGTTGCGCTGGCTGCCGGNGCGGCGGCCTCGAAGCCGGTCCGGGCCGTGGCAGCACTCGAGACGGGGCCGCTGTCCAGTTCGCGGACATCGGCGCGGCGGACGGTGGGCGCTGCCAGCGGTTCGCTGCCCGCATAGGCGTCGGTGAAGGCGCCTGCGGTCCCGGCGCCGCCCTTCCAGCGGTAGAAGCGATGCGCCCCGATCGTGCGGATATAGTCGAGGCTCGCCGCCCAATAGGGGTTCACGTAATTGGTGTGGTAATGCGTCGCCAGCCCGATCGGCCGGTAGACCTCGCCCGCCAGTGCAGCCAGCGCGACCGACTGCGCAACCGCCCAGCCGCGCCGCGCCGGCGTGCGCCTGAGCGATCCGTCGCAGGTGAAGCTGAACTGGCACCCGGTCGTGCGTTCGGACCCCTGGAACACGACACCGCACACGCTTGCCGGATAGGCCGGATGCGCCACCCGGTTGAGCACCACCTGCGCCACCGCCTGCTGCCCGCCGTAGCTCTCGCTCGCCGCCTCGTAATAGACGGCCATCGACAGGCATTGCAGTGCGCGCGCCTTGTCGACCCCGCTGCCCGCCTGGCGGAAGGCCTCGGCTGCGGCGCCCGCGCCGTGGCTTTCGGCAAACTCGACCGTTTCCAGCGCGCCTTCGTCCCCGCGCAGCTCCGCATAGTCCGCCGCCAGGCGCGGCGCGTCCTCGAGATAGTAGAAAGCGGAACCGGGAAAGCTTTCCCCCGGCGTCTCGAACGGCATGGCGGTGAGGCCAGCCTGTTCGTCCGCGTTCCCCATGGCGCCGGCGAAATCCCACCATTCACCCTGCGCTGCAAAGGTCGGCAGGGCGATCGCGGCTGCCAGCAACCCGCCGCGGGCCGCGATCTTGCGGCGCTGGCGCCGGCGCGCCTCGTGGCGCAGCGCACGCGGCGAGGGCGCGCGCCGGGCGCGCCGCTGATCCCTCGCTGCTGGTGTCCTCTGGCTCACGTTCGGTCCTGTTCTGCGCCGCAGCAATATAGCGCACCCGCGCCATTCTTACAGGTGCACGGGTGGGGCATCCCGCGGCGGGACGCCGGTCTCGCGCCATGCTTAACAGATATTTGCTTAACGAAGAGCGTCTCTTGTGCATTGCAAAAACCCGCGTTAAGCGCCTCGGCGAGTCACGGGTTGGCCTGTTCGCGCAGGCCCGAAGAGGGAAGGAGGTGCAAACCCTCCGCTGCCCCCGCAACTGTGACCGGGGAGCGATCCTGCTACATGCCACTGGGCCCTGGCCCGGGAAGGCGGCGGGAAAGCGTCGATCCGGGAGCCAGGAGACCTGCCCATGACTGTCGTTCGGCCGCGGGCGGGGTGTATCGTAGGCAAACGTGGAAGAAGCAATACTGCTCCCTCCCGTCATGGACGGCATTTCGTCTGTGATAGGAGGTTACGTGTACAAATACCTGTTTTTCCTGACGGCTTCGGCCGTGCCCGCTGCTGCATTGGCGCAAAGCTCGAGCGAACAGGCGCTCGCTGAGATCATCGATCGGCAGGATGCGGAAGGGGCCACGCCGGCCGCAGTCTATGCTCCGGCAGCGGCGCCGCGCGATGCGGCGGTGATCACGGTTACCGCCAACGGGCTCGGCACCGATCTGCGCAACACCGGCCAGTCGGTCACCGTCATCGAACGCGACGAGATCGAGCAGCTGCAGGGGGCCGACCCGGCGCGGGCATTGAACCGTGTCCCCGGCCTGTCGTTGTCGCGCAGCGGCGGGATCGGCCGGGTGACCAGCGTCAATCTGCGCGGGGCCAGTTCGGACCAGGTGCTGGTCCTGATCGACGGCGTGCGCGTGGCCGACCAGGCCAGCCCCTCGGGCGGGTTCGACTTCGGCAATCTGCTGCTCGGCACTGCGGGCAAGATCGATGTGCTGCGCGGTTCGAACAGCACGATCTGGGGTTCCGAAGCGGTCGGCGGCGTCATTGACATTTCCACGCGGACCGATCGCGGGCTCAGCGGCAGCATCGAATACGGCGCGCGCGATACGGTGTTCGCCAGTGCGGCGGCAGGCGCGGGCAATGATCGATGTGTTCATCGGCCTGACCGGTTCGTTGTACGAAACCGACGGCTTTTCGGCAGCCGCCTCGGGCAACGAGGCCGACGGTTCGCAGCAATTCGCGCTGGGCACGACCGCCTTCGTCAATCTGACACCGAGCCTCGAGCTGTTCGCGCATGGCAATTTCGCCGAGGGCGAGGTCGANATCGANGGCTTCCCCGCACCCGCTTTCGTGCTTGCGGATACCGAGGATACGCAGAAGACCACCCGCTACTGGGGCGATGTCGGGCTGGCCTATTACGGCAACGACCTCACGCTGCGCGCCGCCTACAGCCGTTCGGATACCGAACGCGCCAATCGCAATGGCGCAGGCACCGAAACCTTCGCCAGCGACGGCAGCTCNGAACGCGTTTCGCTGCGCGGCGAATACCGCCTGCTGGGCGGACTGGCGCTGGCCTTCGGCGGCGACCACGAATGGACCGCGTTCGAAACCAGCTTCGATGCTTCGGCCGANACCGAGATCAGCGGCGCCTATGCGCAGCTTGGCTGGGTGATGGGNCGGCTGGCNGCGCATGCCGGGGCGCGNGTGGACGACCACGAGCAGTTCGGCACGCATGTCAGNTTCGGCGGCGATGTCAGCTACGGCTTCGGCAGCGACTGGCGGCTGCGCGCCAGCGTGGGCGAAGGCTTCAAGGCGCCGACGCTGTACCAGCTGCTGTCCTTCTACGGGAACACCGAGCTCGAACCCGAGGAAAGCACCAGCTACGATCTGGGTGTCGAGAAGGGCCAGCGCGGTTCGGGCCTGCATCTGGCGCTCACCGGGTTCCGCCGCGACAGCGACAATCTGATCGGTTTCGGCTTCACTGNCGAGCGCCCGTCGGGTGTCTATCTCAACACGGCGCGCGCGCGGGCGCAGGGTGTCGAGGCCGAAGCCGGCATCGACCTGCTGCGCGGGCTGCGGCTGGCGGGGATTTATTCCTATGTCGATGCCGAGGACCGCACCACCGGGCTCGACCTNGCGCGCAGGCCCAACCATTTCGGGACGATCTACGCCGACTGGCACAGCGCTTTCGGCCTCGGGCTGGGCGCGGACCTGCGGATCGTCGGTCCCAGCTGGGATAATGGCGCCAACACCAACCGGCTGGAAGGTTACGAACTGTTCGACCTGCGCGCTTCCTTCGGGATCGGCGACAATNTCGAACTGTTCGGCCGGGTAGAGAACGTCTTCGATACCGATTACCAGACGNTGGCCGGTTACGGCACTGCCGGACGCAGCGTGTTCGGCGGGATCAGGGCGAAGATGTGAAACCGCTNATCGTCGCATCGGTCCTGCTGCTCGCCGCTTGCGCGGGGGGCGGGGCCGGTGCGCCGCCTCCCGAACGCGGGCCGACGATCGTCAGCCTCAATCCCTGCACCGACGCCATCCTTGCCGAGGTTGCGGCTCCCGGACAGTTGCTGGCGATTTCGCACTACAGCAAGGACCCGCGCGCCAGCTCGATGGAAGCGGCAGTNGCGGCGNGGTTCGCGGCGACTGGCGGGACGGTCGAGGAAGTGCTCGCGCTCGATCCCGACGTGGTGGTCGCGGGCAGTTTCCTCGCCCCGGCGACCCGCGCGGCGCTGGCCGAACTGGGGATGGAGGTCGTCACCTTCGATATCGCTACCGATGTCGCTGCCAGCAAAGAGCAGATCCGCGATCTCGCCGCGCTGGCGGGCGATACCCCCGCGGGCGCGCGCCTGATCGCCCGCATCGACGCCGCACTTGCTGCCGCCGCGCCCGCGGAGGGCGAGAGCGTCGCCACGCTGCTGTGGCAGCCGGGTGGGATCGTCGCGGGAGAGCAGACACTGGTCAGCGACCTGCTGGTCCGCACCGGCTTCGCCAATGCCGCCCCTGCGCGCGGGCTGTCGCAGGCGGATTATGTCGCGCTTGAAGACGTCATCGCCGCACCGCCCGAGGTCCTGTTGATCGCGGGCGGCGAACTGGGGCAGTCGCACCCGGTTCTCGGCCGCCCGGACGCTATGCACCGGGCGCGGTTCGATACCAGCCTGCTCTATTGCGGCGGGCCCACGATCATCCGGGCGGCCGAGCGGTTGGCCGCGATCAGGGAGGCCGCATCGTGAACCGCGCGATTCCGATCTTCGCCGGACTGTTGGCCATCGCATTGCCCCTGTCGCTGCTGGCGGGGCGGGTCTGGCTCGACCCCGCAAGCACGCCCAATGCCGCACTCATCTTCGCCGAATTGCGCCTGCCACGCGCGGTGCTGGCCATCGTCGTCGGCGCGGGGCTGGGCGCGAGCGGCGCCGCCATGCAGGGGTATCTGCGCAATCCGCTTGCCGATCCGGGCCTGTTCGGTATCGCGCCGGGCGCGGCACTGGGCGCGGTCGCCGCGCTGTGGTTCGGCTATGCCGCTGCGCCCTATCTGCTCCCCGCCTTCGCGCTGGTCGGCGCGGGCGGCGCCATGGCGCTGCTGGCCGCGATTGCCGGCCGGACCGGAGGGATCGCGCTGTTCACGCTCGCCGGGCTGATGGTCGCCAGCCTTGCCGGGGCGCTGACCGCACTGGCGATCAGCATGGCGCCCAATGCCTTTGCGATGAGCGAGATCGTCATGTGGCTCAACGGCGCGCTGACCGATCGCAGCTGGCGCGATGTCTGGGTGGCCGCGCCGCTGGTAGCGCTGGGGGTGGCGGTGCTGTGGCGCAGCGGCCGCTCGCTCGATGCGCTGACGCTGGGCGAACCGGTCGCCCGGTCGCTGGGGGTAGATACCAACCGCCTGCTGTGGCTGCTGATTGCGGGGGTCGGATTGACCGTTGGCGCCAGCGTCGCGGTGGCGGGCATCATCGGCTTCGTCGGGCTGATCGTGCCGCATCTCGTCCGCCCGCTGACCGATCGGCGGCCCTCGCAGCTGATCCTGCCCAGTGCGCTTGCGGGCGCGCTGCTGGTGCTGGTCGCGGACAGCGCGGTGCGCGTGCTGCCGCTGGTCACCGAATTGCGGCTGGGCATCGCGCTCAGCCTGCTNGGCGCGCCGTTCTTCCTGTGGCTGCTGCTGCGCATGCGCCGGGGTCTGGCATGAGGCTGGCGGCGGCACAGCTGTCGATCGCCGAGCGGTTGGACCGGGTCTCGCTGATCCTCGAACCCGGCACGATCACCGCGATCTGCGGGCCCAATGGCGCGGGCAAGTCGAGCCTGCTCGAAGCGCTTGCCGGGCTGCTTCCGGCCGGCGACGGGGCNGTGTTTCTCGACCGGCAGCAGATCGCCGCGCTGCCCCTGCGCGAGCGGGCACGGCGTATCGGCTATCTGCCGCAAGCGCATGAAATCGCATGGGATGTGCCCGTGCGCAGCGTGGTCGAACTCGGCCGGCTGCCGCATGGCGACCGGCTGGCGGCACCGGTCGATGCCGCACTCGACGCGCTCGACATCCGGGACCTCGAAAACCGCCGCGCNCAGTCGCTGTCGGGCGGCGAGACCGCGCGGGTCCTGCTGGCGCGGGTGCTGGCGGGCGAACCGCAGTGGATCCTCGCCGACGAACCGCTCGCCGCGCTCGATATCGCGCACCAGCTTTCGCTGCTGAAGCATTTGCGGCGGGCGGCGCAGGGTGGGGCGGGCGTGGTGCTCGTGCTCCACGATCTCGCGCATGCAATGAACCATGCCGACCGCGTGGTGGTGCTCGACCGCGGCGTGGTGGCCGCCGACGGCGCATGCGAAGACGCGCTCGACCAGCAGGTGATCGAGCGCGTCTGGAAAGTGCCCGTCCGGTGGATCGGCGAACCGCGCCACCGGGCGTTGGTCAGCCGGTGATCAGTTGACCGTGCGCGGCGGCAGCTTGCCGTCGGANGCNTCGCTGTCCGCCGCTTCGTCNCCCGCGATCAGGCCGCGCGCTTCGAGCATCGGGGTCACGTCGGGTTCGCGCCCGGCGAAGTTCCGGAACATCTCGAAATAGTCCATGGTCCCGCCCGTGCTCAGCACGGTCTTGCGATAGTGGTCGCCATTGGCGCGCGTGAGGCCGCCATTGTCCATGAACCACTTGCGGCTGTCGCGGTCGAGCATCTCGGTCCACAGATAGCTGTAATAACCAGCGCTATAGCCGCTGGGCGAGCTGAAGATGTGGTTGAAATAGGTCGTCCGGTACCGCGGCGGCACCAGGTCGATTTCCAGCCCCAGTTCCTCGAGCGACTTGCGTTCGAAGGCGGTGACCTTCTCGGGCGTGTCGATCGCGGCGGCTTCTTCCTGCGACAGCGCGGCCCACTTCATGTCGAGCAGGGCGGCTTCGACGACTTCGCCAAAGTCATACCCCTGGTTGAACTTCGAGGCCGCCTCGAGCTTCTCGATCATTTCAGCCGGGATGGTTTCGCCCGTCNGGTAGTGCTTGGCATAGTTCGACAGCACTTCGGGATAGGTCGCCCACATCTCGTTGACCTGGCTCGGATACTCCACGAAGTCGCGCGCGACCGCGGTGCCCGACAGGCTTTCGTAGCGCTGGTCGGCGAAGAAGCCGTGCAGCGCGTGGCCGAATTCGTGGAACAGCGTGTTGACGTTGTCGAAGCTGACCAGCTGCACTTCGCCTTCGGGTGCCTTGGGGATGTTGAGCACATTGTAGATCACCGGCTTGGTGCCCCACAGATCGCTCTGGTCGACGAAGTTGCTCATCCACGCCCCGCCGCGCTTGGACTCGCGCTGGAACGGGTCGAAATAGAACAGACCCAGCTCGCTGCCGTCACGGTCGAACACCGTGTAGGTCGTCACATCGGGGTGATAGACGGGCAGGTCGCTGCGCTTCTGGAAGGTCAGGCCGTAGAGCTTTTCGGCGGCATAGAACACGCCGTCCTCGAGCACGGTATCGAGCTGGAAATATTCCGCCATCGCGTCTTCGTCGAGGTCGTAGCGCTCCGCCTTGACCTTGTTGGCATAGCGGTACCAGTCCCACGGCTGGACTTCGAAATCACCCCCTTCGGCAGCGATCGCTTCGTTGAGCATGGCTGCTTCGCGGCGCTGCGTATTGGCCAGCGCGGGGACCATGCGTTCCATGAAGCCGAGCGCGGTGGCGGGTTTTTCGGCCATGCGATCCCACATCGCGTAGCTGGCCCAGTCGGCTTCACCGAACAGCGCGGCTTTCTCGGCGCGCAATTCGGCGATCCTGGCGACCAGCGGGCGGGTGTCGATCGCGGTCGTGCCATTGGCGCGGTTGTAGCTTGCCTTGAACAGCTTCTCGCGCGCGGCGCGATTTGTCATCGTCGGCAGCAGCGGCTGCTGCGTCGTGTTCTGCAGCGCGATCGCATATTTGCCCGCATAGCCCTTTTCGGCAGCAAGGTCGGCAGCCGCCTTGATGTCCGAATCGGTCAGCCCGGCGAGTTCGGCGCGGGTGTCGAAGATGACCGGCTGGTCGGCCATTGCAGCACGTGCCTGCTGGCCGAATTCGGTCGTGATCTCGGACAGTTCGGAATTGATCTGCTTGACCCGCTCGCGCTCGGCCTCGGTCAGCAGCGCGCCGGCGTGGACCATGCCCTGGTAGGTCTCTTCGAGCAGCCTGGCGTCTTCGCGCGTCATCGCCATGGCGGCGCGGTTGTCGTACACCGCCTTCACCCGCGCGAAAAGTTCGGGGTTGAGCGTGATGGAATCGCCATGCGCGGTCAGCTTGGGACTGATTTCGGTGTTGATCTCATCGAGCCGGTCGGTGGTGTTCGACCCCGTCACGGCAAAGAACACGCGCGCCACCCGGCCGAGCATGCGGCCCGACTTTTCCAGCGCGACGATGGTGTTGCTCATCGTCGGCGGTGCGGGATTGTCGATGATCGCCTGGATCTCGGCCTTCTGGATCGCCATGCCCTGTTCGAAAGCGGGTAGGTAATCGTCTTCCGAGATCTTCGAGAAATCGGGCGTCTGGAAGGGAAGCGTGCTGTCCGCGGCAAAATAGCCGGTTGCCTCGGGCAGGTCGGCGGCCGCCATGTCCGGCTGGCCGATGGTATCGAGGTCTTCGCCGTAAGCGGCGGAGCACCCTGCCAGCAGTGCGGCGGATGCGACGGTGGCCAGTATCTGGGCCTTCATAGTGTTCCCCTCAGGATTGGCGCGCCGGCGGGTAAGCCTGGCGCTGGAATACGAAGATGACTTGCGCGGATGGACGCCCCGGCACGCGCGCGCAAGCGCGGACACGTCACCGGTCGGCGCGTTTCCTACATTGGTCGAACGGCACGCGCTAACGCTGGTTCCGGCCGGCGGGCGCAGTCGCTGCGTCACGCGCCTCGCCCAGCGCGCGGCGATTGACGGTCATCAGCCGCGGACGGCCGCCTTCGCGGTCGACCACCAGCCATACTGCACCCAGTTCGAAAAACCCGCCCTGGTCTTTCGCCACGCTCATTTGCGACAGGTCCAGCCGTTCCAGCAGCGCAAGCATGTCGGCATCGAAAATTTCGTCGAACACGGCTTCGATCCCGGCGCGATCGGCGATCTCGCGGCGGTCCCCATCGCCGTCGATATACAGCAGCGGCAGGCCGACCTCGCGCANCAGCTTTGCCTTGTCGCCGCTGCGCGCTGCGGCGCGCAATGCAGCGATCGCGGCCTCGAACTGGCTCGCGCTGGTGCCGGTTGCGCAGGAAATCGCGCCGCCGTCGACGATATCGTGCGCGCGGTCGAATTCGGTGCGGCGTTCCTCCTGCGTGGACCACACCAGCAGCAGGCAATCGTCGGGCTGTGCGCTGCCTTCGGCAAGCAGGTGGGCGCGCACTTCGCTCTCGCGCTCGTCCTCGGGCATGCACCCGGCGAGCGCGCAACCAAGGGTCAGCGACAGGGGAAAGGCNGTTGTCGGTTTCATTCCNNTTCCAGCGCATATCGCATTACGGGCTCGTAGACAGAGCCTTCGGGACGCAGGAAGCTTTCGTACAACAGATAGGCATCGACCTCCCACGGGCCAAGACGCAAGCTCGCGGTCCGGGCCAGAAATGGCTCGAGCGAGCCGCTGGAGCGGTTGGTGCGCGCCAGCGTGACATGCGGATGGTATTTGCGGTGATCGGGTTCGACGCCGGCGGCAATGCAAATCTGTTCGATCCGGCGCCGCAGGCGCTGCAAGGTGACGTTGGGTTCCACGCCCGCCCACAGCGTATGCGTGCGGCCACTGCGGGCGAAGATACCGGTGCCCGAAAGCGCCATCCGGAATCGGGGAAGGGCGGCGGCGCGCAGGCGCTCGGCCAGCTCGTCCGCCAGATGGGCGTCGACTTCACCGATGTAACGCAGCGTAACATGCAGTTGGTCGTCGTCCTGCCACCGCACCGCATCGACGCCCTCCATCAGGTCGATCAGCGCGTCGCGGATCGCTGCGGGAGGGCGGATGCCGACGAAAAGGCGGTGGTACATGGTTCGGGTCTACAGGACGGTAGGGGACAGTCCGCCGCCTTTGGCGGAAAATCCCGTGGATGATGAGCTGAAAGCGATCAGGTGGAGGCGAGCCCGGGCATCTCGCGCGGGTCTTCATAGGCCGCTTCCATGAAGATTTTCGCGCGACGTTCGCTGCGATATTGCAAGCCCTTGGCGAATTGGCCGCCGGCATGCGTATAGTCCAGCTCGGCCGCGATCGCGTCGTAATCGCCGGCATCGATCGCGGCGTTCAGCCGCGGGCTCTCGCTCGGCGACACATTGCCGATCCCGACATTGTAAACCAGGTCGAGAAGCGCATCGAATTCGTGCTGGTGCAGCGGNAGNTCGCCGACCAGCTGGCGCACGCCTTCCTCGGCTTCGGCGAGATCGGCATCGAGAAANGCCAGCACCCGTTNCTCGCTGACCCGGTCACCGACGCGCAGCCTGTCTTCCGGTTCGACCANATGGCCGACGCCCACCGTGGGGTAGCCCGCGACATCGCGGTAGACGGTGTAGCGCACGCCTTCTTCTTCGATCAGCGCCTGCTTGAACGTGTCGCTCGCTGTCANCAGCGGTGCCGGCTTGCGCACGCCTTCGGCATATTGCGCGGTCATGTCNGCCGTATTGGACGGGGCGACGGGCGCAGGGCGGGGCGGGCCGGTAAAGGCTGCAAGGCCGAGCGCCCCCGCACCCAGCATCAGTGTNGCCCGCTTGCGGGTCGATAGCTGCGGCCTGACATCGAAGGCCTGTGCGGCGGCCCGGCGCGCACGGCGCAATTCACGGCGGTGCTGGCGTTCGCGGCGCAGCCGCTTGAGCAGGCTTCGCGGGCCTTCGCCGCGGCTGCCGCGCAATGTCGTATGCGACCAGTCGACCGCGTCGAGCGGCCGGTCCAGTTCGTCGAGAATCGCCTGCAGTGCGTCGGCGTTCCGGTTGTTTCGCGCTGTGTTCTGCCCGGTGGGGCCTGATGATTGCTTCCTGTGCGCGGTGTCCATTTCCATTGGCAGGGCACCTTTCGTTGATATTCGAATGAAGACACCTGCAAGTCTGGTCCGGGGTACGCGATTTCGTGAACCCGGCGCGGTGTCGGTCTTTCCCAATCAACGGGTGGGGCGGCTCGATGGTCCTCGGCTCGTCCCGGCGGGGCAACGCCCGGTCGGTGGCGGGTGCCCGTCAGGCGGCGCGGCGCACGCGGTTGCGGCCGGTGTTCTTCGCTTCGTAGCACGCCGCGTCGGCGCGCAGCAGCGCATCGTCCAGGCCCTCGCCGAAGCGCCAGCCGGTCAGGCCGATCGAGGCCGAAATACGGATATCGGGGTGCTCGGTGAACCCGCGGGCGATCTGCGCGATCGCGCTGCGGAGGCGTTCGGCGGCGTCGGCCGCCGCGCCATCGTCCAGCCCGCGCGTGATCACGAGGAATTCCTCGCCGCCCAGCCGAAACGCCTGGTGCCCGGCGGCTGCGGGCAGGGTGCCGCCCCATTCGCGAATGGCATCGGCCGTCGCGATCAGCACGTGGTCGCCCACGCCGTGACCGTATGTGTCGTTGATCGCCTTGAACCGGTCGAGATCGATGGTCATCAGGTGGCGCGGCTGGGTGCTGCGTTCGATCCGCGTTTCCTCGAACAGTTTGCGGCGGTTGAACAGACCCGTAAGCGGATCGCGCCAGCTGAGGAATTCCGCATGCGCCAGCGCATCGGCCAGGTCTTCCGACAACTGGCGGTTCTCGACCAGCACTTTCGCCGCGCTCTGGATGTGCTCGCCGGTGGAAGCGCTGTAGATGCGTATTCCGATGACGATCAGCGCAAGCATGACCACCAGCGCAGGATACTGCACCCCGGGATGCAGGACAATCATCCCCAGCACGGTGAGCCAGAAGCTCGCCAGCATGGCGTCGCGTGCCACTGGCAGGGCGGCAAGGGTGACGGCGATGAGCGTCACGACGATTACCACTACGCCGCGCACNAGATTGACNGCCACGACCGAACTGTCGGGCGGCGGCGGCCACAGCATCAGCGCCAGCGTGATGCCGGTCAGGCACATGGCGAACAGGACGACCCGTCTGGCCGATTGCGCAGGCTTGCGTGCTCGCATCACGCGTTCGAGCTCGCCGACAGCCTTGTGCGTATAGACGAAGGACGCCGCGCGCAGCAGCAGGAGGACCGTCATGGCAGCCGCGTTGGGCAGCATGGCGACACCGGCGGCGAGCATGGCCAGCCCGATCATGCTCGCCAGAACTGAGCGACGCTCGCGCTCGAGCATGGCAATGACCGCCTCGCGCTCGATCTCGAAAGGATCGACCGCCAGCCGCGTGAGCCCCTGGCTCGCAGTGTCGTCAAAACGGCTATCGGTGAACAATGGTGCGACCCTTCGTGTCCCGCGCATCGCGGGCGCTGCGGCATAGCGCCAATTGGTTAACGAACTCCAACGCGAAAATCACCATGTAGTAGCCTGCCACGACCGTGCCCCTACCGGTAGCTCGATTGTGACAATGGTTTGACAATCGATCGGTGCCCGCCGCCCGCTGCAATCGATCGGCAGCGTTGTAAATCGCGCCGGCGAACCCACATTCGCGGCACCACTGCGGCCGCCCTTGCGTTCGGCCCGTACCCGCCCTTGACCCTAGCGAACAATTCGGGAACACGTTTCCTTCATGGCACTCACCAAAATTTCCGTCCGCGGCGCGCGTGAACACAATCTCAAGGGCGTCGACATCGACCTGCCGCGCGACAGCCTGATCGTGATCACCGGCCTCAGCGGTTCGGGCAAGTCGAGCCTCGCCTTCGACACGATCTATGCCGAAGGGCAGCGGCGCTATGTGGAATCGCTCAGCGCCTATGCGCGGCAGTTCCTCGAGATGATGCAGAAGCCCGATGTCGAGCATATCGACGGGCTTTCCCCCGCGATCTCGATCGAGCAGAAGACCACCAGCCGCAACCCGCGCTCGACCGTCGCGACAGTGACCGAGATCTACGACTACATGCGCCTGCTGTGGGCGCGCGTGGGCGTACCCTATTCGCCCGCCACCGGCCTGCCGATCGAGGCGCAGACCGTCTCCAACATGGTCGACCGGGTAATGGAACTGCCCGAGGGCACACGCATCTACCTNCTCGCCCCCGTGGTGCGCGGGCGCAAGGGCGAATACCGCAAGGAACTGGCCGAATGGCAGAAGGCGGGCTTCACCCGTGTGCGCATTGACGGCGAGCTTCATGCGATCGAGGACGCGCCCGCGCTCGACAAGAAGTTCAAGCACGACATCGAGGTGGTGGTCGACCGGCTCGCGGTGAAGGAGGGCATCGAGACCCGCCTTGCCGACAGTTTCGAAACCGCGCTCAAGCTGGCCGAAGGGCTCGCCTATGTCGATCTCGCCGATGGCGCGGTGCCCGGGCGCGAGGAGGAGGGCGCGACCGCCGGCGGCGCGATGAAGGGCGCGGGGCTGCCCGCCAACCGCATCGTCTTTTCCGAGAAATTCTCCTGCCCGGTCAGCGGCTTCACGATCGAGGAAGTCGAACCGCGATTGTTCTCCTTCAACGCGCCGCAGGGTGCCTGCCCGACCTGCGACGGCATCGGTGAAAAGCAGCTGTTCGACCCGCAGCTGGTCGTCCCCAACGAAGCGCTCAGCCTCAAGAAGGGCGCGGTGGTGCCCTGGGCGAAGAGCAACCCGCCGTCGCCCTATTACATGCAGGTGCTCGCCTCCCTCGCGAAGGAATACGAGTTCGACCTCACCACCCCATGGCAGGAGTTCGACAAGGAAATCCGCGACATCATCCTCCACGGCACCAAGGGTCGCGCGATCCCGCTCACTTTCAAGGACGGACGCAAGAGCTACACCGTCAAGAAGCCCTTCGAGGGCGTGATCGGCAATCTGAACCGCCGCATGCTCCAGACCGAGAGCGCGTGGATGCGCGAGGAGCTGGCCAAGTTCCAGACCGCGCAGCCCTGCGAGACCTGCAATGGCAAGCGGCTCAACCCCAAGGCGCTCAGCGTCAAGATCCCCGGCCCTGCAGGCCCGACCGACATCGCCACCCCGACGCAGATGAGCGTCGCGGATGCCAAGGCGTGGTTCCTCGGGCTCGACGGGCACCTGACCGACCAGCAGGCGCAGATCGCCAAGGCCATCCTCAAGGAAATCAACGAGCGGCTGGGCTTCCTCGACAATGTCGGGCTCGACTATCTCAACCTCGACCGCACTTCAGGTACGCTGAGCGGGGGCGAGAGCCAGCGCATCCGCCTCGCCAGCCAGATCGGCAGCGGGCTCTCGGGCGTGCTCTACGTGCTCGACGAACCCAGCATCGGCCTCCACCAGCGCGACAACGACCGGCTGCTCGAAACGCTGAAGCGCCTGCGCGACCTCGGCAATACGGTGATCGTGGTCGAGCATGACGAGGACGCGATCCGCGCCGCCGATTACGTGGTCGATCTCGGCCCCGGCGCGGGCGTCCACGGGGGCGAGGTGGTCGCCGAGGGCACGCTCAAGCAGGTGCTGAAGAACAAGAAATCGCTCACCGCCGCCTATCTCACCGGCCGCCGCGAAATCGCGGTCCCCGCCACGCGCCGCAAGGGCAATGGCCACCAGCTCACCGTCCACGGCGCGCGCGCCAACAACCTCGCCAATGTCACCGCCAGCCTGCCGCTCGGCACCTTCACCTGCGTCACCGGCGTCTCGGGCTCGGGCAAGTCCAGCTTCACCATCGACACGCTCTACGCCTCCGCCGCGCGCGAACTCAACGGCGCGCGCATCGTCGCGGGCGCGCACGACAAGGTCACCGGGCTCGAATATTGCGACAAGGTGATCGAGATCGACCAGTCGCCCATCGGCCGCACCCCGCGCTCCAACCCCGCCACCTACACCGGCGCCTTCACCCAGATCCGCGACTGGTTCGCCGGCCTCCCCGAAAGCCAGGCGCGCGGCTACAAGCCCGGGCGCTTCAGCTTCAACGTCAAGGGCGGCCGCTGCGAGGCGTGCCAGGGCGACGGCCTCATCAAGATCGAGATGCACTTCCTGCCCGACGTCTACGTCACCTGCGAACAATGCGGCGGCAAGCGCTACAACCGCGAAACGCTCGAGGTGAAGTTCAAGGGCCACTCGATCGCCGACGTGCTCGACATGACGATTGAGGATGCGGAAGAATTCTTCAAGGCGGTCCCGCCAATCCGCGACAAGATGCACATGCTGAACGAGGTCGGCCTCGGCTATGTCAAGGTCGGCCAGCAGGCGACCACGCTGTCGGGCGGCGAGGCGCAGCGCGTCAAGCTCGCCAAGGAACTCGCCAAGCGCAGCACCGGGCAGACGCTCTACATCCTCGACGAGCCCACCACGGGCCTGCATTTCGAGGATGTGCGCAAGCTGCTGGAAGTGCTCCACCGGCTGGTCGAGCAGGGGAACTCAGTGGTGGTGATCGAGCACAATCTCGATGTGATCAAGACCGCCGACCATGTGCTTGATTTGGGGCCTGGCGGCGGTGTGCGCGGGGGTGAGGTTGTGGCGCAGGGGACCCCCGAGGAAGTTGCAGCCGTCGACGCGTCCTACACTGGCCATTACCTGCGCCCAATGCTGGCTCGTCAGAAAGAAGCCGCAGAATAGCCCACCGTCACCCCGGACCTGATCCGGGGCCGGTGCTACCACTTCCTGCAACCGGAGAAGCGGTTTTCCGCCCTTCCGCCTCACCCGCAGCGGCAGGGCGGCGACCATGGCTAAGCACGTTCCCAAGTCCGCCGGCCTTGCCATCCTCGCCGTGATTACGGCGCTCGTCCTCTGGGACGCAAGCCGCACCAGCGACGCGCTCGACGAGCTGGGCCGCGATGCGCACGCCTCGCGCTACGAGGCCTGCCACGACAAGAGCCACGAACCAGCCTCACGCAGCACAAAGATAGCCGGTTCTGACGCTACGTGACGAATGTAGCGGAGAAACGCGGCGCCGAACGTGTCTACGGCAGTTATGACGCCGCAACGATTACCGACATCGTGCGAATTGCGCGCGGCCAACGGGTCTGGGTTTGGTTGATACTATCTGTTTAAGTGTGGGGACCACACTTTCGGGCGGCGAGGCGAAGCGCGTCAAGCGGTTCGACGAACTCAGCAATCGCAGGACCGATCAGACGCTCTATATCTTAACGAGACCACTATGTGCCCGCATTGCGAGGGATGGGTTCCTCGATGTGAGGCAGAGTGGATATCGAAGCATGAACTGCCTCTTGGTCGTACATATTCTGCTAGCAACTCAGATGAGCTTCGCTCTGTCTTAGAAAATTCTTAGGAGAACACCTAGTGAAGAATCGTTTGCCTTTACCGGACCAGAGTACGAAAGATTGGCATCGGGGAGAATAATTTTTGCCATTGGCAAATCAGAAGTGGGGGGGAAAATGAGATATCTCAAATTTCGAATTGAGAACTTTAAAGGCATCAAGGAAACCGAAGTCGATCTCAGAACGTCGACGGGTGCAAATGTCTTTTCCCTCGTCGGACTCAATGAGAGTGGGAAGACCACGATCTTAGAAGCGATCCATAGTTTCTCACCCGATTACCGCACTCGAACCCTCCGAAAGGTATCGTACAGGGGCGACGCCGCAGACGCAAAAGAGAGGTTGCCTAGGCATCTCTTAGCTCGGTTTACAGGCGACATAGTGGTTGAAGCGACAGTCGCGGTTGATGAGCGCGACAAGCACAACATTCGGGAAATGATGAAAGCGGAAACCGGCGCCAAAACGATCAATGGCGAAATCCCTGACCAATTCACGTTGCGGCGTTCTGACCGATTTGAGCGTGGTGATTACGTTGGGACTTCCAGAGATTTCTCCTTCGATATCGAACTCAAGAAAAAGGGTGATAGGAAGTTCAAGCCTCCGACCGAAGAGGATCGAATGAACATATACTCTTCGATTTATGAGTACACACCAGATATCGCATATCATGACAGCTTCCTATTTGATTTTCCNAAGAAAATTTACCTAACTTCCCGCCCGGGAGCGGGAGACTGGGTTTACCGCAAAATGTTCGAAGATGTTCTGGCGGCGGGGAGAGTTCCTTATGAGCTAGAAGATATTGCAAAACGGATAAGGTCGGAAAAATACAAAAAGAGTTGGCTTGAGGTATTAACGTCCTGGGCGGAAAATGATGACAAATTGCGTGTACAACAAATTATAGACCAGGCGTCGGAAACTATAACTCGATCTATATTTGGTAAATGGAATAAGATTTTCAAGGAAGACGTTGGCGACAAAGAAATCTCGATTCAATATGGCGTTGAAAAAGGTAGAAGCTACGACAAGGAGACGAGAACCTACATCGATTCAGATAACCATGACATTTTCGTCTCATTAGAAATTAAAGACGGTACTAGGCGTTTCCCCATTCAAGACAGATCGCTTGGGTTTAGATGGTTCTTCGCATTTCTACTCTTTACTCAATTTCGTACTCGCAGGGATGAACAACGTCCTGTGCTCTTCCTTTTCGATGAACCTGCCGCAAACCTCCACTCAGCGGCTCAAGAACGGCTGATTGAAAGTTTTCCGGAGATAGCCACCGGAAATAATATGCTCATCTATAGTACGCACTCTCATTACATGATTAGTCCGGATTGGTTAGAGCAGACGTTCATAGTAACAAACGCTGCTGATGCTCCCGATCAAAGCCTGTTAGAATCGGCGGTGGCAGAGGATGAGTTTTTAGATATCAAAGCGCATTTATATCGAAGCTTTGCAAACGATCATCCATCAGAAACAAGCTACTTCCAACCAATAATTGATAGAATTGAAGTCGTTCCCAGTCGATTCGATGCCTCTTTTCCAAGTATAATAGTTGAAGGGAAGAGCGATTTTTACATGCTTAGATACGCAGCGCAGCTCCACAAGCAAGATGATATGCGTCTGATCCCAGGCACAGGGTCTGGGACATTTGAAGCGCTTATTGGGCTTGGGGCTACCTGGGGTACGAAATTCTTATTCCTATTGGATAGCGACAATGCAGGAATTAAGGAAAGAAAACGATATGCGATGGACCACGGAGCGCGAGAGAAATCCATTTGCGCGCTCGGCGATTTGAGCGATAATTTGGTCGAAATTGAGGACTTACTTGATGGTGACGCGCGCGAAACTATAAAAAGTTCTCTCGATGTAGATAAGCTTACCAAAAAGGGGGTAATGAGATTCTTTCAGGAATCGTTAGCTAAGCGGGATATTATAGAAGTGAGTCCAAAATTTAAGGTTAACTCTGGTTTATTGTTAGATAGATTGTATAATTTGTTGGAAGATTTGGATTAGTAGCTCTACTACTATAGTGCAGGTAGTAATAATAGGTATCGTTTCGCAGTTGGAAAGAGAATCCTGAAACTCCCCGTTTTCCTGTCCTACATGTCCCTCGCTGTATAAATAGCCCGGTTCCCTGACACCAATCTACAGGTGAACCATGATGTCGCCCCCCGTACTCGACCTTGCGACTAATCCCATCATCCTCCACCCCGATCTCGACACCGACGATACCCGCGCGCCGCAGACGCAGTTTGTGGTCGAGCGGCAGGTGGCCTTTCTCGAGGCGCTGGCGACCACCGGCTCCGTCCGCGCGGCGGCGGCGCGGGCGCGGGTGTCGCACCAGACCTGCTACCGCGCGCGCCGGGCCAGCGCGGGCTTCGGGCGCGCCTGGGATGCGGCGCTGGTGGTCGCGCGCGGTGCGGCCGAGGCCAAGCTCGCCGATTACGCCATGAACGGGGTCGAGGAGGAGGTGTGGTATCACGGCGAGCACAGGGGCGAGCGCCGGCGCTTCTCCGACCGGCTGCTGCTGGCGCATCTCGCGCGGCTCGACCGGATGCGCGGCGATGAACGGATCGAGGCACTCGCGGAGGATTTCGACGGCATGATCCTGCGGCTGCGCCGCGGCGAGCCGATCGAGCCCGAACCGGCCGATCCCGACCCTGCCGAAGCCGCGCAGGAGGGGTGCGGCACTTCTTCGCCTGGACCGTGTAACAGGCGGTCCATGTCTCGGGCCCAGTCTCGGGTAAAGTCTCGGGCCAAACCGCAGGACGATGAGGGGGCGGGGGCAGCCTCCGACCCGGGCGAACCGCGCTGCGACTGCGCTGGTGCGCGCCACGGGACTGATCGCGGGCAGAAGCATTACCGGCGCGGGGCGCAGGGTCCCGAACCGGTGATCAATGTCGCGGGCGAGGGGCCCTGCTGCGACGCGCCCGACTGGCCGCAGTGCCGCGATTGCCCGCACTATCCCCCCGTCGGCCGGATCCTGCGCGAAATGGAGGAAGCACGCCCCGCCGGCGCCCCCGCTCCGCACGAACAGGGCAACGGCGCCGCGGTCGAGGGCGTGCAGATCGAGGCCTTCTGCGCGGGGCTCGCGCAGTGGTGGCTGCTGACCAGCGAGGAAGAGCTGGAGCGCGCGCTGGCGGAGATGGAGGGAGATGAGGGGTAGGGGGTGAGGGTGAGTGTGGGGAGAAAGCAGGAGTCCTTGTGTTCCGAACCGACATCCGTCGGTTCGTCCTCGCTAGACGTGCAGCAAGCTGCACCCGCTGCGGGCGCGCGGTCGCGCTTGCCGTTCGCTGGTCGCGAACGGAACTTGCGCGGTAGGATAGAGGAGCGCTCTGGTTCCGAGCCGCAGGCGAGGCAAGGCCGGAAGCGTAGTCGAAGACGCAGCTGGCCGAAGGCCACCTGCACGGCCGCCCGCAGGGGCCCGCAGGAGCGCAGCGACGGAGGAACCGCCCCGAGGACGAAGCCGCGGATGCGGCTTCGAAAAGCAAAGACTCAAACGTTGATCAGCCCGAACTTGAGCCCCTTGACCGCGGCCGAGGCGCGGTCGGTCACGTCGAGCTTGGCGAAGATGCGCTTGATGTGCGTGGCGATGGTCGGGCGCTTGTTGCCGAGGATCATCGCGATCTCCTCATTGCTCTTGCCGCGCGCGATCCAGTGCAGGATGGTGATCTCGCGCGGGGCCAGGTGCGGGCGCTCGACCTCTTCGGACGCCAGCTGGTCGATCCGCAAATGGGTCGCCTGCGCGACGCTGTGGAGGATCGGAACATCGGCATGCGCGATGCGGTCCTCGTGGTCGATCATGGTGATGGAGAACACTGCGATGTGCTGGCGCGGGCCGAAGGTCGGCAGCAGGAAGCCGTCGGTCAGCCCGTGCTCGCGCGCCGCGTCGATGAACAGCTGCTGGTTGCCGGTCAGCCGCCCCTCGGCGACATCGACCAGCCGCAGCGGCCGGCCCGCGCGCGCGGCGAGGCCGGGCAGCGGGTCGTACTCGGCGAGGCGCTCGCGGTAGCTGGCGACGAAGCCCTCGGGGAAGCCGAAGGAGGTCACCTCGCTGCGCCCCGGATCGGTGCGCGAGGGGCGCGCGTAGCTCAGCGCGGCGAAGCCCTGCGTACGGAAGAAGGCGCGCGCGACCGCGAAGACCGCGCCTTCGTCCTCGGCTGCGGCGATCTGGCGGATGGCCTGGCTGTCGTCCATGGCGTGCGTCGAACCTCCCCCGAAGGCATGCGGTCTGCGGCATGCCTTCACTGGATGTCATCCACTCGCATGACATGCAAGCGTGTCGGCATGTTGGCGGGCAAAGGGCCGTACATGAATACCGCATCGGGCCCGTTGGCGCTGCGAAGCACGTATCTCTACGTAGTGTCTATGGATGTAGTGCACATGGGTGACATGCATTCAGACGACTAGGGAAAATACCGCGTTAATCATAGTCAAAGGGCAGGGCCGGGGGGACCATCGCTTGACCGACCCGGGGGGAATTGACGGAACGGGATCGTCACGCGATGCAAAACTCTACCTTTGTTGTCATCGACAGCAACTATCGGACACGTCACGAGCTGGTGCGGGCACTCGGCACGATGGCCTATGTGGTGCCTGCGGATTCGCTCGAGGAACTCGGCGGGCGCTGGCCCGAACAGGGCTGGCTGCTCGTCCACGACACCGGCACGCAGGTGGCCGACACCCAGCGCGCGCTGCGCGAGGCGGGGCAGTACCTGCCGGTGGTTCCCTATTCGCAAGGCGCCAGCATCGCGCATGTGATGGACGCGCTCTCCGCCGGTGCGGCAGGCTATCTCGAATGGCCCTCGGCGCATGACGCGCTGCAGCGCAGCCTGGAAACAATCATGGCGCGCAAGTGGCAGGGCTCGGCGACATCGCTGGCACAGGCTCGCGCCAAGCAGCGCATCGACCTGCTTTCGCCGCGCGAGAAGGAAGTGCTGACCAGCGTCTGCGAAGGCTATTCGAGCAAGGAAGTCGCGCGGACGCTCGGGATCAGCCCGCGCACGGTGGAGCTGCACCGCGCGAATGTGCTGACCAAGCTCGGCGTGCGCAATGTTGCGGCTGCGGTGAAGCTGTCGGTCGAGGCGCAGCTCGAGAGCGCCCCTACCGAGACGCCACAGTCCGAGCCATCCGAGATGGCTGCCTGACGACGGGGCACCTGCGGCCCGCGGGCCGTCCTATGGTTCGAGTATGGCGAGGTGGACGGTGCCATGCCCGCGGCGGATCAGGCCCAGCTGCGATGCCGCGGCCCGGCTGACGTCGATCACGCGGTTGCCATGAAACGGCCCGCGGTCGTTGATCCGCACGGTAACGCTTTTCCCGCTGCTGGGGTTGGTCACCTCGACCAGCGTGCCGAACGGCAGCGTGCGATGCGCCGCGGTCAGCGCATGCATGTCGAAGCGCTCGCCGCTGGCCGTGCGGCGGCCATGAAAACGGCGGCCGTAGTAGGATGCCACACCCACACCCAGAGGGCGCGCAGCGGGCGCGACCTCGACCGGTGGTTCGATCGTCGAAAGATCGACGACCCGGCCTGCCGGTTCGGGCGGGGGCGGTAGCGCCTCGAAACGCGCAAAGCTGGTCTCGAAGGCCGGCTGCCCGCCCACCGCATGTGTGCGTTCCTGCGGCTGCGCGGCAGTGGCCGGCATGGCAAGTGCGGCAAGTATCACCATGCTGCGTAGCGCGCGATTGACCATGATCGGACCTCCCGTTCGGTTCACGGGGATATAGGCGATAGAAACGGGCGAGTCCCACCGGCGGGGGCCGGTTGCCCCATTGGCGCCACAGTTCGTCGTGTCTCGCGATGCCGGACGGAAATTTCCGGGTTCGCCCGTCAGCGGTGCCCGCAAATGCAAATGGGGCCGGCATCGCTGCCGACCCCACTCTCACCGATGCGTGGACTTGCCTTGCGACAAGCACTTGGCATCCAGTGCCTGTCCTTCCATCCTATCCTGAGACAGGGGCGGAAGGATCCGTCACCGGCGCTCGCACCGGCATCCGACCTCGCCCTCCAGCAGGCCCATCGGGGTGCGTCAGGCCGAAGCCCTCGCTTCCCTTGCCGAGCCGGCCTTCGCCGGGCGGTGCCGCGATCCGGCTTTCCCTTACTGGCCGAAGCTTCAGGCAGAGGGGCGCGGATCGGGTATGAAACCGTCAGCTGCGCCGCCTCCTTGGCATTCGACCGGGTCAGCCCGATCCATGGACAATGAACTTTGCGCTTCCGTCATCGACCGTCTTGCTGCGGGCTTGCGCCTTCCGCAATACGGCCTCTGGAAACACATGGACAGCATTCCCCATGTCTTTCCGGTGTGGAATTCCAAAGCGATTTCAAGCCGTTAAGCCCTGATCGCGTTGGCTTTCCAAGCCGTTCCGATAGATGAAAGCTGCGCCCGGTCGAACGATTCGTCCAGCGCCGGACGGGCAAGTTTTCCACTTTTCCAGCTTTTCGCTGTGGAGGAGAGTGGAAAACTCAACCGGCTGCCGCAAACCTGCTCCGAGGCAGGTCCGCAGTCAGCGATCGCGCTTGGCAAGCAGCCTGAGGCGCAGCGCGTTGAGCTTGATGAAGCCTTCCGCATCCTGCTGATCGTAGGCGCCGGCATCGTCCTCGAACGTCACATGCGCTTCGGAATAGAGCGTGTCGTCCGACTTGCGGCCGACCACCATGGCATTGCCTTTGTACAGCTTGAGCCGCACGGTGCCCGAAACCTTCTCCTGGCTGAGGTCGATCGCCGCCTGCAGCATTTCGCGCTCGGGGCTGAACCACAAGCCATTGTAGACCAGCTCGGCATAGCGCGGCATCAGTTCGTCCTTCAGGTGCGCGGCGCCGCGGTCGAGCGTGATCTGTTCGATCCCGCGATGTGCGCGGGCGTAGATCTCGCCGCCCGGCGTCTCGTACATACCGCGGCTTTTCATCCCGACGAAGCGGTTCTCGACAAGATCTAGCCGGCCGATGCCATGCTTGCGGCCAAGGTCGTTAAGCGCGGCGAGCAGCGTGGCGGGGCTCATGGTCTTGCCGTCGAGCGAGACGCCGTCGCCCTTCTCGAAACCGATCTCGATATATTCGGGGGTGTCGGGCGCGTTTTCCGGATGGTCGGTGCGCGAATAGACGTAATCTGGGGTCTCTTCCCACGGATCCTCGAGTACCTTGCCTTCGGACGAGGTGTGCAGCAGGTTCGCATCGGTCGAGAACGGGCTTTCGCCGCGCTTGTCCTTGGGCACAGCGATCTGGTGCTTTTCCGCCCATGCGATCAGCGCGGTGCGGCTGGTCAGGTCCCATTCGCGCCACGGGGCAATAACCGTGATGTCCGGGTCGAGCGCATAGGCCGAGAGTTCGAAGCGGACCTGGTCGTTGCCCTTGCCCGTGGCACCATGCGCGATCGCATCGGCATCGGTTTCCCGCGCGATTTCGACCAGGCGCTTGGAAATCAGCGGCCGCGCGATGCTGGTGCCGAGCAGGTAGTCGCCTTCATACCGGGCATTGGCACGCATCATCGGGAAGACGAAGTCGCGCACGAACTCCTCGCGCAGGTCCTCGATGTAGATGTGCTTGTCGGGAATGCCCATTGCACGGGCTTTCTCGCGCGCGGGTTCGATTTCCTCGCCCTGTCCCAGATCGGCGGTGAAGGTCACCACTTCGAGCCCGCGCTCGACCTCGAGCCACTTGGCGATGACCGAGGTATCGAGACCACCGGAATAGGCGAGGACGACGCGTTTGATATCGGACATTGGGGCACCTTCACTGTTCGAGGCGCGCCGCTAGCAGGGCGAGGGGGCTCTAGGCAATCGATTCACGCTTTGGCGATAACAAGCGTACATGCGCCGATGTCTTGGCCGCGTCCTGAGGCCGAGGAGGGCGGATAGGGGGCGCCTGACCCCGCAGCGAGCGCGGGCCACACCGAATATGGCGTGGAAAAGCGTTCAGCGAAGCTGGCTGTCCTTGCTGCCGCGGCGGTTGATCCCCGTGCTGCGCGCGCTGGCATCGAGACCCGACTGGCATCCGACGCAGCGCTTCACGCCCGGCAGCGCCTCACGCCGCCGCTCGGGAATCTCCTCGCCGCATTCGATGCACCACTGTTCGCTTTCGCCCACGGGCATGCGCGACCGCGCGGCGCTGACCGCGTCGGAAATAGTGTCGTCGATCTGGTCCTGTACCGCGCCGTCGCGCGCCCAACCACCTGCCATGGCTTCTTCCTTTCCGGGCGAATGTGGGTGTCCAACCAGCTGGAATCAACCGGATGCGTAGCGTCAGCGGCTTGCAGCATGCCGCCAAAGTGCCAGACTACGCCCGCAGGCAGACAGGGAGAACTTGGATGGCCGAGCCAAAGACGCAGCCCCGCGAAACGGACCCGGCCGATTTTCTCGCCACGGTCGAACCCGCGCGCAAGCGAGAGGAAGCGCGCCAGCTCGACGAGCTGTTTCGCCGCGTCACCGGGGAAGAGCCGTGCATGTGGGGACCGAGCATCATCGGATATGGCGCCTATCGCACGACCTACGCGAGCGGGCGCGCAGTGCACTGGATGCGGACCGGTTTCAGCCCGCGCAAGGCACGGCACTCGCTGTATCTGATGGGCGGCTATTGCGACGAGGAAACGGGCGGTCGCCACGCCGCTTCGCTCGAGCGGCTGGGCAAGCATGCGCGCGGCAAGAGCTGCCTCTATGTGAACAAGCTGGCCGATATCGACCTCGCAGTGCTCGAAGAGATGATCCGGACGGATTGGGATGCGATGAAGCGCCGCTATCCCGATTGATCAGATCCCCGCATACCACTGGTAGCCGGCGCGATCTTCCCAGTAGCCGCCCTTGCCGAGCCCGATATCGTCGAGGCTGGCGACGGCTTCGATCCCGGTCAGATACTTGGCGTGTTTGTAACCCAGCTGGCGCTCGATCCGCATGCGCAGCGGCGCCCCATTGCGGATGGGAAGCGGTTCCCCGTTTAGCCGGTGCGCCACGATGGTTTGCGGGTGGTAGGCATCGATCAGGTCGACGCTTTCGTAATAGTCCTGGCCGTTGAGATTGTCGGCGCAGCGGAAGACGATGAAGCGTGCTTCCTCGCGCAGACCGGCAGCGTCGAACAGCAGCGACAATTGCGGTCCGGTCCATTCGCCGATCGCGCTCCACCCCTCGACACAGTCGTGCCGCGTGATCTGCGTGCGCTGCGGCAGCCGCCGGATATTCTCCATGCTCAGGCTGAGCGGTGTTTCGACCAGCCCGCCGACGGTCAGTCGCCAATTGGCAAAGCCTTCCTCCGCATGCGCCGGATAGCCGTCCGTTTGCGGATCGGTCGATCCATTGCCGCGGAAATAGGGCGAGATGGCGCTGCGCGGGTATTCGGGCGCCAGGGCGGTGCGGTCGGTCAGCAGCCGATGGGCGCTCTCGTGCCATTTCTCCGCTGCGCCCAGCAACGCCTGGCCCGGCTGGCTATCGGCCACCCGGTTGCATCCGGCGACGAAAGCCGCACCCAGGGTGACGAGGAAATTGCGCCGCTTCATGCCTGGCTGCCCCCGGAGATCATCGCGCGCATCTGTCCGATGGGGCCGGACAGCAGGACCAGCAGGACATGGACGACGAAAAATCCCGCCAGTGCGAAAGCGAAGATAAAGTGCAGCGAACGCGCGGATTGCCGGCCGCCCATCGCTTCGACCAGCCAGCCGAAGGTGGGTTCCATCCCCGGGCTGATCGCGATGCCGGTCAGGACCATCATCGGCAGGAACACCCCCAGTACAAGGCCGTAAGCGAGCTTCTGGAGGAAATTGTATTTTCCCGCGCCGTGATCGAACTCGAGCCGCAGGTGCGCGCGGACATCGCGCCATATCGCAGCGGGACGCCATTCGCTGCGGCGAGTGGCGATGTCGCGAACGAAGTGCCGATTGGCAAGCATGGCGACCCACATGAACAACAAGCCCAGCGCATAGGGCCACGCCATCAATATGTGCCAGTCGCGCGCGACTGCGAGGCTGTAATAGCCCGGAATGGTCATCCAGTCGGGAAAGCGCGGCACTGCCAGCCACGCCTGTTCGGGGGCAAAGCCCCAGTCGCCCCAGTACAGCCGGCGATGCGCATTGGAGATCGTCAGCCCGGACATGAACAGCACCACCACACACAGCAGGTTGAGCCAGTGCCACAGACGGGTGCTGAGCGCGTGGCGCTTCACGCTGCCTGCCCCGCGCGCGCGAGGTAGATCACGTCGCGCGGCTGCGACAGCAGGTGCTGGCCGCTGTCGATATACAGCGTCTGCCCGCTGGCGAGGTGGCCAGCGGCAAGGAACAGCGCGGCATCGGCCACTTCGTCGGCGCCGGTCTTGCGGCCCAGCAGGTTCATCCGGTGCGAAATCTCGGTTTCCTCCTCGCTCTGGTCGTGGCTGGCAAGGATGGCGCCTGGCGCCAACGCATAGACCCGGTCGCGCGCGCCCGCCGCACCCATCGCGAGCATCGGCACGGTCGCTGCGACCGCATGTTTGCTCATGGTGTAGCTGAAGAAATCGGGATTGGGATTGGCCAGCTTCTGGTCGGTCAGCTGGATCACCCGCCGCCCGCCCGGGGCCTGCGCCCCGGCAAGATAGGCCTGAGCCATGCGTGTCGGGGTGCGCGCGTTGACCTGCATCGTGCGCGCATTGGTTTCCGGATCGAGCGCAGTCACCCGGTCCGGGTCGAATATCGCCGCGCAATTGACCAGTGCGCGCCAGTCACCCAGCCGCTGCGCCAGCGTTTCGACCATCGCCACCGCCGCATCACCATCGGCAAGGTCGCACTGGAGGCATTCCGCCGATGGCAACGTTTCGGCAAGGCGTTCGGCTTCGCTGCGCGAGGAGCCGTAGTGGATCACGACATGCCAGCCCGCCGCGCCAAAGCGGCGCGCGATGGCGGCACCGATCCGTCTTGCTCCACCGGTTACGAGCACTGCTGGCCTGGGATCAGTCATCGCCTACGACCATAGCGCCGCGCGCACCAAAGAAAAGGCGCGCCGCCACCTGAGGGGAGGGTGGCGACGCGCCTCGTGCACAGCCCCCGAGGGATCGGAAGGGGGCTGGATCAGGAGTCGATCAGGCGGTTACCGGCACTGCAGGCTGCCGCGGTCGATCTCGCGACCGACGAGCCCGCCGACCGCGCCGCCGAGTATTGCGCCGAGCGTGCGATCGCCGTTGCCGGCAAGCTCGTGTCCGGCAAGCGCGCCGACCCCGGCGCCGATCACCAGCCCGGTCGTGCCGTTGTCGCGCTTGCAGTAATACCGGCCGTCACCGCCGCGCCACATGCGGTCGCTGCGGCTGATCCGGCGCGGTTCGTAATAGCGTCCGCGGTCGTAGTAGACGCGGTCCTTGGCGCGCTTGCCGTGGGCGGGGGCCCAGGAGGGCGGGTCCGCAGCGGCCGGGGCGGAAAGGCCGGCACCCGTAAAGGCAAGCGCTCCGGCGGCGAGGGTGAGGGTGAGTTTCTTCATTGTCGTATCCGTTCGGCGATTGTGTCGGTTCGGGAACGGCGAGACATGGCGCCGGGTCCACAACCTGTGATGAACGGGACGCCGAACTGGGAATAACGCGACAGACCGTGCAATATCTCGCGATAAAGCGTTAGGTTTGGAGCCGTGCGCGCGCCTCGCCGCGCAGTTCATCGCTCAAACGGGGGAGCGCAGCCAGCTGTTCGCATTCCTCGCGCGTGGGCTTGTGCGCCGGATCGTAGAACTTGGCGAACACATGCGCGACGTTCCACACCGCATGTCCGATTTCGACACGTTCGAGCGTATCGCCGGCCTGCGCCGCGCCTTCTTCGATCACCCGGTAATACCAGCCGCAATTGTGCTGCTTGACGATGCGCGCGACCATGCCCTTGCGGCCGAAATGATGTTCAATCTTCCAGCACGGTTTGCGCGGCTGGCTCACTTCCAGCAGCGCGCTGCCCAGCCGGAAACGGTCGCCGATATGGACCGCGTCCTCGGTCAGACCCTCCGCAACGATGTTCTCGCCAAATGCCGCGGGGCGCGAAAGCAGGTCGTGGCCGCCCAGCCACGCATCCCATTCGGCATAGTGGTCGCGCGGGTAATGGTGCACCGCCATGTCCGGCCCGCCATGATGTTCGGTATCGGCCACCATGTCGCCTGCGAGGCCGAAACTGCGGATCGCGACGGTTCCTGCCAGTGGACGCTTGTCGATCGCGCTCATCTCGGCGCCGTTGAAGGGCTGGGGCTGTCCGGCACACAGCGCGGTGACATCGATTTTCATGCAGGCTCCTTGCGCAGGGTGAAGGCCGCCCAGTCGCGCTGGACGCCGTCGGCACCCTTGCCGCGATAGCAAACCATGTCGACGATCGCGAACCCCGCCACGCGATAGGCGCTCTCGAGCCATGGCTCGCCGGGCAAATTGGTCAGCCGCCCCAGCGGATCGCGGCCTTCGCCCGTTCCGAGCTTGTAATTGGCAAAATGCCAGCCACCGGGACGGAGCGCATCATGGATGGCGGCCAGCACCGCGGGCAGGTCCGTGCGCGCGACATGCAACAGGCAGGCATGCGCCCAGACCGCGTCATAGGCATCCACCGCATCGAGCTCGTCGAAGCGCATCACCCGCGCACCCACGGCGAAGCGTTCATTGGCCTTGCGCACCATTGCGGGCGTGCCATCGGTCGCATCGAGATCGAAGCCGCGCTCGGCGATCCGGGCGGAATCCCGTCCTGCGCCGCAACCCAGTTCGAGCACGCGCGCTCCGGGATCGAGCCGGTCGAGAAAGCCATCCAGGTGGTGGCTGGGCGCCTGGCCGAAGCTGAAAGTGTAATACGCCGCGTTCGCCTGGTAATAGGCGATCGTCGCGGCGTCGGCGCTCATCCCGCGGCGACCTCTGCCGCAGCGGCTTCGCGATCGCGCTGGGCGCGGCTTTTCTTTTCCGCCGCGGTCTTGAGCTGGCCGCAGGCGGCATCGATGTCGCGCCCGCGCGGGGTTCGCACCGGTGCGCTGATGCCGTGGTCGAAGACGATTTCGGAGAAGCGCTTCACCCGCTCGGGCGTCGAGCATTCATAGGGCGCGCCGGGCCACGGATTGAACGGGATCAGATTGACCTTCGCGGGCAGCTTGTAATGCTTGATCAGCCGGACAAGCTCATGCGCATCCTCGTCGGAATCGTTCTTGTCGCGCAGCATGACGTATTCGAAAGTGATCCGCCGGGCGTTGCTTGCGCCGGGATAGGCGGCGCAGGCCTCGAGCAGTTCCTCGATACCGTATTTGCGGTTGATCGGCACGATCTCGTCGCGCACTTCCTTGGTCACCGCATGGAGCGAGACCGCGAGGTTCACGCCGATCTCTTCGCCGCAGCGCTGCATTGCGGGGACGACCCCGCTGGTCGACAGCGTGATCCGGCGTTTCGACAGCGCCAGCCCGGCGCCGTCCATCACCAGCTTGAGCGCGCCTTTCACATTGTCGAAATTGTAGAGCGGCTCGCCCATTCCCATCATCACGATGTTGGTCAGCAGGCGGCCATCCGACCGGTATTCGCTGCTGTCCTCCTCGGTATCGAGACCCGCCATCGACCCCTTGGGCCATTCGCCCAGAGCGTCGCGGGCAAGCAGCACCTGACCGACGATTTCGCCCGGCGTCAGGTTGCGCACCAGCTTCATCGTACCGGTGTGGCAGAAGGTGCAGTTGAGCGTGCAGCCCACTTGGCTGGATACGCATAGCGTGCCGCGATCCGCATCGGGAATGAAGACCATCTCGAATTCATGGCCGTCGGGGGTCTTGAGCAACCACTTGCGCGTACCGTCGGACGAATGCTGCGCTTCGACCACCTCGGGGCGGCCGATGTAGAAGCGCTCGGCAAGCCACGGGCGCATCGTCTTGGCGATATCGGTCATCGCCTCGAAGTCGGTCACGCCGCGATGATAGAGCCAGTGGAACACCTGCTTGGCGCGCAGCTTGGCTTGCTTGGCATCGAGCCCGGCCTCGGCAAACAGCGCGGTGATCTGGTCCTTTGGCAAGCCGATCAGATCGACGCGGCCGTCGGGGCGGGGCGTGATTTCACGCGCCACGGGAACCGGGTCAACCTGCCCGGGGATGCTCATGAGTGTCGTATCGGCCATGGGAGCGGCGCATATAGGGGCAATCGGCGCGAAAGCAAAGCACAGCGCGATGCACTGCGCTTTCGCTAACGGCGATTACCTGGGCGAGGGGAGAGCGCGCGGAGCATGCGACATATTCCGTTCATCGCGCATCAATCACAACTGATCGCGCAACATGTGTTCAAAATGCCACAACTTCGTGTTGTGTGAGGTTAATGAAACTCTTTCGGCTTCCGCGCCGTTTTCCCGGTCCACGCAGCGCAAAAGCTGCGGGTCAATCAAACGGAGTTCGCACATGAACAAGATTTCCACTCTGCTCGTTGCTGGTTCGCTGGTCGCCTTCTCGGCACCTGCAATGGCTCAGGACACCGGCAGCTTCGATGGCTTCCGTATTCAGGGCGTCGCCGGTTATGACGCGCTGAAGGCAGGCAGCAGCGTCGATGACGACGCCAATGCGGACAACGATCAGTCGATCGACGGCCTCGTATACGGCGTTCAGGTCGGTTACGATTACGATCTCGGCAATGCGGTCATCGGCCTCGAGGCAGAACTGACCGATTCCACCGCCAAGACCGAATTCGTGAACGGAGATTTCGAAGGCTTCGGCTTCGGCCAGGTCGAAGCGGGCCGTGACCTGTTCCTCGGCGCGCGCGCCGGTGCAAAGGTCGGACCGGACCTGCTGCTCTACGCCAAGGGCGGTTACACCAACGCCAAGCTCAACATCCTCGCGAATGACGGCACGACCGAATATAACGAGGACTTCGATCTCGACGGCTGGCGTGCCGGTGCGGGGCTCGAATATGCGATCAACCCGCGCACCTTCATGAATGTCGAATATCGCTATTCGAACTACAGCGAAGGCGAAGTCGATTTTGACGGCGACCTGGCCGACAGCGATCGTTTCGACGTCGATCTCGACCGTCACCAGATCATGGCCGGTCTCGGCGTTCGATTCTAAGCGCGCCCGACCGATCTGATCGAGGGCCGGGGAGCGCATCATGCGCTTCCCGGCCTTTTCGCGTCAGCGGCGCGCGCAGGCGAGCGTGGCGGCATCCATCGCAGTGGCCGCCCCGGCCAGCGAGTAGGTGTTCGAGAATCGCCGTCCGCGCGTGTCGGTGGCGCGGACCACCATCCGGTCTGCCGAACGCATGGCCGCGACGATCGCCGCATCCATCGTGCGGTCCCTTGCCCAGGCATCGCCGCCGCCGCCGGTCAGTTCGAAACGCTTGCCGCCGATCGACACGGTGATCGAGGAATCGCGCCGCAGTTTGCGAGAAAGCCGGAAATGGACCTGCCCGCGAAGGCCGCGCCGCGGCCAGGTGCCGATGGTGGCGAAGGGTTCGAAATCGCGTTGCAGCCTGCTGGCCGCGGGCATGGCGATGGCATAGCAGCGCGGCACGGCGGCATCGCGGAACGCGCCCCAGTCGGAAAATACGCCCAGGCTGTCCTTCGCGGACAGGGGCGTCGTCAGCGCCAGCCCCGCGATCATGGCGAACAGGACGGCGAGAAGCCGCAACGGCTTCGCAGAAGGGCAGGTCTGGAACAGCGTTCGGCGCATGGTTAGCGCCAGCCTTATGGCGCTGCGCGTGATCAAGCTAGGCCCCGGCATGTTCGCGGGCGAGCGGATAGGAAATCGCCACGATCTCCCATTCCTTCACCCCACCGGGCAGCCGGACACTGCGCAGATCGCCGATCGCTGCACCCTTGAGCGCGCGCGCAAGCGGGGACGACCAGCCGATCCGGCCCGCACCGGCATCCTGTTCGTCGTCGCCCACCAACGTCACGATGCGTTCCACGTCATCTTCGTCGGCCAGCGTGATTGTGGCACCGAAAAAGGCGCGCGAGGTGTCCGGCTGGTCGGCGGGATCGATAACGCGGGCGGCCTTGAGCCGCCGCGCGAGATGCGCCAGTTCGCGATCGATTTCGCGCATACGCTTGCGGCCGTAGAGGTAATCGCCGTTTTCGCTGCGATCGCCATTGCCCGCCGCCCAGCTGACGATCTCCACGATTTCGGGTCGCTCGGTGCCAAGCAAATGGTCGTAGCGCGCCTTCATCGCGGCATAGCCGGCGGGCGTGACGGGATTGGATTTGGGCGTCATGGAGCATGCGCCCCTAGCGCAAATCAGCCTGGCAGGTAATTGCGAATATCACGTTCGTAACCCGCCGACTTGTCAGGATGCATATTGGCATAGCTGACTGCGTTCCCGATGACGCGCATGACGTAATAGCGCGTTTCGAAATTGGACGGGATCTGTTCGATCCAAGTCACCCAGTCGACTGCGCCCGTGCGCGGATCGCCGTTGAGCCGAAGCCATTCGTTCACCCGTCCGGGGCCGGCGTTGTAGGCGGCAATGGCCAGCGGATAGGCCCCGCCATAGCGGTCCATCAACCGGGCGAAATGGGCGTCGCCCAGCCGGATGTTGTAGCTGGGGCTCTCGGTCAGATTGGCCGACATGTAGCGCACGCCGATCTTCCCGGCTTCTTCGCGGGCCGTGCCGGGCATCAGCTGCATCATCCCGCGCGCCCCGGCATGGCTTACGCGGTTGCGGTCGAACTCGCTTTCCTGGCGCGCGATCGCGTGGACCATCGTCCAGTTGGCGCCTGCATGCGTTTCGACCGTCGGATAACCGATGCGTTCCAACCCTTCGAGACCGTGTTCGCCGGCGACCAGACCCGCGACGACCGCCATTTCGTTCAGTCCGGTATCGCGGGCGAGTTGCCCGACCAGCGCCATCTGCTCGGGCGTGTCAGCCTTGTCCGCGATCGCCTCGAAGAAAGCACGTTCGGTCCGCCAGTCGCGGCGATTGCGGGCGATGGCCCGTAGCGCGCCGGTGAGCGGATCGGCTTCGAACGCGGCGCGCTGGGCGCTGTCGGCTGCCGGAACCGTAGCAAAGCCGGGCATCGGCCGCCCAAGCTCGCTCAGCGCCAGCTGGCCGTAATACCAATCGGGATAGTCGGCAGCCATGGCCCAGTACCGCTGCGCGCCTTCGGTATCGCCCGCGCGCGCTGCGGCGCGGCCCGCCCAGTAGAAACCCTTCGAGCGGGTCAGCGGAGTCTTCGCGGCGGTGCCATAGCGATAGAACAGCGGCGCGGCCTGCGCGCCGTCACCCAGCGACCAGAGCGCCTTGGTGCCGCCCAGCCACATCAGGTCGGTATATTTGTCGCGCAGCGTGAAGGAGCCGTCCGAAATATCGGTGCCCGGCTCAAACACATCGTCGACCTTCGATGCAATGCTGACCGCCTGCGTCGCACCTGCGCTCTTGGCGACCGCGAGCGCTTCGCTGATGAACTGCGTCCCGTCGAAAGCGGGCGTGGTGAAGGCGGCGCGGCTGGCAAGCAGGTTGACCGCTTCATAGGGCTGGCCGGAGTTGCGGTAGTAGCGCGTCAGATTGTAGACATAGCCGGCATCGCGCATCGCATCGACGGGAAGGCGCAGACCTGCCTGCTGCGGCGTGCTGCCCTGCAGCAGCGCCAGCCGCGCCTGCGCCGTGTCGCGATAGGCGGGGGATACCCGCATGACATGGCGCGAGGCAGCCTCGTAATTGCCCTGCCACAACAGCGCATCCATCCGGGCGTCGTGATCCTCCGGCGCGAAACGGCTGCCGAACAGGCCCTGCATGTAAAGCTCGGCAGGGCCGCTCATGGTACCGCTGCGCCAGGCTTCGCGTGCCACTTCGAGCGCTTCGGGCCGATCGAGCGAGGCCAGCGCGAGCGCGTAGCGCGCGCGGCCGCTGTTGGTAAGCGGCGAATGACGGTCGAAGAAACCGACGAGGTCCTGCGGGGAGGGCGCTTCCTCGTCGAGTGCTGCCTCGGCGCGGCGCTGAAGCAGTTCCTGCTTGGGGAAATCGGGGTAGGAGGTGATGAACCCGGCATAGGAGGCAAAGGGCAGGTCGTCGCGCGCGGTGAGATATTCCCACTGGCCAACCGCCTGGTCCATCTGACCCGGCTGCTGCGCCACGAGGCTGCTGCGACCGGCCTCCTGCGCCTGCGCAGTGGCGGGGAAAGCCAGTGCGGTACCGGCCATCAGTGCGATCGAGTAAATAGTTTTTCGTCCCATGCTGGACATAGTGCCCGGCCCCTCCTTATCAGGCGCTGAATGAATTGTGGCGCACATGCGCCGAAAATCGCCTTGTTTCATACCCCTAACGCAGGACCACCGTAAATGTTCTCAGGCTCGATTCCGGCTCTGGCGACTCCTTTTCGCGACGGATCGTTCGATGAAGCCGCTTTTCGCAAGCTGGTCGACTGGCAGATCGACAACGGCAGCAAGGCGCTGGTTCCCTGCGGCACTACTGGCGAGACTTCGACGCTGTCGAACGCCGAACATCACCGCGTGGTCGAAGTGTGCATCGAACAGGCCGCCGGGCGCGTGCCGGTCATCGCCGGTTGCGGATCGAACGACACGCGCAACGCGTTGATGCACATGCAATTTTCCAAGAAGGCCGGGGCTGCCGCGGGCCTGTGCGTCGCCCCCTATTACAATCGGCCCAGCCAGGCCGGCCTGATTGCCCATTTCAGCTATCTGGCAGAAAACAGCGATCTCCCGATCGTGCTCTACAACGTGCCCAGCCGCACGGTGACCGACATCGAGGATGAGACCGTGGTCGAACTCGTCCGCATGCACCCCGACCGGATCGTGGCGATCAAGGACGCCAGCGGCGACCTTTCGCGGGTGGCCGACCACCGCATGGGGCTGGACAGCGAGTTCTGCCAATTGTCGGGCAATGACGAACTGTGGCTGCCACATTCGGCCGCGGGCGGCGCGGGCTGCATTTCGGTAACTGCGAATGTCGCCCCCGCGCTGTGCGCCGAGTTTCACGAGGCCATCGCTGCCAACGAACTGGCGAGAGCGCGCGAGCTCAACGACCGCCTGTTCCCGCTGCATTACGCAATGTTTTCAGACGCCAGCCCGGCGCCGGTCAAATATGCGCTCAGCCGCGTGCACGACTGGTTCTCGCCCGATGTCCGCCTGCCGCTGTGCAATGCGAGCGAGGCGAGCCGCAAGGCGGTGGACGAGGCGCTGGAAATCGCCGGGCTGGTCTAGAAGACTTCGTCCTCGTCGAGCATGGGTGCGGCGGGGAAGGGCGGATCGCTGACGGCGAGCGCCTCGACGATGCTGTCGGCATGGTTGCCTGCATGGTCGAGCGCGTCGACCGCGGCGACGTGAAACAGCGCATCGCCCTGGTTGACGATCGGCAGCGTCGCATGGCCGATGATGACCCCGTCGCTGGGGCTGACGAGGTCTTCCTGATCCTCGCCGAACAGCCCGCCGACGCGCGCCAGCAGGTCGCCCGTGCGTACGATGTCTCCCGATTTGCGGGCGCGGTGCGAAACCCCGCCGCGCGGCGCGCGTACCCAGCTCGACCGGCTGGATCGTACGGGCACGTGAACTTCGGCCAGCCCGTCGTCGGCATCGATCATCCCGATATGTGCCAATACGCGCAGCACGCCCGCGACGCCGGTCTCGATCGAGAAGCGGTCGAAGCGCAGCGCCTCGCCCGCTTCAAGCAGCAGCATCGGCACCTCGCGGTCTCCAGCGAGCGCGCGCATCGAACCGGGCCGTAGCGGGCTTTCGATAATGATCGGCGCGCCGAAGGCCATCGCCAGCTCGGACAGGTAGGGGCTGCCCGATGCGATGCGGATCTGGGGCAGGTTGTAACGGTGGACTGCAGCCGAATGGATATCGATCCCCAGCGCGCAGCGGTCGATCACATGGGTAAGGAAGCTATGCGCCAGCTGCGAGGCGAGGCTGCCGCGCTGTGCCCCCGGGAAGCTGCGGTTGAGATCGCGGCGATCGGGCAGGTACCGGCTGTGCGCGACGAAGCCGTAGATATTGACCGCAGGCGCGAAGATGATCGTCCCCGCAAGCATGTCGGGGGCAAGCCGCGTAAGCAGGCGCTGGATGATCGCCGTGCCGACGATCTCGTCGCCATGCACCGCCCCGCTGACGAAGACGCAGGGGCCGGGCCGCGAACCATGCATGACGCGCAGCGCCAGCGCCGCGTCCAGTCCCGTGACCTGCTGGCTGACGGGAATGGCGACCGTCGCGCAAGTGCCCGGCATGATTGTCTGGTCGTGAAGGCGGAAGGCTTCGCCCGGATCGTCGCTGCTCATGCGCGCCCCCCGCCATGGAAAACCGGCGCAAGGCAAGAGAATTCCGCGCGCGGCGGTCCCAGATAAGGCAGTCTTTCGGGCTATGATCGCGCAGGAATGTGCCGAGCTCAGCAAGCAATGCGTCGGCAGAGCGAGATGGCGCCCCGCCTGCCGACGCATATTGCTTTTGCCAGCTGCGCTGGACCCGTCAGTCGGCCGGGTTGTGCCGTTCGACGAAGCCCACGGCCGCTTCGAGCATCTGCAGCCGGGTGCTCGACAGCGACAGCCAGTGATCTTCGCCTTCCAGCCGGACGAGCTCGTAAGACTTGCCTGCGTCCTTCAGCGCATCCGCCATTTTGTCCGAGTGGCTGAAGGGTACGACCGTATCGTCTTCGCCGTGGATCAGCATGATCGGAGCATCGGCACGGTCGGCAAACCGGCGCGGGGATACTTCGTCCCAGCGATCGCGCGGGCCGAGCTGGTCGAGCAGCCGTTTCTTCGTAATCCGGTTCTGTGCCGTGCGCGTGTCTTCGTTGTACATCGCGGCAATATCGCTGACCGGGGCGACGGCAACAGCGCATTCATACAGGCCCTGCTGAAGCGTGACACCTGCAAGCGCGGCATAGCCGCCATAGCTTGCCCCGACGATGCAAGCGCGATCACGATCGACAATGCCTTTGTCCGCCAGCATGGCGAGGCCATCCGATATGTCGGTCTGCATTTTCCGGCCCCATTCGCCGTAGCCGGCCAGTTTGAAAGCGTCGTCGCGGTTGGTCGATCCGCGAAAGTTGGGCTGGAACACGGCGTAACCCCGCGACGCAAACGCCTGCGCCCACCAATCGAAAGCTTCGGAATCGGAGCTATGCGGGCCACCGTGGGGGAGCACTACCACCGGGAGGTTCGTTGCCTCACGGCCCGGCGGGAGCGTGAGGATACCGTCCATTTCAAGCCCGTCCGAAGCCGTATATTCGACGGTCGATACCGCACCGACTTCATTGGGGCCGAGCTCCTTGCGTTCGTAGGCGATGGCGTCGGCTTTGCCGGATGTCAGGTCCACCACGAACCAGGTGCCACTGTCCTTGTTGCCACTGGTCCTGACGAGGACCTTCTTGAAGTCCGGCGACCAGTCGACCATCCGCATGTCGAAATCGGCAAAGGCGTTGCGAATGCCAGTCGCCGCAGACTGGAATGCGGGATCGCGGAAGACGGGCCCCTTCTTCTGGTCGAGATAGCCGATCAGATTGCCGGTCCGCTCGTCCCAATACAGGCGGTCGACGTGTTCATCCGGCAAGAACGGCGTGGCCACACCGCCTGCCAATGGGACTTCGTACCACTGGGTGATGTTGTCTTCGTCACGCTCCGAATAGATGACCGTTGTGCCGTCATATCCGAGGCCGACGAGGCCGACGCGGCCATTGCGCTCATTGCCGCTGGCAATCACATCACCTTGCGGACCAGCAAGTCTCCAGTCGCCGTCATCGGCACTGACATCCATCATCGCAGCGACTTCGCCGCGCGCGTCCAGCAACCAGTCGCGCGAGACGCCCTCGCGCGCGGCAGTGGCAACGCGTGTGGGTTGGTTCTCCCTGGTGTCGACGCCATAGAGGTAACGGCGGCCGTGCTTCCAGATCATGTTGGTGCTGGCAACACCGCCTGCCTTCTCCAACTCGATCGCGCCGAAATAGGCCATCCACCGATTGTCGATGAAGCGTGTGCCATAGCTACCCCAAACCGCATCCACCAAATCGCGCGAGCTGCCGAAGACGGTTTCGATCTCGCCCTTATATGTGACCGGGATCAGGCGGGCGACGTTGAATTCAGCCATGTTGGTGGTGAAGCCCCGGAGATCTTCGGTCTGGCCGGTGACGAGCAGGATCTGGTCGTCGCCGACCCAATCGAAATACCGCACCTTGGCGTCGCCGACCGTCAGGCGGCTGATCAGCTTCATGTTCGAATCGAGGAAGAACAGTTGCCGGGTTCCCTCATGCGTCAGCAGAATTGCGATATTCGTTCCGCTGGGCGAGATCGAGGCGTCTTCGACGTCCGGAAGCGCGCCGAAAGCCGCCAGCGGGACCTGTTCCTGCGCGGCTACACTCGGTGCGGAAAATGCGAGAGAAAACGCGGCGAATGCCGCCGCGAAATGCGGAAATACTTTCATACGACCCCCTGAAAACGTTCGATAATCCTGCCGAAGTGCCCAGCGCGTTTCAAGGGGCAACCTTCAAGGGCTTGGCGTTTCTCCCGCCAGCACCTACATGCGCCCACCCTATGGCACGCCCCAAACCCGCCACTTTCGACAAGCAGAAGACCGTCGCCGACAACCGGCGCGTGCGGTTCGACTATTTCGTCGAGGAAACCTTCGAGGCTGGGCTCGCGCTGCAGGGGACCGAGGTCAAGGCGCTGCGGGCGGGCGAGGCGAGCATCAAGGAAAGCTATGCCGAGGTCCGCGACGGGCAGGTGTGGCTGGTGAATGCCAATATTCCCGAATATTCGCACGGCAACCGGTTGAATCACGAGCCGCGCCGGCCGCGCAAGCTGCTGCTCAATGCGCGTGAGATCGAGAAGCTGTTCGGCGCGGTCGAGCGCAAGGGCATGACGCTGGTCCCGCTGTCGGTCTATTTCAACTCGACGGGCCGGGCCAAGGTCGAACTGGCCCTGGCCAAGGGCAAGCAGGCGCACGACAAGCGCCAGACGATCAAGGATCGCGACTGGAAGCGCGACAAGGCACGGTTGATGCGCGATCGTGGATGAGCGGGCCGGCGGGCCCTTTTATTGCGCGCTTGCGTTAACCACATCGACAGTGATGCCGCATTCGTCGCAAGCCCCTTCCGCCGCGCCCTTGCAACCGCCAATGAGGCGGCGCATGGCAAGGGCGTGGCAATGAGCAAGCGCAGATCGAAAACGGCACTCGCGGACTGGCTCCGCCTGCGCATGCCGACGCGCGAGCAAATGGCGCGCAACAAGTACCTCCAGCCGATCGCGCACCGGTTCCTGACGCCCGAACTGTGGCGCTTTACCCGCCGCAGCGTGCCGCGCGGCGTTGCGCTGGGTGTGTTCGCCAGCTTCATCATTCCGGTCGGACAGATCTTCCTGGCCGCGTTCATGGCGCTGCCCGCGCGCGCCAACGTACCGCTGTCCACGCTGGTGACCTTCATCACCAATCCCTTCACCTTCCCGTTCTGGGCAGTGGTTGCAAACAAGCTGGGCGCGTTCCTGCTCAAGGTCGATCTGGCAGCGACTGGCGGCGCGGCGCAGGAAGAAATCACCAGCGGGCGCTGGGCCTGGTTCATCGAACTGTTCGCCGATGTCGGGGTTACCGTGCTCTTGACGATCTTCGGCTTCATCGTCCTGGCACTGGTCGGGGCGGCGCTCGGCTATCTGGTTAGCAGCGTGGTATGGCGCTTCGTCGTCGCGCACCGGCGCAAGCGCAAGCTGCGCGCGATGGCGCGGCCGGCGGCACGGTCCACGGCGGGGAAGCTGCGCGAATGATCGCCAAGGACGAGCATCCGGTATCGACCCTGCCGCCTGTGCCGCTCATGCTCGGCGTGGCGGCGGCCGCGGCCGTATCGGTGGCCCTGGTGTGGCTGAGCACGCCGGAATCGGCCGTCGCGCTCGCCTATGGCGGAGCCCTGGTCACGGTGCTGCTGATGCTGCTGGTCATCGCCCGGCTCAAGAGCCCGCCGGCCGAAGCGCAGATTGCGCAGACCGATTGGTCGATCACCAGCGCGGCAATGGAAAACCGCCGCCGCGCCATTGCAATCATCGACCGTGCCAACCGGTTGGTCTGTGCCAATTCGTCATATGAGGCGTGGTTCGAGAGCACCGCGGCGCCATACGATCTAGCGTTCGAACCGGATACGCAGGAGGCGGTAATCGCGGGGACGCGCAATGCCTGGCGCGACGGATCTGCCCGGGTCGAGGATATTCGGCTGGCCGGGTCGGACGCTAGCTATGACCTCCAGCTCGAGCGCATCGGCCGCGGCGAGGCCTATCTGCTGTGGCGTTTCTCCGAAATGCACCAGGAACGGACCTATGATGGCCTTTCCGAACAATTGTCGGGTGCGTTCGGCGAATTGATGTCGCGTGCGGGGATCGAATCCGCGCTGGTCGCGCCGAATGGCATCGTCCTGACAACGACCCCCGGACTGGCCGAACGCGCGACCGGCAGCCGCGACAATTCGCTCGCGGGGCTCGAATTCGTGCAATTGCTGCGCTCGGACGATCGTGACCGCATCTTCTTCGCGCGCGAAGGACAGCAGGGCTCGCCGCAGACGCTGATCCATATCCCGCTCGATACGCCTACCAGTCCGCGAATGAGCGATGCCGACGAAGCGCCCTCGTTGATGCTGCTGATCGACAGTTCGGTGGGTATCGGCGGGGGAACGGACAGCAATGGCAAGGCGGCGATCCCGCAGCTCGAAGCCCTGCTTTCGGCGCTGTCGCTGGGTCTCGCGCTGACCGATCGCGACGGGCGGTTCCTGTTCGCCAACAAGGCCTTCCTGCGCGCGGTCGAACGCGTCGATCGGGGGCTGCCGCAATTCCCCTCCGATCTCGTGGTGGGCGAGGACAAGGCGGCGATGGCCGATACGGTGCGCCGCTTCGCCAAGGGCGCGACCGCCAGTGGCGACATGGCGGTGCGGCTGGCCAACGACAAGGAAGAACCGGTGTCGATGGGCCTCGCCGGGGTGCGCGGTCTCGGCGATGCGGCAGTGCTGCTGTCGATCTCCGATTCCTCGGAAGAGAAGCGCCTGCGCCGGCAGGTAGCGCAGGCCACCAAGATGCAGGCGGTGGGTCAGCTGGCCGGCGGGGTCGCGCACGATTTCAACAATGTGCTGACCGCGATCATCGGCTATTGCGACCTGATGCTGCTGCGCCATACGCCGGGCGACAGCGACTACGACGACATCCAGCAGATCAAGGCCAATTCCAACCGCGCCGCCAGCCTGACGCGGCAATTGCTCGCCTTCAGCCGCCAGCAGACCCTGCGCCCGGTGGTGTTGCAGCTGCCCGACGTGGTGAGCGAGGTCAGCCAGCTGCTCAAGCGGCTGATGGGCGAGAAGATCGAGTTCTCGGTCCGCCACGACCGCGAACTGGGTTCGGTCCGGGCCGACCCGCAGCAGCTCGAACAGGTCATCATCAACCTGGCGGTGAACGCGCGCGATGCGATGCAGGCCAATGCGCTCAAGCGGGGCAAGCAGGACTGGAAGGGTCGGCTCACTCTCGCCACGCGGCGCGTGTCCGCGCGCGACGTGCGCAAGATGGGCATCGATATCATGCCCGCCGACGATTACACCGTGCTGATCGTCCAGGATACCGGCGGCGGCATACCCGAAAGCCATCTCAACAAGATCTTCGAACCCTTCTTCACCACCAAGGAGCAGGGCAAGGGCACCGGGCTGGGCCTCTCGACGGTCTACGGGATCGTCAAGCAGTCGAACGGGTTCATCTTCGCCGACAATGTGCAGGGACCCGACGGCACCCCGATCGGCGCGCGTTTCACCATGTACCTTCCGGTGCACAAGGGCGAGCTGCCCGCGAACATGCGCAGCGAGGAAGTCGAGGAGCCCAAGGCGACCGAATGGTCCGCCGGGGGCAAGCTGCTGCTGGTCGAGGACGAGGACATGGTCCGCGCGGTGGCCGAACGCGCGCTGGTGCGCGCGGGCTATACCGTGACGACCGCGGCCGACGGCGAGGAGGGGCTGGCGGCGGTGGCCAATGGCGATACCGAGTTCGACATGATCGTGTCCGACGTGGTGATGCCGACGATGGACGGGCCCGCCATGGCGCGCGCGATCCGCAAGGTTAAGCCCGACATCCCGATCCTGTTCATGTCGGGCTATGCCGAAGAACAGCTGCGCAACGACATCGATATCGCGAACATGCATTTCATCCCGAAGCCGTTCAGCGTGCAGCAGATCAATGCGAAGGTTTCCGAAGTGCTCAGCGAACAGCGCGGATAGGGCTGGCGGGATTAATTTCGTTCCCTACTTGTTCTTTGGGAACAAAGCCGATACATACTGCGCCAGTTGAAGAGTCGGTAGCCGGCTCTGGCCAAGCGCAGGAGGTAGTGTCATGGCGGCAAGTCTGAAGCTCGTAGAGGACAAGAAAGTGAACGCAGACCGCCAGAAGGCATTGGACGCCGCGCTCGCACAGATCGACCGCGCATTCGGCAAGGGTTCGGCGATGAAGCTGGGCCAGAAGGAAGCCATGCAGGTGGAATCGATTTCCACCGGCTCGCTCGGGCTCGATATCGCGCTGGGCGTGGGGGGGCTGCCCAAGGGCCGGGTGATCGAGGTCTATGGTCCGGAAAGCTCGGGCAAGACCACGCTGGCGCTGCATGTCATCGCCGAAGCGCAGAAGGCGGGCGGCACGGCCGCTTTCGTCGACGCCGAACACGCGCTCGACCCGGTCTATGCCAAGAAGCTGGGCGTCGACATCGAGGAACTGATCGTTTCGCAGCCCGACACGGGCGAACAGGCGCTCGAGATTACCGATACGCTGGTCCGCTCCAACGCGATCGACGTGCTGGTGGTGGACTCGGTCGCTGCGCTGGTCCCCCGCGCCGAAATCGAAGGCGAGATGGGTGACAGCCATGTCGGGCTGCAGGCCCGTCTGATGAGCCAGTCGCTGCGCAAGCTGACCGGGTCGATTAACCGCTCCAAGTGCATGGTGATCTTCATCAACCAGCTGCGCATGAAGATCGGCGTGATGTACGGTAACCCCGAAACCACCACCGGCGGCAACGCGCTCAAGTTCTACGCCTCGGTCCGCCTCGACATCCGGCGCACCGGCCAGATCAAGGACCGCGATGAAGTGATCGGCAACGCCACTCGAGTGAAAGTGGTCAAGAACAAGGTCGCTCCGCCGTTCAAGCAGGTCGAATTCGACATCATGTATGGCGAAGGGATCTCGAAGATCGGTGAGATTCTCGACCTCGGCGTCAAGGCGGGTGTGGTCGAGAAATCGGGCAGCTGGTTCAGCTACGACAGCGTCCGCATCGGCCAGGGGCGCGAGAACGCCAAGAAGTTCCTTACCGAAAACACCGAAATGTGTGCCAAGTTGGAAGCCGCAATTCGCGGCCGCACCGACGAGGTCGCCGAAGAGATGATGACCGGTCCGGACGCGGACGAGGACTGAAGTCTCTTCAAGCGGGAGCGCGTCGGCCTTCATCCCCTGGCCGGCGTCCCAGCCGAACTGTCCCCCGGCGCTCCCGACAGAACGGAAAGCCGGTGCGCGCCGCTCGATGGCCGCACCGGCTTTTCCGTTTTTCGGCTGGCGACAGGTGCGCGGCAGCGCCCTAGGGTGCGCGCGAATCGCCGAATAGGGGAGCTGCCATGTCGATTACCGTCCATCACCTCAACAACAGCCGCTCGCAGCGGATACTCTGGCTGCTGGAAGAGCTGGGCGCGGATTACGATATCGTGTCCTACCAGCGCGATTCCGAAACCAATCTCGCACCTCCCGAACTCAAGCAGGCGCATCCGCTCGGCAAATCGCCGCTCATCGAGGATGGCGGCACCTGCGTCGCCGAAAGCGGCGCGATCATCCAGTATCTGTGCGAACGCCATGGCGGCGCGGGCTGGCTTCCCGCACAAGATAGCGAGGCGCATGTCCGGCATCTCGAATGGATGCAGTTCGGCGAAAGCAGTTTCTTTGTGCCCGTGATGCTGAAGATCTACGCGGGACGCCTCGGTGATGCCGCTGCCCCGCTGATGCCGCGCGTGGAAGAACAACTCGCCGCGCATGTCGCCTATGCCGAAGAGCACATTTCGGATGATCTGCATTTCTGCGGCGAGGGCTGGTCGGCATCGGATGTGATGATGAGCTTTCCTGCAGAAATAGCGGTTATGCAGGGCTATGCGGAGAAGGCGCCCAAGCTGGCACGCTTCGTCGAGGCGGTTCATGCGCGGCCCGCATGGCAGCGCGCGCGCGAACGCGGCGGGACCTATTTCGTCTGGTGATGTGCGGGACCACGAAGGGTTGCAATCGCCTGGGCATCCCCACAGAAGGCGGGCATGACCGCGGCTCGCGGCAGGAATAGCAGACGGGACACTGGATGAAGATCGCCGTTTTCGGCCTTGGCTATGTCGGCCTTTCCAACGCGATCATGCTCGCGCAGCACAATACCGTGGTTGGCTGCGACGTCTCGCCCGAACGCGTCGCCATGCTGACCGAGCGCCGCTCGCCGATCCAGGATGAGCTGGTCGAGCAATATCTGCGGCGCGACGATCTCGATCTCGCGTTCACCACCGATGCCGCGCAAGCCATTGCCGGGGCGGAATTCGCGATTGTTGCGGTGCCGACCAATTACGACGTCGACACCAATTTCTTCGACACCTCCGCGGTGGACATGGTCATCGAACAGGTTCTGGCGGCCAACAGCGACGCGGTGATCGTCGTCAAATCGACCGTTCCGGTGGGATATGTCTCCGAAGCGCGGGCGCGGCACGCCAGCGACCGGATCATTTTCAGTCCCGAGTTCCTGCGTGAAGGCAAGGCGCTGTACGACAATCTCCATCCTTCGCGCATTATCGTCGGCGAACGATCCGAACGCGCGCAGCAGTTCGCCGATCAGCTGCTGCAGCCCGCGCTGGAAGATGATGTTCCGGTGCTGCTTACCAATGCCGAAGAAGCCGAGGCGATCAAACTGTTCGCCAACACCTATCTCGCCATGCGCGTCGCCTTCTTCAACGAACTCGACAGCTATGCGCTGTCTCGCGGACTCGATACCCGGCAGATCATCGAGGGAGTCGGTCTCGATCCGCGCATTGGCGGACACTACAACAACCCGTCCTTCGGCTATGGCGGCTATTGTCTGCCCAAGGATACCAAGCAGCTGCTGGCAAATTATTCGGAAGTCCCGCAGAACCTGATCCGCGCGATCGTCGATGCCAACCGTACCCGCAAGGATTTCCTCGCCGATCGCATTGTAGCCGAGAAACCCAAGACGGTCGGCATCTACCGTCTCGTCATGAAAGCCGGGTCAGATAATTTCCGTCAATCCTCGATCCAAGGCATCATGAAACGAGTCAAAGCCAAGGGTATCGAGGTGATCGTCTACGAACCGGTGATGGACGAGGACAGCTTCTTCGGCAGCCGCGTCGAGCGCGACCTGGAGCGGTTCAAGGCCGATGCGGATGTCATCGTCGCCAATCGGCTTGACGAGGCTATCGATGATGTCCGCGACAAGGTTTTCACTCGCGACCTGTTCGGGGCCGATTGATGGGCGAGAGCCGGACTGCGCTGGTCACCGGCTCGGCGGGTTTCATCGGATATTTCATCGGCAAGCGACTGCTCGCTGACGGTTTCCGCGTTGTCGGAATCGACTCACTGTCCGACTACTACGATCCGAACCTGAAACGCCGACGCCAGGCGGAACTGCTTCAGAACGCCGGCTTTTCTGCGACGAATGAGCCGATTGAAACGCCAGGCCTCCTGGCCGATCTCTTTGCCGAACATCGGCCCGACGTGGTCGTCCATCTCGCAGCGCAGGCCGGGGTGCGCTATTCGATCGACAATCCGCGCACCTATCTCGAAAGCAACCTGGTCGGTACTTTCGAACTGCTCGAGGCGGCCCGCGCGCATCCGCCGCAGCATATGCTGCTCGCCTCGACCTCATCGGCCTATGGCGCCAATACCGAGATGCCCTATCGTGAGACGATGAAGGCCGATCACCAGATGTCCTTCTATGCCGCCACCAAGAAGGCGAGCGAGGCCATGGCGCATTCCTACGCGCATCTCTTCGGCCTGCCGGTGACCATGTTCCGCTTTTTCACCGTCTACGGGCCGTGGGGCCGGCCCGACATGGCGCTGTTCAAGTTCACCCGCGCGATGCTCGCGGGCGAGAAGATCGACGTGTACAATCACGGCGAAATGATGCGCGACTTCACCTACGTGGAGGATCTCGTCGAAGCGGTCCGGCGGCTGATCGACACTCCGCCCGTACGGCCCACTGCGGCCGAGGACATCGCCGAAGGCGACAGCCTGTCGCCGGTCGCGCCGTGGCGGGTGGTCAACATCGGCAATTCGCAGCCGGTCCAGCTCGGCGACATGATCGCCGCGATAGAAGACGCGCTGGGTATCAAGGCCAAGCGCAACTTCATGCCGATGCAACCGGGCGACGTCCCCGCGACCTGGGCCGATGCCGAGCTGCTGCGATCGCTCACCGGCTACGTTCCCGGCACCGATATCCGCGAGGGCGTGAGGCGCTTCGTCGCGTGGTATCGCGATTACTACCAGATCTGAGGTGCAATGACCGATCAATCCGAATGGACCGGCAAGGTCGGCAATGTCTGGGCCGAGGAATGGCAGCGCACCGATCGCAGTTTCGGACCGCTGACCCAAAAGCTGATCGCGGTCGCGCGCAGCGCACCGTTCGCACAGGCAATCGATATCGGCTGCGGCGCAGGCGAGATCAGCCTGGCACTCGCTGCTGGCGCGCCATCCTCGCATGTACTCGGCGTCGATATCAGCCACGATCTGCTGCAGGTCGCACGGGTGCGGGGCAAGGATCGGCCCAATCTTCGCTTCGAATTGGCCAATGCCGCCAACTGGCATGCGGGCGCGGCGGAAAGGCCCGATCTGGTCGTCTCTCGCCACGGGGTAATGTTCTTTGCCGATCCCACCGCGGCCTTCACGCACATTGCCGGCCAGGCGGCCCCCGGGGCGCGGCTCGCCTTTTCCTGCTTCCGCGAACGCGCCGACAATATCTGGGCGCGCGAACTGGCATCGATCGCGCCGCCGGGCGAAGAACCAGCGCCCGACCCCGAAGCCCCCGGGCCGTTCGCATTCGGGCGGCGTGAACGGACCCAGACCCTGCTCGCGCAGGCCGGGTGGACCGATATCGCGTTCGAAGCGGTGGATTACGGCATGGTCGCTGGCGAGGGCGCAGAGGCGGTCGCCGACGCGCTGTCCTATTTCCAGCGCATCGGGCCGGTCGCCCGTGCGGCGGCGGCGCTGGAGGCTGCTCCGCGCGCCACAATGCTGGCGAAGCTGGAAGCACTGCTCGAAGCCCATCACCGCGATGGACAGGTGTCCTTGCCCGCGGCTTGCTGGATCGTGACGGCCCGCGCACCCGATTGATCGCTGCTCCTGCACAGTCTGGCCGGGCATTCGCGCTTGTCGCCCGCGCGCCGATTGCCTAACTGCCCGGTCATGACTTCGACCAACGACATTCGCCGCAGTTTCCTCGACTATTTCGCACGCCACGAGCATGCCGAAGTCGGCAGTGCGCCGCTCGTCCCCTTCAGCGATCCCACGCTGATGTTCGTCAATGCCGGCATGGTGCCGTTCAAGAACTCGTTCACCGGGCTCGAAACCCCGCCCGCGCCGCGCGCCACCAGCGCGCAGAAATGCGTCCGCGCTGGGGGCAAGCATAACGATCTCGACAATGTCGGCTACACCGCGCGGCACCACACTTTCTTCGAGATGCTCGGCAATTTCAGCTTCGGCGACTATTTCAAGGAGCAGGCGATCCTGCACGCCTGGACGCTGCTGACCGAGGAATGGGGTCTCGACAAGGACCGGCTGCTGGTCACCGTTTACCATACCGATGACGAGGCCTTCGACCTGTGGAAGAAGCTGACCGGCTTCGCCGACGAGCGCATCATCCGCATCCCGACCAAGGACAATTTCTGGGCGATGGGCTCGGATGGCCCCTGCGGGCCGTGTTCGGAGATCTTCTACGATCACGGCGACCATATCTGGGGTGGCCCTCCGGGATCACCCGAGGAGGACGGCGACCGCTTTGTCGAGATCTGGAATCTCGTGTTCATGCAGTTCACGCAGGAAAACGACCAGATCGTCGGCGACCTGCCCAAGCCGAGCATCGACACGGGCATGGGAATCGAACGCGTCGCCGCAGTGATGCAGGGGGTGCACGACAATTACGACACCGACACCTTCAGGAATTTGATCGCGGCGAGCGAGGGGCTGACCGGAGTGAAGGCCGAAGGCGACAGCACCGCCAGCCACCGGGTCATCGCCGACCATTTGCGCTCGACCAGCTTCCTGATGGCCGATGGCGTCCTGCCTTCGAACGAAGGCCGCGGCTATGTCCTGCGGCGGATCATGCGCCGCGCCATGCGCCACGCGCACCTGCTCGGCGCGAGCGAACCGCTGATGCACCGTCTCGTGCCCGCTCTCGTCACCGAGATGGGCCAGGCCTATCCCGAACTGCAACGCGGGCAGGCGCTGATCGAAGAGGTGCTCGAACGCGAGGAAACGCAGTTCCGCCGCACGCTCGACAAGGGCCTCAAGCTGCTCGACGAGGCAACCGGCACGATGGGCGAGGGCGGGACGCTGGACGGGCAGACCGCGTTCAAGCTCTACGACACCTATGGCTTCCCCTACGATCTGACCGAGGATGCGCTGCGCAGCCGCGGCATCACCGTCGACAAGGGCGGATTCGATGCGGCGATGGAGCAGCAGAAGGCGGCTGCCCGGGCGGCGTGGAAGGGTTCGGGCCAGTCGGCCAGCGAAGAAGTCTGGTTCGATATCGCCGATGCGCAGGGATCGACCGAGTTCACCGGCTACAATTCGACCACCGGCGAAGCAGAGGTCGTTGCGATCGTTAAGGACGGTGCGCAGGTCGATTCGGCCGGGGCCGGCGATGAGGTGGTCGTTCTGACCAACCAGACGCCGTTCTATGGCGAAAGCGGTGGCCAGACCGGGGATGCCGGGCGGATATGGACGCCCGAAGGCCTCGAATTCGCAGTCGAGACCACCAACAAGCCGCTGGGCCGACTGCACACGCATGTCGGCAGGATTGCCGGCGGTTCAGTCAAGGTCGGCGATGCGGTCCATTTGGAAGTCGATGCCGAACGGCGCGACCGGATCCGGGCGAACCATTCCGCGACGCACCTTGTCCATGCAGCGCTGCGCAATCGCCTCGGCGATCATGTCACGCAGAAGGGTTCGCTGGTTTCCGAAGACCGCTTCCGCTTCGACTTCTCGCATCCCAAGCCGCTCAGCGATGACGATATCGCGGCGATCGAGGTCGAGGTGAACGAGGAAATCCGTGCCAACGAACAGGTCGGCACACGGCTTATGACACCCGACGATGCGGTGGCTGCGGGCGCGCTGGCGCTGTTCGGCGAGAAGTATGGCGACGAAGTGCGTGTCCTCTCGATGGGCCGCACGGTCGGCGAAGGGCGCAATTATTCGGTCGAGCTATGCGGCGGTACGCATGTGAAGGCGACCGGCGATATCGGCCTGTTCAAGATCGTTTCCGAAAGCGCGGTCAGTTCGGGTGTCCGGCGGATCGAGGCGCTGACCGGCGAAGCAGCGCGCAAATGGCTTGTCGCGCGCGACGAAGCGGTGCGGGTCATCGCGGGCGCGCTCAAGACTTCGCCCGACGAGGCGCCGGCGCGCGTCACGGCACTGGTCGAGGAACGCAAACGGCTCGAGAAGGAGCTTGATGAAGCCAAGCGCGCGCTTGCGCTCGGTGGCGGCGGCGCGAGCGAATCCGGCCCCGCCGACGAAGATGTCGGGGGCGTCACATTTTCGGGCCAGGTGGTTGAAGGGCTTAATCCGAAGGACCTGCGTCCGCTGCTCGATGAGGCCAAGGGCCGGATCGGCTCGGGCATCGCCGCGATCTGTGCGGTCAATGACGGCAAGGGCGCCTTTGCGGTGGCCGTTACCGACGATCTGACCGAACGCTTCAGCGCGGTCGACCTGGTGCGTGCCGGAGTTGAGGCGCTGGGCGGGAAGGGCGGCGGCGGCCGCCCGGACATGGCCCAGGGGGGCGGTCCGGACGGTGCCAAGGCCGACGAAGCGATCGCCGCGGTGCGCGGCAAACTTTCCGCCGGATAGGTTGCTTAGCTACGGTTGCGCGATTTGCGGCCGACTTCGGACTGGCTGCCGCGCGGGAGGTCCTGACCGCCCGTATCGGCCGGCTTGTCGGCATTGGCAGTCGGCGGTTCGACCGTGCTTACCGGATCCTGCACGTTCTGCGGCTTGAACTTCTCGCTGTTCGGCGTCGGCTTGGTGGGGTCGGGGTTGCTCATGTCTTTCTCCTTTGCCCCACCAACGCATGGGCCAGCCGGAAGTTCATGAATTCCGCAGGGCATCCGGATCGAGCGCGGCAAATACCTGCCTGACGTCGGATTGGACCTTCGCAATGCGGGCCGATTCGCGCAGCGTCTCGCGCGACGCGGCTATTTCCGCCAGTTCAGCCTGGAGCGCTTCGAGCCGGAGGATCGTGTCCGGATCGGGCCCGCTGGCGAGCGCGCGACTTACCAGGAAGGCCAGATCGCTCACCGGGCGCATGGCGAGGAATGTCTCGATCATCGGCCCCAGCAATTCCCGGTCGTCGCGCCAGTCGCGCCCTTCGAACATGGTCTGGACGACATGCTGCCCCGCGCCGAAGCATTCGAAGCGGAGGCAGCCGGCAAAGCCCTGTTCCGCGCGGTCCGCATAGATCGTACAGAGACCGTCATGACCGAGCTTGGGGCAGGGCTGGCCCGCTTCCTTGGCGGCGGCGAAACCCGGCATGTTCTCGGAAGGGTAGGCGATACAGCACAGCGCTGCGCAGCGTGTGCAATCCGAACTGGATTCCAGCCTTGTGGCCATCGGCTAAGCCTCGGTCGTACTGGTCCGCAGCTTGGGCTTGTAGGCCAGCGCGCCTTCCTGCTCGATCTGTCCGCGGAACTCGTCGCGCTTCTCGTGGATCGAGGCGATCACCGGGCCCATTGCGACGCCGATATCGACCAGCACGGCCTCGGACAGCTGCAGCGAGCTTTCGAGCGTTTCGGGTACCGCGTGGCTCGCGCCTGCGCGGTAGAGCTGGGCCGCATGCTGGACGTCGCGCGCACGGCACACGATCAGCAGGTCGGGATGTTCGCGGCGCAGCTTGGCGACAAGACGCTGCACGAGAACGGGTTCGTCCATCGTCAGCACCACCGCGAGCGCGTTCTCGATTCCCAGCCGGTCCATCGAATCGCCGCGCGCGGCATCGCCGAAAGTTGCGCGGAAACCGCCGCGCTTGGCGCTTTCGATCAGGTCCGGGTCGGCATCGAGCGCGATATAGGGCTTGTCATGCGCGGTGAGCATCTGCGCGACGAGCAGGCCGACACGGCCCGCGCCGACGATGATCACGCGGGGTTCGTCGGCCGTATCCTCGGGCAGTTCGGGGACGGGTTCGACCCGTCGGGCGATGACCCGGCCGAGACGCGCAAGCAGCGGGGTGACGGTCAGGCCGATCGCGGTGACGATCTGCCAGAACTGCGCGGTACCGGGCTGGATCAGCAGCGCCGAGCTGGCCGCTGCCAGAATGATCAGCGTCGTTTCGGACGGGCTGGCCATGAGAATGCCGGTTTCCGCCGCCGTGCTGCGCCGCGCACCCATCATGCGCAGCAACATCCCGGTGACCAGCGCCTTGAAAGGCAGGATCAGCAGCACCGCTGTCGCGATCAGGCCGAAATTCTCCCAGATCGTCTGGAGGTCGATGCTCATGCCCACGGTAATCAGGAAGATTCCGAGCGCGAGGCCCTTGAACGGCTCCATGATCGTTTCGACTTCGGCGTGGTATTCGGTCTCGGCAATCAGCAGGCCCGCGATCAACGCGCCGACGATCGGCGACAGTCCGACCGCCGCGGTGGCCAGGCTCGCGCCGATCACCACCAGCAGCGACGCGGCAAGGAACAGTTCGGGGCTCTTGGTGCGCGCAGCCTGCCCGAACAGCCGGGGCAGGGCGAAGCGGCCGAGGATCATCATCGCGGCGATGACCAGCCCGCCCTGCCACAGCGTGGTGAGCATGCCTTCCCAGCCTTCGCCCGCGGCATTGGGGGCCATGGCGCCGAGGATGAAGATGATCGGCACGATCATGATGTCCTCGAACAGCAGCATCGACAGCGCTGCTCGGCCGACCGGTGAATGCGTGCCGGCAATCGGCAGCACGATGGCGGTGGACGAGAACGCCAGCGCGAAGCCCAGCGCCAGCGCACCGGTCCAGAACTGCCCCATCATCGACAGGGCGATCGCCAGCGAGCTGCCGATCACCAGCAGCTCCATCGCGCCGAGTCCGAAGACCAGCTTGCGCATCTGCCACAGCCGGTTGAAACTCAGCTCGAGCCCGATCGTGAACAGCAGCAGGATGATGCCGAATTCGGCAAAGGGTTCCAGCGCCTCCGGATCGGATATCGTTATGTGATTGAGCCAGGGGTGCTCGAACACCAGCCGCCCGAGGCCATAGGGCCCCACGAGGATGCCGATCAGGATGAAACCGATGATCGGCGTCACGCGGAAGCGCGTGAACACCGGGATCACCAGGCCGGCCGCGCCGAGGATGACCAGCGCGTCGGATACTGCCGGACTTGCGAATTCAGCCGATGCCATGGGACCTTCCGTAACCGCGCCGTGTCAGGCTGTCACGAAGCGATCCGCGCTAACCCCCACCCGGATGAGCGGGGCCGAGCGGTTCACGGCGCGGGCGGGGCTTGCCCGGGTGCTTGCCGTCCTCGTCCCATTCGATCCGGTAGAGGTCGAAACGCCGATCGGCGAGATTGCGCACCGTCCCTTCGGCGCGCGCCCAGCTGAGATCGGCGAGATTGATGTCGCTGATCGTCAGCGTCTCGACATTCTCGCTCGCCTCGGCGGCAATACCGTCGCGGGCGAAGGGGAAGTCGCAGGGCGTCAGGATACAGCTCTGCGCATATTGGATATCCATGTTCGCGACATTGGGCAGATTGCCGACATTGCCGCTGAGCACGACGAAGCACTGGTTCTCGATCGCGCGGGCCTGTCCGCAATAGCGCACGCGCAGGTAGCCCTGGCGGCTGTCGGTGCAGAAGGGCACGAAGATGATTCGCGCGCCTTCGTCCGCCAGGCGCCGCGACAGTTCGGGGAACTCGCTGTCGTAGCAGATCTGCACCCCGATCGGGCCGCAGTCGGTCTGGATCACTTCGACCTTGTCGCCGCCCTTGATGTTCCACCAATAGCGCTCGTTGGGGGTGGGGTGGATCTTCTCCTGCGCATGCACCGCACCATCGCGCAGGCAGACGTAAGCGACATTGTGGATGTCGCCATCCTCCATCCGCGTCGGATGCGAACCGGCAATGATGTTGATGTTGAACCGCATCGCCATCTCGGAGATGTCGTTACGCAGCCGCGGGGTATACTCGGACAAGCGCTCGATTGCCTCGACGGGCGAGAGTTCCTTCTCCTCGAAGCTCAACAGCATAAGCGTGAAGAGCTCGGGAAAGACGATGAAGTCCGCTTCGTAATCGCTTGCGACATCGACGAAATATTGCACCGCGCGCATGAACTCGTCGTAGTCGGCTACCTGGCGCGCCTGCAGCTGGCAGGTCGCGACACGCACCGCTTCGACCCCGCGGGGCAGCCGCTGCTTTACCGGTTGGTCGCGCTCGACATAGGGGTTGCGCCAGACCATCAGCACCGCATTCGCCATCGAGGCCTTGTCCTCGGGCAGGTAGCCTTGCATGATCCGCTCGGGTTCGAACCCGTTGGCCAGCTGGAAGCGCAGCACGGGGTCGTGCAGTTTGCCCTCGACGATCTTGTCGAGGTAATCCTGCGGGCCCTCGACCCGTCGGCGGAACCGGCGGTAATTGGGCATGCGGCCGGCAAATACGATCCCGGTCAGGTCCTTTTCTTCCGCCAGCGCACGCCGTTCTTCGTAAAGCCGGCGCCCGATGCGCACGCCGCGCACCTTGGGATCGACGCACATTTCGTAGCCGTAAAGCCAGTCGCCGGTCGGATCGTGGCGGCTGCCGTAACCATTGCCGGTGATCTCGTCCCAGTCGTGCGGCTGGAAGGCGAGCGCTTCGGCCAGCTGCATGGTCGCGCAATAGCCGACGATCTCGTCGTCGAGCAGCGCGACGAAGCAGCCTTCGCGGAAATTGTTGATCTGGCCGCGGATCTCGCCGTGCGTATAGGCAGGCATGTCCTCGTACACCCGGCGCACGAGATGCGCGATGCCGGGAATGTCCTTGATCATCGCATTGCGCACTTCGAGCCGGCGCTGGCCGAACTTCTCGGTGCCCTTGCGCCGCGAGATGCGCTTCTTCTGTGGCGGTCTGGCCATGGTGATTCCTGTCTGTTTGAGCGGCCCATACGACAAGACCGGGGCCGGCGTCACGCCGATCCCGGTCTCTTACGTCAATCGCTGGGCAATGACGAAATGGGTCGAAGGCTTCAGGCCTGCTTGGCCATTTCCTTCTCGAGGTTCTCGACGATCGCTTCGAAGAACTGCTCGGTGGTCATCCAGCTCTGGTCCGGACCGATCAGCAGTGCGAGATCCTTGGTCATCTTGCCGCTTTCGACGGTCTTGATGCAAACCTTCTCCAGCGTCTCGCCGAACTTCACGACTTCAGGCGTATTGTCGAAGCGCCCGCGATAGATCAGGCCGCGCGTCCAGGCGAAGATGCTGGCGATCGGATTGGTGCTGGTTGCCTTGCCTTCCTGGTGCTGGCGATAGTGGCGGGTTACCGTGCCGTGCGCGGCTTCGGCTTCGACGGTCTTGCCATCGGGCGTCATCAGCACGCTGGTCATCAGGCCAAGCGAGCCGAAGCCCTGCGCAACCACGTCCGACTGGACGTCGCCGTCGTAGTTCTTGCAGGCCCACACGAACTTGCCGCTCCACTTGAGCGCGGCGGCGACCATGTCATCGATCAGGCGGTGTTCGTAGGTGATGTTCGCTTCGGCGAACTTGTCCTTGAATTCGCTTTCGAACACTTCCTCGAACAGGTCCTTGAAGCGGCCATCGTACTTCTTGAGAATGGTGTTCTTGGTCGACAGATACACCGGCCAGCCGCGGTCGAGGCCGTAGTTCATGCAGGCACGCGCGAAGTCGCGGATGCTGTCGTCGAGATTGTACATCGCCATGGCGACGCCCGAGCTCTGGAACTCGTAAACGTCGAGATCGATGTTCTCGCCATTCTCGCCTTCGAAGACGAGGCGCAGCTTGCCGGGGCCGGGGATCAGCGTGTCCTTGGCGCGGTACTGGTCACCGAAAGCGTGACGGCCGACGACGATGGGGTCGGTCCAGCCGGGGACGAGGCGCGGAACGTTGTCGATCACGATCGGCTCACGGAAGACCACGCCGCCAAGGATGTTGCGAATCGTGCCGTTGGGGCTGACCCACATTTTCTTGAGGTCGAATTCCTCGACGCGGGCTTCGTCGGGGGTGATGGTGGCGCATTTTACGCCCACACCGTATTGCTTGATCGCATTGGCCGCGTCGATCGTGATCTGGTCATCGGTTTCGTCGCGCTTCTCGATCGAGAGGTCGTAATACTTAAGGTCGACGTCGAGATAAGGCAGGATCAGCCGCTCGCGAATCCACTGCCAGATGATTTTCGTCATTTCGTCGCCGTCGAGTTCGACGATCGGGTTCGCAACCTTGATCTTCGCCATGGGTATCCTGTTCGTTCAAAATGAATTGCGCGCGCCATAGCAGAGCACGGCGCGAGGGCAAGGTTGGACAAGATGTTCGCCGAGGGGACAATCGGTGCGGATAGGTAGCCCGACCTGCGCAAGCTGGTCAGGCTAATGCCGACAATCCAGCACAAAGGTCGCTTTCCCTCCCTGGCGAAGCGCCGACACATATGGCCGCTTGCAAGGGCCTTATTTCGAGAAGCAAGCGCACAAAGAAAAACCGGCCGCGGAGAGAACTCCGCGGCCGGTCCGTTTCAAGCTAGCAGCTTAAATTATGCGCTAACCGGGGTATCGTCGTCGTCGTCAGCGGCGATAACAACGCCTGCCACAACTGCGATACCGGCCAGGATGGCGATGATGAGGCCAGCGCCACCAAGTTCCGAGGTGTCTTCAGCGGCAGCCGACGAACGCTCGACAGCAACCGGAGCAGCCGCAGCGGCCACAGGCGCGAACGCCATTGCAGCAGCCGAAGCCGAAATCAAAATTTTCTTCGCAATCATCTTGTTCTCCATTTTGAATTCAGTTCTTTAGCCGGACCGCGATAAGCGAGCCGACTGCGCCCGTATTCGAATCACACCTAGTTGATCTAGCCGGCGCTAGCAACCCCGTTAATCGCGGTGAGTGACCCATCCATCTCACTCGAGAACGCTATAATTTATATTCGTTCTCAAAAGGTTGAGTTCCGCCGTACGAGAGTCTTTCGGCAGTATTTCACTTTCCGATCTCGGTGTGGCTTTTATGCAGCAATTACAAGGGCATTATGATTGGCGCTGAATGCTGTACCGTGCGGATGGAGCAACCTCGCAAAGGAAGTGCGGCGCAACTATTGGCACCAGATATCAAAGCATCGCATCTTGGCGACGGGGGCCAGGCCTCCACGATGACACTGTTCAAGAAGCGATGTGGTACGAAAAAGCCCGCCGTTTAGGACGGGCTTTATATGCCTTGGAGGCTTCGATGGTGGGCGTAGCAAGGATTGAACTTGCGACCCCTACGATGTCAACATAGTGCTCTACCACTGAGCTATACGCCCGCACCATCGAGCGCCCCTTCGCGGGGCAGGCCGGCCCTTTAGCGAGCCTGGGAAAGCCGCGCAAGGGCCTATTGTCGACTTATTGAAACTGGGCGCTGATGCGGTCGTCAAGGACCCGTTCAACCTCGAGAACGAGGTCGCGCAGATGGAACGGTTTGGACAGTACCTTGGCGTTCGGCTGCTCGCGGCTGGCCTTCAGTGTGACGGCGGCGAAACCGGTAATGAACATGACCTTGGTGTCGGGGCTGATCTCGTTGCAACGCTGCGCGAGTTCGATGCCGTCCATCTCGGGCATGACGATATCCGACAGCAGCAGATCGTAGCCCGTCTCCTTCAGCAACGGGAGGGCCTCGGTTCCGCGATCGACCGCATCGACGGCGTAGCCGGCATTGACGAGCGCGCGTTCGAGATAGACGCGCATTGCATCGTCATCCTCGGCAAGCAGGATTCGCTGGTTCGGTGTTGCATTCATGGATGCGTGCATACCGCACGAGCTTTAAAAAACCATGTATCGGAAACGAGTATTGTTAACGGCGCCGGGGCGAGATGGTGGCTTCGGGGCAGGTTCTGACGCATGAACGGGTATCGGGCCCGACAGCGCCGCAATTCCGCGCTTGCCTAATCGCCGCGATCGCACGAACGTGGGGTGATGGTCGACACGCCGGCAGCAGCGCAGGAGCGCCTCCAGCCCCTTACGGGCGGGCGCATCCCGGAGAACGACGGGCCATCATACCGCCTGTGGCGCCGGGAAGGGGGGCAGTTACCGGTTCTGATCGCGGTGCCGCATAGCGGACGGTGCTATCCTGCTTTTTTGCTCGCAGCGCTACGCCAGCCCGAACGCGCCAGCCTGCGCCTGGAAGACCGCTATGTCGATGAGCTTGCCCTGCCTGCAGCCGAGACGACGCAAACCAGTCTTCTGCTGGCCGATGCACCACGCGCGATGATCGACCTCAACCGGTCGGCGGACGATATCGATTGGGGCATGGTTCGCGGGCCCAAGCCGCGCATGACACGTCATTCGCTTGCCAACCGGCGTTCACGCAATGGGCTGGGGCTGGTGCCCCGGCGGCTTCCGGGTATGGGCGAAATCTGGCGGCGAGCGCTCGATTGGAGCGAGCTCGATAGCTGGATCGCGGGGATCTATCATCCCTACCATGCGGCTCTGAGCCATGAACTCGAGCGCTTGCGCGACCGGTGGGGCACGGCGCTGCTTATCGATCTGCATTCCATGCCGCCCTTGCCTAAAGCGCATCCGCACGACCAGCCGGCCGAGTTCGTAATCGGCGATCGGTTCGGCGCGTCGTGCGATCCGGGGCTGGTCGATCTTGCGATCAGGTATTTGGCGAACAACGGCCGCCGGGTGGCGCACAACCGGCCCTATGCGGGGGGATATGTTCTCGACCGCTACGGACAGACGGCACGCGGTATTCATGCGATCCAGATCGAGGTCTGTCGCAGTACCTATCTCGATGCACGCTTGGACCAACCCAGCGTACGGGCAGGGGCGATCGCGAAGCTTTTATCGGGCCTGATACGCACGCTCGGCATCGAGGCGGCGTTGTTGGGCAACTCCGGCGCCGCCGCGCAAGCGGCGGAATGACCCAGAAAAAAACCACCCCACGCAAGTGCGCAGGGTGGCCAAGGTTCAGGGAGGAATGCACTCGCGTGCATTACCGGACGAGCGATGAGGGAAAAGCGTCGTCCGGCACAGGAAAAATGGGTTCGGGCGGTTTTGGTTTCAAGAGGCGGCCTGCCGTGAAAGCGTCACGGTTGAGCGCAGGATCAGGAGGCCGGCGCCGGGGGCGGGTCAGCGCCTTGGCTGCGCGATCAAGAGCAGCGCATCGCCGTGCAGCATATCTGAGCGCGGACCGTGAACAACAGCGCATTCGCCAACGGCCAAGTCTTCCTTTCCTATGGCGACCGTTCCCGAGAAAGGAATGAATAAAGCCGGGTGATCGGCAAGCCCAGGGAAGGGCGCTTCGCCGCTGCAGCGCCAGTAGAACAGGTCGAAATGCGGCCCGTCGACAAGTTGGCCGGCGTCACCATCGATTCTGCTGCGCAGCGAAGACGGGTATGGGGCTGTGTCAGCGATTTCGACGCCGCGGTCGAGATGGAGTTCGCGTGGGCGACCGTAGTCGAACAGGCGAAAGGTAATATCGTTGTTCTGTTGCACCTCGATAAGACTCACCCCGCCGCCAATGGCGTGGACGGTGCCGCCCGGGATATAGAATGCATCTCCCGGATAGACTTCGTGCCAGTCGAGCAGATCGATAATGCTACCATCCAGCGCGGCCGCTTGCATGTGCTCAGCACTGATCTTTTCGCGAAACCCGGCCGCAATCCTCGCGCCCGGTTCGGCATGAGTGATGACCCAGCATTCGCTTTTTCCAGTGTTGCCGAGGCCCAATGCTCGTGCCTGCTCATTCGTGGGGTGAGCCTGAACCGACAGTCTTTCGCTGGCAAAAATGTATTTCGCCAAGAGCTGGTCTAGATCGCGTGTCGGTTCGAACCAGACCTCTCCAATTGGTTTCTGAAACGAGTGACCAAACAGCGGCGGAAGTCGCGAAACACCCCATACTTTTTCGACGAACCGGGTTCGGAGCTTCTGGATCATGAATTCCTGCAACGGCTTGCCTCGCCGATCCGTTGGGCAGCGTCGCGCGCAACGACAAGAACATCGTCGCCGTCGACAACCACCACGGTGTCGTCCACGCCAATTAACGTGACATGCGGACCGTCGCTGTCGATCATGGAACCTGTCGCGCCCAGGATCTCACCGGGTCCGACGACAACGTTCGGCTCGTTGGCGGGGTTTCGTTCGCGCAAGAGCGCATCCCAATTGCCGATGTCGGACCACCCCATGGAAACATCGATCATCGCGGCACGGCCGGTGTTCTCCATAACCGCGTAGTCGACTGACTCCGCAGAGATCGTTGCAAAGCAATCGGCGTCGGGGCGGATGTCGCTGCCGGATCTCACGCCCTTTTCAAGGGCTGCTGCAGCCGCGATAGCAATTTCCGGTCGATGCTTTTCCAACTCATTGAGGTAGGTTCCGGCCTTGAAAGCGAAAATGCCGCCATTCCAAGCGTATCCACCGTCCGCCAGGAAACCCAGCGCCGTTGCCAGATCGGGCTTTTCGACGAAACTCTGCACTTCGTACCCGGCGCCGAGGGGAGGGCCGCGGTGTAGGTAGCCATACCCGGTTTCCGGCGCGGTGGCTTCGATCCCGAACGCCACCAAGTGATCTTCGCTCGCCAGTTCCGCAGCTGCGGCTGCCGCGTCCCGAAATGCCTGCGGATCGACGATGTGATGGTCGCTCGGGCATACCAGCATAATTTCCTGCGGCTCCAAGGCCATTGCTGCAAGAGCAATTGCCGGCGCTGTATTGCGACCCATCGGCTCGACGACGAACTGTGCATCTGGCGCGATCGCCGCTGCCTGTGGTTTGGCGAATTCAAGGTGATGCTCGCCAATGACCACGATCGGAGCGGAAAACAGATGCCGGTCTTTGCAGCGTGAAAGGGTGGCTTCGAAGAGTGTTTTTGAACCCAACAGCGGAATAAACGGCTTCGGTTTGCTGGCACGGCTTCGCGGCCATAGGCGGGTTCCACTGCCCCCGCACAAGACAACAGGTACGATTGTCGGCACGCGCATCGCCTCCCCGCGATTGGAAGCGATTGATGTGGCAGACCCGAGGTTCTCTGAAAAGGGGGAGCCAGGCCTTTACGCCAAGGAGATATTGCTAATTCGCCTCGTGCGGAATTTCCAGTTCGGGAACGAAGCCCGTTTGCCAATCGGCCAGGCCCGCTGGGTGGGACTGTGCAGCCTCGGCGATTTTCGCCAGTTCGGCTTCGATGAATTCGACGCGTTCGTCCCAGCCGTCATGCGTACGCTTGCGGAAGATCCAGCCGCCATGCTTCGGGCCCCATGTCCGCATGAAACGGACCGCGGCCGCGGGATCGTAGCCGGCATTTTGCAGGAGCCACGGCATCAGCCGGTCGGCATCGCGCTCGGAAAGCCGGACGAGTTTCCTTTTCCAGCCGATTTCGGCGAAAGTCTGCGGNTGGCGCAGGATGTTATGCGCCATTTCATGCGCTATNGCGGCAGCGAATGATGCTTCGTCATACGCAAGGCCCGGAAAGTTCTCCCCGACCAGCACACGGCTGCCGTCGGCCGCCGCGCTGCTCTTGGAATCAACCAGCTCGAACCGCGTAGGGCAGGCCGGGACCCCGGTGATCGAAGCCGCCAGCGCCGGCGTTTCGGCGCGGCTCAAGGAAAGATCCAGCGTTCCCCGGGATAGCGCATCATCGACTACGTCCCTCAGCGCCGACACGCGCTGCCAGCGCGGATTGGTCAGTGGCCATTCGGCCTCGATCGTGCGGCCAGCGATAGCGAGGATCGTGTCATTCTGCCGAATGCCTGCGGCGTCAGCCGGAGACAGCGGCGCAACCGCTTGCACGCCGATATCGCCGAGCAGGCCAAACTGCCGGCGCACTGCGGCGGGATCACTGTAACTGCCTGCATCGTGAATCAGGAGGCCGGAAACCCTTACCGTCTGGTCGCAGAATGCCGCGTTCGCGGTAGCCAGCCGGTATCCGACCCGGAAGAGCCGATCCTCGCTGCGCTGAAAGGTTTCGAGAGGTTCGGGCGGGTCGCTACCGTCCGCAGCCGCCGAAGCCATGCTCCCGGCCATGCCCAGAGCGAGCGCGGCGACTATCGTGCGCATGCGCGCAAATCGAGGCACGGGAGCGCGAGCCGGAGTGGTGCGCGCTCCCGTACTCGAATGATTATGCAGTCGGGACACCGGCGGTCGCAGCATCGGGCAGGGGAACCTTGCCCTGCTGGAGCTGGCGCCCGAAAATCGTGCGCATCACGTCCATCGAGAAGATCTGCGCCCAGATCAGGGGCAGCAGGCCGCTCTCGGTCCATTTGCGCAGCTGGTCGCCGCGAAGTTCGCGCAGCTTGTCCTGGTTGATCATCTGGAAGCCGCGGTAGATGAAGGGCTTGTCGCTGCCCTGCTGCGTGATGGAAATCTCGCCATCCATCAGCAGGTCATGGTCCTTGAGTTCCTTCATGAAGGCCTGCGTGCGCTGACCGGCATGCTCGAACTGCTCGCAGAACTCGAGGATCTGCTTGGTGCCTTCGCTGGCTTCCCCGTTCTCGAACAGCGGCTGGCCATCCTCGAATTCACCAATATTCTCGGCAGTGGGATCGAAGCAGAGCGACAGTTCGTCGCTGTCCGGCTTGAGCCGTGCAAGCATGAAGGGGTAGCGGCGGACGTAAGCGGGGATGTAAACCTGTTCGGTCACCGTACCTTCGTCATCGACGAAAGTGTTTACGCCGTCGTTGAGCCCCATCAGCGCGAGCGGAACGGCATCCGGACCAGTCGAGAAAACGATCGGCAGGTCGCGCTGCGCCTGGACGAATTCGTCAACCGTCAGGGGCACTGCGTGCTGGTTGGCCAGCCAAGGGGCCTTAGGCATCGGGCGCGAACGATAGTTCGCATGGTCCTTGCTGTTGAGCGGCATCAGGTCTTTGAAGAACAGGGGCAGGTTGGGCTGCGGCGCGCTGGCCATGGATTTCTCCGAAATTCGATTGGATTGAGCAGCACACCCCGGGAGGATATGCGCGCGAAGCGCGGGCTTTAAGGCCTCGCCGTCTCAGGCGCAAGCGGTACGAGTTTGCCTGGGTTGAGCAGCCCCTGAGGGTCGAGCGCTTGCTTGATCGAGCGCATCAGTCTGAGCGAGACAGGATCGCCGAGCCGGCCCAGTTCGTCCCGCTTCATCTGCCCGATTCCGTGCTCGGCGCTCAGCGATCCGCCATATTCGGTGACGCGGTCATGGACGAAAGCGCTGATGGCCTTGCCTTCGCGCTCTTCCCATTCGCCCGCAACGGCGGCCTCGGGCGCGAGAACATGATAATGGATATTGCCGTCGCCAAGATGCCCGAAACCCGCAACCAGAGTGCCGGGAAAGCGCGTCTCGATCTGCGGCGAAACCGTCTCGACGAATTCGGCCATGCGCGACACCGGGACGGAGATGTCGTGCTGCATCGCGGGCCCGATCGCACGTTCCGCCGGTGAGATGCTTTCGCGCAAGTGCCAGAAGCTTTCGGCCTGGCTCTCGTTGGCGGCGATAACCGCGTCTTCCAGCAGCTCGCGCTCCATCGCGGTTTCGAAAACCGTCTCCACCAGGGTATCGAGTCCGTCAGTGGCGCCTGCAGGTGCGACCAGTTCGATCAATGCGTACCAGGCATGCTCGTTTTCCAGCGGGCTGCGCGTGTCGGGCAGATAGGCCAGCACCGCATCGAGGCAATGCCGCGGCAGGACTTCGAACCCCTCGAGCGCGTCGCCGGCCTGCTGTTCGCAGTGCATCAGCAGTTGGCGTGCCTGGGCAATGCCGGCGAGACCGACCCACGCCACGCGCCGCTCGCCGATCGCGGGGGCGAGCTGCAAGGTGGCCGCCGTAACGATGCCCAGCGTGCCTTCCGAGCCGATCAGCACTTGCTTGAGGTCGAACCCGCGGTTGTCCTTCTTCAGGGGCACGAGCCCGGAGAACACATCGCCGTTCGCCAGCACGGCCTCGATCCCGAGCACCTGAGCCCGCATCGTTCCATGGCGCAGGACCTGCGTACCCCCGGCATTGGTCGAGATCAGGCCGCCGACCGTGGCCGAACCCTTGCCGCCCAGCGTGAGCGGGAACCGCAAACCTTCTTTCTCCGCGGCCTCGTGCAGCGTCTGGAGGATCACGCCCGCCTCGCACGTGATTTGCATGCTGTCCTTCTCGAGGTGGCGGATTGCAGTCATTCGCCGCAACGAGAGGATAACGCTATCGCCGGTATCGTCGGGTGTGGCCCCGCCCGACATTCCGCTGTTGCCGCCTTGCGCGACGATTGGGACACCGTGCTCCGCGCAAAGCCTGACGAACTGGGCGACCTCTTCGGTCGAGGTCGGCGAGGCAAGGCCGAGCGCGCGGCCGGTATAGCGGCCTCGCCAGTCGGTCAGCCACGGATCGAGCAGGTCGGGGTCGCAGGTAAATCCGCGCGGCCCGAGGAGACCAGCGGCGGCTTCGTGGAAGGTCTGGGCATCGGTCATCGCATGTCCTCCTGCCACAATTCGCTGGCCGATTGCCACCACTTGCCAATCGAAAGCAAACAATTAAGCCCGCATTCAACCGTGAGGGTACAACCGAGCACGTGACGTACCCGCATGGTGTCCAACACGCGGCCAAGGAGCGATCGAACCCGACCGATGTCCCTGCTTTCTCCCCTCGCTGCCATGCTGATCGCATTGGGCTCGCCCCAAGGCGCCGGCGACGATGGGGTGCCCCGGCAGGCCGCCGTTCCGAGTGAAACACCGCTTGGCACGGCGCCGTTGGTGGGGCGAGGCTCGATATGGTCATCCGATGCTGCATCCGCCGGCAAGGTCCCTATCGCCCGGCAGGTGCGGATCGAGCGCCGCGTGATCATGCGCATCACGCCGCAACCGGGCAATTCGCGCCGCGGGTTCCTGTCGCAATTGCCGCGCCAAACCGCTCCGCGCGTCGTCGAGCGGCCCCACGGTGAATGCGTCGATGCCGGCGAGATCGTCGGCGTGGCCGATCGGGGCAGTCGGCTGGTCATGTATATGCGCGACCGGCAGATCATCTCTGCCGAACTCGAAAAGGCGTGCAGCCCGCGCGATTTCTATCTCGGTTTCTATGTCGAACGCAGCCCCGACGGGCAGCTCTGCGTCAACCGCGATCGGTTGATGTCGCGCGCCGGGGCGAAGTGCCGGATTGCCGATTTCCTCCGATTGATCGCCGTCGCGGACTGACATTCGCGTCGGGTCTGCCGGGATTTCTTGACTTTTGGGCCGATTCCGGCGAATGGCGCGCCCAGCCAATGCTGCGGACGCGCGGCGACTTGTAGGCCAGTGTTCCAGGGACAGTTTCTAACCGCATGACTTTCGCCGATCTCGGCCTTTCCGAAGACTTGCTCAAAGCAGTAAGCGAAGCCGGCTATACAGAGCCGACCGACATCCAGCGCGAAGCGATTCCGCCGATCCTGATGATGAAGGACATCATCGGGATCGCGCAGACGGGCACGGGCAAGACTGCCAGCTTCGTGCTGCCGATGATCGACATCATGGCCAGCGGACGGCGGCGCGCACTGATGCCGCGTTCGCTGATTCTCGCGCCGACGCGCGAACTCGCAGCGCAGGTGGCCGAAAACTTCGAGAAATACGGCAAGAACCACGATCTCAAGCTCGCGCTGTTGATTGGCGGTGTGCAGATGGGGGATCAGGTCAAGGCGCTGAACGATGGCGTCGACGTGCTGATCGCCACGCCGGGCCGGCTTATGGATCTTTTCGAACGGGGCAAGATCCTGCTCAACGGCTGCGAATTGCTGGTCATCGACGAAGCCGATCGCATGCTCGACATGGGGTTCATCCCCGATATCGAATTCATCTGTTCCAAGCTTCCCGAAGCGCGGCAGACAATGCTGTTCTCGGCGACCATGCCGCCACCGATCGAGAAGCTCGCCAAGAAGTTTCTCAACAATCCTAAGCGGATCGAAGTCAGCCGCGCGGCGACTACGAACAAGGACATCACCGCGTTCAAGGTGCCCGTAAAGGCCCGCCAGAAGCGCGACACGCTGCGCTGGCTGCTGGAAAACGACCACGTCGAGACCGCGATCATCTTCTCCAATCGCAAGACCACCGTGCGCGAGCTCAACAAGAGTTTGCAGAGCTATGGCTTCCGCAGTGGTGAGATCCATGGCGACATGGACCAGTCGAACCGGCTGAAGGAACTCGAACGCTTCAAGCAGGGCGAAATCAACATCCTCGTCGCTTCGGACGTCGCGGCTCGCGGGCTCGACGTCAAAGGCGTGAGCCACGTGTTCAATTTCGACACGCCCTGGCACCCGGACGATTACGTCCACCGGATCGGCCGTACGGGCAGGGCAGGGGCCAAGGGCCGCGCCTTTACGCTAGTGGCCGAAGAAGATGCCGAAGCGATCGCCAATGTCGAGAAGCTGACCGGCGCCGAAGTGCCCGTGTTCGGCAAGAAGGACGTTCGTGTCGATCTGGTCGACACGGCAGCCGAACCCAAGCCCGCGCGCGAAGACAAGCCCGAACGCGCGGCAAAGCCCAAGCGTTCGCCCAAGCCCGACACGGACGCCGAAGCGGCCGCCGAAGAAAAGCCCAAGCGCGCACGCAAGAAGCGGGACGATGACGAGGCACCGCGTGAGAAGCCGGCGCGCAAGGCCCGGGCCAAGAACGAAGGGCGCCAGCAGCGCGGCGATGATGGCGGTTCGGTCCCGGCGGGCGAATGGAACGGTCCGCGCCCCGGTTTCCTGGATATTTCCGCGACCTGATAGCGATCCGGGCGTACGTGCGCCCGGCGATATTTTCTCAGTCGGCCAAGCTGACGAAACTGTCGAGAACGCGCTTCTCGCCTGCTTTCTCGAATTCGATCGTAAGCTTGTTGCCTTCCTGGGCGGTCACGCAGCCATAGCCGAACTTGTCATGGAAGACGCGGGCGCCAAGCGCGATATCGCTGCGCGGCTTGGCCGCGAAGCTCGCCGCACTGCGGCCCGGTTCAGCCAGACGCTTGGGCGTCGTGTCATAACCTGATGAGAGCGCCCTTTGCCAACCGGGACCCCGCTTGCCGGACCGGTCCGGCCGGCTGGTCGAGACATGCGCGAACGGGTCGTCGGTCTCGCTCCAATTCGCCCGCCAGAGCGAGGCACCGCCGGTCATCGTGGTTTCGGACGTGATATAGTCTTCGGGAAGGTCTTCGATGAACCGGCTGGGGATCGAGCTTGTCCACTGGCCGTAGATGCGGCGGTTCGCTGCATGCAATATCGTGCAACGGCGCTTGGCGCGTGTGATCGCGACATAGGCCAGCCGGCGTTCTTCCTCGAGGCTTGCAAGGCCGCCCTCGTCGATGGCGCGCTGGCTCGGGAACACGCCTTCTTCCCAGCCGGGCAGGAAGACGTGGTCGAATTCCAGCCCCTTGGCAGCGTGCATGGTCATTATGGTGACCTTCTCGCCATCGCCGGCCCGTTCATTGTCCATCACCAGGCTGACATGCTCGAGGAAATCGCCGAGCGTCTCGTATTCTTCCATCGCCCGCGCGAGTTCGGTAAGGTTCTCGAGCCGCCCCGCGCTTTCGGCGCTGCGATCTTTCTGCAGCATGTCTTCGTACCCGCTTTCCGCAAGCACGCTGCGCAGCAGTTCCGACGGGGTGACCTTGTCTGCCTGTTCGCGCCAGTGAACGAACTGGCCCAGCAAGGCGACAAGGTTGTTTCGCGCCCGCGCAGGCAGTTCGTCGGTATCGCACAGGTCTAAGCTGGCAGCGGCGAGCGGCATCTGCAGCTGGCGCGCATGACGGCGCATCGCCTCGAGCGTCTTCGCACCGAGCCCACGCTTGGGCTGGTTGTAGATCCTTTCGAAGGCGAGGTCGTCGGCCGGTTGCGCGATGACGCGCAAATAGGCCAGCGCATCGCGGATTTCGGCGCGTTCGTAGAACCGGAAACCGCCGACGATGCGATAGTTGAGGCCGATCTGGATAAACCGGTCTTCGAATTCCCGCGTCTGATACTGCGCGCGCACCAGGATCGCGATCTGGTCGAGCGGTGCGCCTTCGCTTTCCAGCCGCTCGATCTCCTCGCCTACGCGGCGCGCTTCCTCGGGCGCGTCCCATACGCCGATGATCCGTACCTTCTCACCGGGCGGCAGTTCGGTCCACAGGGTCTTGCCAAGGCGCTCGCTATTGGCATTGATCAGGCCCGAGGCCGCCGCCAGGATCTGCGGCGTCGAACGGTAGTTTTGTTCCAGCTTGACCACTGACGCGCCGGGAAAATCCTTTTCGAACTTGAGGATATTGGCGACTTCTGCGCCGCGCCATGAATAGATCGACTGGTCGTCGTCCCCCACCACGCAGATATTCTTGCGCGTCTGAGCGAGCAGCCTCAGCCAGAGATACTGGACCTGGTTGGTGTCCTGATATTCGTCGACGAGGATGTATTTGAAGCGCTGCTGGTATTGCGCGAGCACGTCGTGATGCGTGCGGAAGATGTTCAGTATGTGCAGCAGGAGGTCGCCGAAGTCGCAGGCGTTGAGCGTCTTCAGCCGGTCCTGATAGAGCTTGTAGAACTGGGCGCCGCGCCCGTTGGCATAGCTTTCATTCTCGACTGCATCGAGATCGCCGGGATTGAGCCCGCGATTCTTCCACCGGTCGAGCAGGCCGGCCAGTTGCCGCGCCGGCCAGCGTTTCTCGTCGACGTCGTTTTCCTGGATCAGCTGCTTGAGCAGGCGGATCTGGTCGTCCGTGTCGATGATCGTGTAATTGCTTTCCAGCCCGACCAGTTCGGCATGGCGGCGCAGCATTCGTGCCCCGATCGAATGAAACGTGCCCAGCCACGGCATCCCTTCGACCGCATCGCCGATATGCCGGCCCACGCGTTCGCGCATTTCGCGCGCGGCCTTGTTGGTGAAGGTGACGCAAAGAATTTCGCTGGGCCATGCGCGCCGCGTTGCGATGAGATGTGCCAGCCGTGCGGTGAGCGCCGCTGTCTTCCCGGTACCTGCCCCGGCGAGCATCAGGACGGGGCCTTCGGTGGTCAGCACCGCCTCGCGCTGGGGAGCATTCAACCGCGCCGCATAGGCGGGAATCTGCGCATCTGCGGGCGCGTCGGACGGGGTGGGGAGGTCTGTCATGGAGTTCGGAACAGCTAGGGAACGAAGCGGCGCAAGACAAGCCCCGGCCACATGGGCGCGCCGGAACCGATGACCGGGGCGCTGCGTAGGTTAGCCGTACACACCAAACAAATGGAGGAATCTCCTATGCGTAATCTGATTCTCGCCGGCGCTGCAGCGCTTGCCTTTACCGCTGTTCCAGCTGCTGCCGACGATCACATGTCGGGCGAAAGCTACAGCTGGTCCACCGAGCAGGAAGCCGCCTATGACCAGTGGCCCGCCGATCGCCAGACCGCTTATGATGCATGGCCCGCAGGCGTTCAGGAATATTACTGGACGCTGTCGCCCATGCAGACCGAAGGCTGGTGGGTGCTGACCGACGAACAGCGTGTCGCCATCTACGAAATGGAACCGGCAACGCGCATGCAGGCGTGGAACCAGATCGCCGCCCAGATGAATGGCAATCCGGCGACTACGTCGAGTGCATCGTCGAGCGCGACCACGTCGCCCCGCTTCGTGAGCAACGCGGTGACGCAGTCGGTTCCGCCCGAATACACCCCCGCCGACAATGCAAACCTGCCAGTATGTTCGGCCATGCAGCAGGATGGTTGCATCAACAGCTGGGCCAAGAACAAGACGGGTAATCGCCCGCTCGAATACTGGCCGGGGCAGCCCGCCAGCACGATCCCCCAGAAGCTTCCCGCAACCAAGCCGGGGTCGTGAGCTGAACTGAATACGCGTCCTGCCAGCGGGTAGGGTGCGAAGCGAAAGGGTGGGACCGCCAAGGCGGTTCCGCCCTTTTTCGTGCGTCTCAGGGGTTTGCGAGGTTGGTACCGGTTTCGAACCTGTCCCCGCCGGGCTGCGCGGTTCAGGCCGCGAGGCGCAGCAACGTGATCTTCGCCTTGCCGGTCTTTCGCTCGGCAATGATATCGAAGGCCCGCAGAGCGCCTTCTTCCTTCGCGCCGGTTTCGAGCGCGACCCAGGTCGCCGGCCCTATCCAGCCGAGCCGCGCGAGCCGGTCGAGCGCGACATGGCCGGCACCCGTATCGTAGGGCGGATCGAGGAAGATCACATCGTGCGCCGTCTTGGCAGGGCTGAGGCTGAGCACGGAACCTTGCTGGACCACGCTGCGTGCACGTGCGTCCAGCGTCTCGATATTCTTGCGGATGGCCTCCACCGCGCGCGCATCCTGTTCGACGAACAGGCAGGATGCAGCACCGCGCGACAGAGCCTCTAAGCCCAGCGCGCCCGATCCGGCGAAAAGATCGACCACGCTCAGCCCGTCGAAACTGCCCACGCGGCTGGCCAGCATGTTGAACAGCGTTTCGCGCGTCCGGTCGCCAGTGGGGCGGGTCAGATCGCCCGGCGGCGCGACGAGTTTGCGGCCGCGCCAATCGCCTGCAATTATCCTCAAAGCTGGCCCCCGCGCCTGAGTTGCTTGCGGAACCGCTCGACATCGGCCTGGCGGATTTCCACCGCCTGGCCGCGCGGCAGGTCGGCCAGTTCGAACGGGCCATAGGCGGTCCGCAGCAGGCGATTCACCTGCAGACCGAGATGTTCGAGCACGCGGCGAACTTCGCGGTTCTTGCCTTCGGTCAGCGTCATTTCGACCCAGCGGTTCTTGCCCGAACCGCGCTCGAGGTCGGCCTCGATCCGGCCGTAGCGAATGCCGTCGATCTCGACGCCTTCGATCAGTTCGTCGAGTTGCGCCTGCGTGACGTCGCCAAAGGCGCGCGCGCGGTAAGTGCGCGGTATGCCCGACGAGGGCAGTTCCATCGCCCGTTTCAGTTCGCCGTCATTGGTCAGCATCAGCAGACCTTCGGTGGTGAAGTCGAGACGGCCGACGGGAATCACGCGGCCCGCATCCTTGGGCAAGGCGTTGCGCAGCGCGGTGTAAATGGTGGGCCGGCCGCGGGGATCGCGTTCGGCGGTGATCAGCCCCGAAGGCTTGTGGAACGCGAACAGCCGCGCCGCCTCCGCCCGGCCGACAGCCTTGCCATCGACCGTCACGCCATTGAGATTCGCCAGCTTGACTGCGGGCGTGTCGAGGACCTTGCCATTGATCGCGATCCGCCCGTCGGCGATCATGCGCTCGATTTCGCGGCGGCTGGCTACGCCAGCACGGGCGAGCAGCTTGGCGATCCGATCGCCTTCTTCTGGTAAACGGTTATCGGCCATGCGCGCGCCAATACACACAACCCCCGTCATGCGGAAGCGGTGATCGCCGCCGACTTGCCAGCGATGTGCCCGGGCTACCGCGCCAGATGCGCGCGCCGGGTTCAATTCACGGCGCGCAGCGCCTCTTCCACGGTCTCGTGATAGCGGCGGATACCCCCTTCGAGCGTGCCGAGGGTAAGCTGCGGCACCGCGCCGGTGGCCAGCCCCTGTTGCCCGAGTTCGGCGGCGCGGAAATCCTCGCCCGCGAAGACCCCGCCGTCGAGCAGGGCCCAGCTGCGTTCCCAGTGGTTGCGCGCCTTGTCGGTCCTGGGATGTTCGGGAATGAGCATGAAATCCTCCACCAGCGTGCGATCATGCGCCTGCGGCATCATCACCATGACATTGATGTAGTCCGGGCTGGGGATGACCAGCGCGCCGGGCAGCAGCTGATAGGCAAAGGTCACCACGCGGCGCAGTGCGGCCATGTCCTCCAGATCGACCCCGTCCATTTCCTCGAGCCGGCCCACCGCGCTGCGGGCATGCGGTCCGATCATGTCGCCGCTGGTTGCGCCGTCCTTGAAGAACGGCCCGATCGTCTGCGCATGCAGGCGGGTGACATGGTAGCTTTCGAGGAAAGCATCCATGATCAGTTTCCAGTTCCCCGCCACTTCGTGCGTCTTGCGGCGGAACAGCACGTGTTCGCCCATGCCGAGCGCGTCGAAATCCTCGCCGATCTTGTCCGCGAAACCGAAATCCGCGCTGTCTGCGCAAGGGGAGAACCAGATCAGCCCACCGGTTTCGCGGCAGGGCAGTTCCACGAGGCCGTAATCGCCCTTGTCGAGCCCGGGGAAGGTATCGGGCCGCGGCAGGGCCAGCAAACGGCCGTCCACCGCATAGGTCCATGCGTGATAGGGGCACACCAGCCTCTTCGTGCACTGAACCTCATTGCCTTCGACCAGCCGCGTGCCGCGGTGCCGGCAGACGTTCAGGAAGACATGCGCCTTGCCCGATGCATCGCGGGTCACCAGCAAGGGGCGCCCGGTGGCGTCATGCGGCAGCGCCATGCCGGGATCGGGCAACAGCGCCGACGGGCAGACGATCTGCGGCAGCCGGTCGTAGATCGCCGCTTTTTCTCGCTGCCAGTAATCCGGATCGGTATAGACGCTCGCGGGCACCGTGGTCGCACTACCGGCATCGCGCTGCCGACCTTCGGCGATATCCCTGGCCAGGGCCAGCATGCCACGGGTCGGGCGATGCGCGGGTTGTTTGGTGTCGACATCGCTCATGACGCCTGTTCCTCCCTCTCTCTCGCCGCTAGTGTCGCAAAAATCACGCCGAATTGGAAGGATGCCAGCGAATGGCCGCGGTCGCAGAAGACAAGAAGAAGATTTCCGCTTGGCGCGCGCTCGGCATGGCGCTGGGCAATCGCAAGACCGGCTTCATGTTGCTGTTCGGTTTTGCCAGCGGTCTGCCCTTCGCGCTGTTCCTCGGCACCCTGTTCGCTTGGCTGACCGAAGCCGAGGTCGATCTCGAGACGATGGGCATCTTCTCCCTCATCGGTTTGGCCTATGCTTTCCAGTTCCTCTGGTCGCCGCTGATCGACAAGGTGAACATACCGGTGCTGCGCCGGCTGGGACGGCGCAAGCAGTGGATCGTGCCGATGCAGCTGGTGCTGGGCGCGATCCTGATTACGATGAGCGTGCTGGAACCGCGCACCCAGCTCGGCTGGTTCAGCCTGCTTGCGGGAATTGGGGCCTTCGCCAGCGCGACACAGGATATCGCGATCAATGCGTGGCGGATCGACGTGGCCGACGAGCGCGCGACGATCGACATTCTCTCCACCGTTTACCAGATGGGCTACCGGCTGTCGTCGCTGGTGGGCGGGGCGCTCGGCCTGATCATTGCCGCGCGGATCGGCTGGCCCGAAACCTACGCGCTGATGGGGGCGATCCTGCTGGGCGTGGGCTTCATCGGCCTGTGGGCGCCCAATGCGAGCGAAAACGCCGCGGACGTGGCGACCGAAAGCGAACGGCAGGTGCGCGCGCTGCGTCATGCGGGGGAACTCGAACCCGCGATCCGCAACCGCGCGCTGGCGCTAGTCGCGCTGCTGTGGGCGGGGGCGATCGGCATCGTCCTGACGTTCATGATCATGTCGATGACCTACGCCCCCGAAGATCGGCCCAACCCGACCGAATTCACGGTCAATGTCGGCCCGTGGATCATCGTGGCAACCATCATCCTGCCCGCGCTGATCGCCGGCTGGCTCGCCTCGAAGAAGCGCCGCGGCGAACACCTGCTGACAGCCGACGAGGAACCCGCCAGCGGCGGCAATTACATCCTCGATCACCTGTACCGCGCACTGGTCCTGCCGCTGGTAGAATTCGTGGGACGGATGGGATGGTCGCTGGTGCTGATCTTGGCGGTGGTGCTGACCTATCGTATCTGCGACGCGATCTGGGGTACTTTCGCCTATCCCTTCTATCTCGGGGAACTCGACTACACGAATGACGACGTCGCTTTCGCGTCGAAGTTCTTCGGTGTGGGGGCAATCATCGCAGGGCTCGCGCTCGGCGGCCTGTTGCTGACCACCATCGGCCGGATGGCGACGCTGCTGATCGGCGGGATACTCGCCGCGCTGACCAATTTGCTTTACGCGGATATGGCCGTGGGCGGATATTATATGGAGGCCTTCAGCGGGGCGATCGGTTTCACCTACCTCATCGAACAGGTGCCGGGCATCGGCGATGCGGACCTCGCCAAGCTCACCATCACCATCGCGTTCGAAAATCTCGCGATCGGCATAGCCGGGGCTGCCTATATCGCATGGCTCTCCTCGATCGTCTCGAAGAAGTTCAGCGCGGTGCAGTATGCGCTGCTGTCGTCGCTGACGCTGCTGGTGGGCACGCTGGGGCGCGGGGCCCTTGGCGAAATGATCGAAAACCAGGGCTATTACGACGTCTTCATCCTGACCACATGGATCGGACTGGGGGCGGCGGTGCTGGTCTGCATCGAATGGTATCGCGAAAGCCGCTCGCGTGCCAATTCGGGCGTGGTCGCGCCCGAAGCGGGGCAGGCGGTCGCCCCGGCGGAATAGCGCCGGGTCTATTCCGGCGCTTCGCCGTTGCGCCGCAGCACATCGCCAGCAAGGTAGAGCGACCCCGCGATCAGGACGGGCAACCCATCTTCGGGAATAGCCGCGAGCGCGTTCACGATATCGGGAAAGAAGCGCGCTGACGGGGCGATCGCTTCTGCCGGATGCCAATCGTGGCCCGGCACCGGGACCACGGCAAGGCTGGCGATCATGGGGGCGAGGGGATCGACCAGCGCAGCCGGATCCTTCGCATCGAGCATGCCGAGCACGAGGTGCAGCTGCTGCCCGGCAAAATGCGTACCCAGCATGCGCCCGGCATCGGCATTGTGTCCGCCATCGAGCCATATTTCGCGGTGGCCTGCCAAGGGACCGGGGGCAAGGCGCTGTAGCCGGGCGGGCCATGCCGCCTGCTCGATTCCCTGCACGAGCGCATGGGGCGTGACCGGCAGCACATCCTGCGCGCGAAGCATGGCGATGGCGAGCGAGGCGTTCACCGCCTGATGCGCTCCGGGCAGGGACGGTAGCGGGAGCGCGAGTTCGCCCTCTGCATCGCGGTAGAAAAGGTGACGTCCTGTTTCCGCCGCCCATTCCGCGCCGCGTGCCGATAGCGGTGCCCCGGCGCGCGCGGCTGCGGCCTCGATCTCCTGCTGCGCTGCCTGCGGATAGGACAGGCATGCGAGCGGCACGCCCGCTTTGGCGATTCCGGCCTTTTCAAAGGCGATTCGCGCCACCGGATCGCTGGGTACACCGTCTTCCGGTGCCAGCAGGAAGCGTTCATGGTCGATCCCCAGCGCCGCGATCCCGCATGCGGCAAGGACGGCTGTCTCCAGAACATTGGTTGCATCGTAGCGTCCGCCCAGTCCGACTTCGACAACGCAGGCATCGGCCGGGATGCGGGCGAACTCCAAAAACGCGGCGGCTATGGTGACTTCGAAAAAGCTGGGCCCGAGATCTTCGCCCGCGTCGAGCACTTCGGACAGGAGCGAGGCAAGCCGTTCATCGCCGATTAGCTTGCCCGCCAGGCGGATACGCTCGTTGTAACGCACCAAATGCGGGCTGGTGGTGACGTGGACCGAATAGCCTTGCGCCTCGAGCATTGCGCGCAGGAACGCACAGGTCGATCCCTTGCCGTTGGTGCCTGCGACATGGAACACCGGTGGCAGAGCACGATGCGGGTTGCCCAGCCGGTCGAGCAGGGCGCGCACGGTTTCGAGACCCAGCCTGCCATCGGGAACGGAAAGGCGCCCCAGCCGGTCGAGCTGTGCCTGGACTCGGGGATGATCGGAGCGGGCGAAGTCCCGCATGGCGCAGGTCAGGCGGCCTTGGCGGGGGCCAGGTAATCGAGCAGTGTCGCCAAAGTGTCTTTCAGCTCGTGACGATGCACCACCATGTCGACCATGCCGTGCTTGTGCAGGTACTCGGCGCGCTGAAACCCATCGGGCAATTGTTCGCGGATCGTGTCCTGGATCACGCGCTGGCCGGCAAAGCCGATCAGCGCGCCGGGTTCGGCGATATGCACGTCGCCCAGCATCGCATAGCTGGCAGTGACACCGCCCGTGGTCGGGTCGGTTAGCAGGACGATATAGGGCAGCTTGGCTTCCTTCAGGCGCCGCGTCATCACGGTTGCCTTGGGCATCTGCATGAGGCTGAGGATGCCTTCCTGCATGCGTGCGCCGCCCGCCGCGGTAACGACGATATAGGGGCAGTGCCGCGACAGCGCGCGTTCGGCGCCCTGGCAGAAGGCGGTGCCCACTGCCATGCCCATCGATCCGCCCATGAAGCCGAAATCCTGCACGCCGACGACCGCGGGCTTGCCCTCGATTGCACCCGAACCGACAAGGAAGGCGTCCTTGTGCGGGCTCTTGGCGCGCGCCTTCTTCAGCCGGTCGGTGTATTTCGCCGTGTCGCGGAACTTGAGCGGGTCTTCCTTCACATCGGGGATGGGAAGGACCTCGAACCCTTCGTCGAGCAGCTGCCGCAGCCGTTCGTCGGCACCGATCCGGCCATGGTGGCCGCAGCGCGGGCAGACATAGGAATTGTCCTCGTATTCCTGCGCGAAGACCATCTGCTGGCAGCTGGGGCACTTGACCCACAGGTCTTTTTCCGTGCTGCGCTTGGACAGCGAGGTGATCGAATTGCGGACGCGGGTGAACCAGTTCATGCGCTGAGCCTATAGTCAGGTTGTCACAAAGCTCAAATAGTCAGCGCACCGCCGGAGCGTCATCCCTGCGCAGGGGCGACGAACTAGCGGGCTGATCGCACCGCTTCGGCAAGCGATGAAGCCAAGGTGCGCAACTTCGCCGGAGCGTCGTCGCCATGTTCGGCGACCAGTTCGACCAGCGCCGAACCCACCACGACTCCATCGGCCACGCGTGCGATCTCGCTCGCCTGCTCGGGTGTGCGCACACCGAAGCCGACCGCGACCGGAATGTCGGTCGATCGCTTGATGCGCGAGACATTGGCTTCGATCGACTCGATCGCCGCCTGCTGCATTCCCGTGATGCCCGCGACTGCGACGTAATAAAGGAAGCCCTCGCTGCCTTGGATCACGGCGGGAAGGCGCTTGTCGTCGGTGGTCGGCGTGGCCAGGCGGATGGGGGCGATTTCCGCAGCACGCAGCGCCGGACCAAGCGCGTCATCTTCCTCCGGCGGGATGTCGACGCAGATCACTCCGTCGATGCCCGCTTCCTTGGCCGCGGCCGCGAACCAGTCGGGCCCGCGGCGAATCATCGGGTTGGCATAGCCCATCAGCACCAGCGGAACATCGGGATGACGCTGGCGAAATGCGGTAGCGATGGCGAGCACGTCGGCCGTCGTCGTTCCGACGCCCAGCGACCGGATATTGGCCGCCTGGATCGCGGGGCCATCCGCCATCGGATCGGTGAAGGGCATGCCCAGNTCGATCACATCGGCGCCGCCTTCGACCAGTGCATCGAGATTGGCAGCGGTGTCCCCGTCGCCGGCAGTCAGGAAGCAGACGAGCGCGGGGTGGGGCTTGGCGAAGGCGGAGGCGAGGCGGGTCAAATGTCCACTCCCAGCTTCTCGGCCACGGTGAAGATGTCCTTGTCGCCGCGCCCGCACAGATTGGCCAGGATGATGCTGTCCCGCGGCATTTCCTTCGCACGCTTCGCCACTGCCGATATGGCGTGGCTCGGCTCCAGCGCGGGAATGATTCCCTCGGTGCGACAGAGCAGCTGGAACGCCTCCAGCGCCTCGTCATCGGTCACCGCAGTGTATTCGACGCGGCCTGAATCCTTGAGCCACGCATGCTCGGGACCAATGCCGGGATAGTCGAGCCCGGCGCTGATCGAGTGACCTTCGGTAATCTGGCCGTCCTCGTCCTGCAGCAGATAGGTCTTGTTGCCGTGAAGTACGCCGGGGAAACCGCCGAGCAGGCTTGCCGCNTGTTCGTTGCCATCGAGCCCGTGACCNGCCGCCTCGACGCCCAGCAGCTTGACCTCGGCGTCGTCGAGGAAGGGGTGGAACAGGCCCAGCGCGTTCGAACCGCCACCGATGCAGGCCACGGCCAGGTCGGGCAATCGTCCGATCCTCTCGAGCATCTGCGCCCGCGCCTCCTTGCCGATGATGCTCTGGAAATCGCGCACCATCTCGGGATAGGGATGCGGTCCGGCGGCCGTGCCGATGATGTAGAAGGTGTCATGGACGTTCGCGACCCAGTCGCGCAGCCCTTCGTTCATTGCGTCCTTCAGCGTCCCGCGCCCGCTGGTGACGGGCACGATTTCCGCACCGAGCAGCTTCATGCGGAAGACGTTGGGCGATTGGCGCCGCACGTCTTCGGCACCCATGTAGATCACGCAGGGCAGGCCGAAGCGTGCGCAGACCGTTGCGGTGGCGACGCCGTGCTGCCCCGCGCCGGTTTCCGCGATGATGCGAGTCTTGCCCATCCGGATGGCGAGCAGGATTTGCCCGATGCAATTGTTGATCTTGTGCGCGCCGGTGTGATTGAGTTCGTCGCGCTTGAACCAGACCTGCGCGCCGTGGCCCTCGGGCGAACCGGCGCGCAGCGCCTCGGTCAGCCGTTCGGCAAAATAGAGCGGCGAGGGGCGGCCGACGTAATGTTCGAGCAAATCGTCGAATTCGCGCTGGAATTCCGGATCGGCCTGCGCCTTGCGGTATTCACGCTCGAGATCGAGCACCAGCGGCATCAGCGTTTCGGCGACATAGCGTCCGCCGAAGTCGCCGAAATGGCCCCGCTCGTCGGGCTGGTTGCGATAGGAATTGGGATTGGTTTCGGTCATCGCGCTCCCCATGCCGTCCGCAGCAGGCGAAGTCGAGACAGCTTTGCTTTTTCACGAGGCATCAGGACTGCGGTTTGGCAGCCACGGGCCGCAGATCAGGCGGCGAGCGCGGCCCGGCAGAAATCGGCGATACGCTGCGGATCCTTCACTCCCGGTGCGCTTTCAACACCGCTCGACGTATCGACCAGCGGCGCACCGGTCGCGCGGATCGCTTCGGCGACATTGCTCGCCGTGAGGCCACCTGCCAGCGCCCAGTCGATCTTGTGGCGGTGCCCGGAAAGCAAGGACCAGTCGAAAGCCGTGCCATTGCCGCCGGGCAGTGCTTTGGCCGGTGCGTCGAACAGCAGGCGGTCGACCTTGCCGATGTATTTCTCGCTCCGGGTCAGCGTGCCAGCGTCCTTCAGCCCGACCGCTTTCCACACCTCATAGGGTAGGCTGCGACGGATACCGCCAATCCATTGCGGTGTCTCATTGCCGTGGAACTGGACCACGTCGGGCTGGATCGCGTTGAGGGCGCGTCCGGTGGTTTCGGGATCGGCATTGACCAGCAGCAGCACCGCCTTGGCCTTGCCCCGGGCCTGCTCGCGCAGTTCGCGGGCCAGATCGAGCGCGACATGGCGGGGCGAGGGTTGGTAATGAACCAGCCCGATATGCGTCGCGCCCGCGGCAAGCGCTGCATCTACCGTTTCGGGCGTCGAAAGCCCGCAGATCTTGATCTGGACCGCCATGGCGAAACCTACAGCGTGGCTTCGATGGCGCGGGCGGCCTGCGCCGGATCGTCGGCCCGGCTGATCGGGCGTCCGATGACCAGCACGCTGGCACCATCATCGCGCGCCTTGCGCGGGGTGACGACGCGCTTCTGGTCGCCGGTGCCGCTGCCCGCGGGGCGCAATCCTGGGACGACGAAAAACCCGTCCTTCCACTGGTCGTGGACCGATTTCACTTCCTGGCCCGAACAGACGATCCCGTCGAGACCGGCGCGGTGCGCAAGATCGGCAAGGCGCAGCACCTGATCGTGCGCGCTGCCTTCGATCCCCGTGCTCGCCAGATCGCGATCGTCCATGCTGGTCAACATGGTCACGGCAACGACCTTGGTGTGTTCGCCTGCGGCGGCCTTGGCATCCTCGAGCATGGCGCGCCCGCCGCTGGCATGCACGGTGACGATGCGCGGCTCCAGCACATGGATCGCCTGCATCGCGCCCGCGACGGTATTGGGGATGTCGTGGAACTTCAGGTCGAGGAAGATCGGCAATCCGAGCTGGCCGACCAGATGAACCCCGTGCGCGCCATGCGCGCAAAAGAATTCGAGGCCCAGCTTCACCCCGCCGACATGGCCCTTGACCTTCCGGATCAGGTCGAGGCCGTCCTGCAGATGCGGGAGGTCGAGCGCGAGATAGATCGGATTGGTCATGCGGGCTTCGCAGGATCTGTGTCGACGGGGTCGACGGGATTGGCCGGTTCGGGCGGCGGGTTGTGTACCGGAGGCTCGGGCGTAGGAGCAGGCGCGGGCTGGACGTTTGCCGAAGCATCGGGAGCGGGCGTGGCCGCGCCGAACCGGCTGGTCGCCGCCTCCAGCGCATTGATGCGTCGCGTCGCGCGCCACTTGCTCGCCCGGTGCACGAGCCACATCGGGATCAGCCCCAGCAGGAACGAGACCACTACCAGCGCGGGCAGCTTGGTTTCGAGCACGAGGTTCGACCAAATCTGAACCTCAACCGGCTTCCAGTTGAAAAAGCTGAATGCGAGCAGCGAAAACAGCAGCAGGACCCAGCCGATGGTGCGCACGATTTGCATGGAATGTAGCCCTCTTTCGTCTTGGCGTGGGATGCTAGGCCGGGACCCGTCCCGCGTCTAGCCGAAGACCCGCGCGAAGATCGTGTCGACGTGCTTGAAGTGGTATTCGAGATCGAACTTCTCTTCGAGCTGCTCCACACCCAGCGCGGCGGTAACCTCCTCGTCGCGCTTGAGCAGNTCGAGNAGCGTCAGCTGGCCATCCAATTCCCACACCTTCATCGCGTTGCGCTGGACGAGGCGGTAGGCATCCTCGCGGCTGACCCCGTTCTGCGTCAGCGCCAGCAGCACGCGCTGCGAATGGATCAATCCGCCCATGCGGTCCATATTCGCCTGCATGCGCTCGGGATAGACCAGCAGCTTGTCGACCACGCCGGTCAGCCGCGCTAGCGCGAAATCGAGCGTGATGCAGGCATCGGGACCGATGAACCGCTCGACCGAGGAATGCGAGATATCGCGTTCGTGCCACAGCGCGACGTTTTCCAGCGCGGGCAGGGCATAGGCGCGGATCATGCGCGCCTGGCCGGTAAGGTTCTCGGTCAGGATCGGGTTGCGCTTGTGCGGCATCGCGCTCGACCCCTTCTGACCGGGCGAGAAATACTCTTCCGCCTCGAGCACTTCGGTGCGTTGGAGATGGCGGACTTCGACCGCCAGCCGTTCGATCGAACCGGCGATGACCGCCAGCGTCGAAAAGAACATGGCGTGCCGGTCGCGCGGGATGACCTGCGTCGAGACGGGCTCCACCGTCAGGCCGAGCTTGTCGGCGACATGCTCTTCCACCTGCGGGTCGATGTTGGCGAAAGTGCCGACTGCACCCGATATGGCGCAGGTCGCGATTTCCGCGCGCGCCGCGACCAGGCGGGTCTTGCAGCGGTCGAACTCGGCATAGGCCTGCGCCAGCTTGAGCCCGAAGGTTACCGGCTCTGCATGGATGCCATGGCTGCGCCCGATGGTGGGCGTGTATTTGTGTTCTTCCGCGCGGCGCTTGATCGCCTCGAGCAGGCCGTCGAGATCAGCCAGCAGGATATCGGCAGAGCGTGCCAGTTGGACCGCCAGCGTCGTGTCGAGCACGTCGCTGCTGGTCATGCCCTGGTGCATGAAGCGCGCTTCGTCGCCGACATTCTCGGCCACCCAGGTAAGGAAGGCGATGACATCGTGCTTGGTGACCGCCTCAATCGCATCGATCGCCTCGACGTCGATCTTGGGATCGGTTGCCCACCAGTCCCACAGCGCCTTGGCCGCGCTCGGCGGGACCACGCCCAGTTCGCCCAGCTTTTCGGTCGCATGCGCCTCGATCTCGAACCAGATGCGATACTTCGCTTCGGGCTTCCACAGGGCAGTCATATCGGGACGGGCGTAGCGGGGGACCATATTAAGAGCTCCGATTGCGGGTCAGGCGGGATTCGCGGCTGCGCGGCGGCTAGGCCGAGCCGGCAGAATTGGCAAGGTTTGCCCCCGGGGGGGCCGCCCTGAACAGATCAGAGGAGGCCCTTGGCGCGCAGCGAGACGTTGCCTTCGCGCCCGATGATGACGTGGTCGTGGACGGTGACCCCCAGCAAGCGGCCTGCTTCCGCGATCCGCGCGGTAATGGTGATATCGGCGCGGCTGGGTTCGGGATTCCCGCTGGGGTGGTTGTGGACGAGGATCAGCGCCGTCGCGCCCACATCGAAGGCCTTGCGGATGACCTCGCGGGGATGGATGGCGGCTTCGTCGATCGACCCTTCGCTGAGGAGGTGGTCCAGGATCAGCCGGTTCCGGGTGTCGAGATAGAGCCCGCGCACCCTTTCATGCGTCAGATGCGCCATGTCTATGTTGAGATAGTCGAGCAGCGCTTGCCAGCTACCCAGCACCGGGCGGTTCTGCACCGCACCGCGCGCCATGCGCCGCGCTGCCAGCGCATTGGCGTGCAATGCCGCAACGCTGGCATCGCCCATGCCCTTGACCTGGCGCAGCGCCTGCGGATCGGCCGTGAGCACCGCGGCGAAAGACCCGAAGTGTGCGATCAATGCCTTGGCAAGCGGTTTCGTATCGCCCTGGCGGATGGCAGCGAACAGCAGGAATTCGAGCAGTTCGTAATCGGCCAGCGCTTCAGCACCGCCGTCGAGCAACCGTTGGCGCAAGCGTTGTCGATGGCCGGTACCGGCATGGCCCGCCGAATTTTTTGGATCTCCCGGCAACCGATCCCCCACATCCCGCGTTTGAGGCACTTGCATTGCCTTTAGCAGGCATATCGCGCAAGTGTGGGATCGATGGAGCGGGCCGCGAGCGACAATGACATGACGGCCGACGATTCCGTCAGGCGATCCCGCTGGCGCCGCAAGCGCTGGGCGGCGCTGCTGGTCGTGCTGGGAGCGCTGCTACTGGCTGGCCTCGGCCTATGGCTGTCGCGCGAACGGATCGTCGACGACATCATTCGCGACCAGCTCGAGGCCTATGATATCCCGGGCAGCTACACGATCGAGCGGATCGGCGGGACCACGCAGATACTGTCCAACGTCGTGCTCGGAGATCCTGACAATCCCGACTTCACCGCCGAGCGGCTGGTGGTCACCCTGCGCCACCGGTTCGGCATTCCGGAAATCGGTGGCGTGGTGCTGGTCAAGCCGCGCCTTTATGCCAGCTACCGCGATGGCGAACTGAGCCTCGGGCGGCTCGATCCGCTGGTGTTCGGCGGGGACGACAGTCCGGCGAGCCTGCCCAATCTGAATTTCGAAGTCCGCGACGGCCGTGCGCTGCTGGCGACCGACTACGGGCCGGTCGGCATCAAGCTGGCGGGTTCCGGACTTCTCAGCCATGGCTGGCAGGGATCTATCGCGGCGAGCGCCCCCGAGCTCGCGACTGCGGGCTGCGGTATCGAGAATGCCACCGCCTTCGGCAAGCTCACCTCGGTATCGGGCGAGCCGCAGTTCGCAGGACCCGTCCGCTTTGCGGCGCTCACCTGCGAGGAAAGCGGCCTTGCGCTCGACGACTACGCGATGGAGCTGAGCGTCGTTGCCGATACGGCGCTGGCCAATCCCGCGATCGAAGCAAGGCTCGAGGGGGGAGAAACCCGGTTCGGCGACCAGTCCGCCGCAGCCTTGCTGGGCACGGTCCGCGCCCAGATCCGCGACCGGCTGACGACCGCCAGGTTCACGCTCGCCGCGCGCGGGGTCGATACACCGCAGGCGCTTGCCGCAGTGCTCACCGCCGAGGGGCAAATGCGGGCGACCGACGGCTTCGACCACGTCCAGCTCGACAGCAATCTGGAAGGCAACGGGCTAAGGCTGGGCCGCTCCACGATTGCAGCGATCCAGTCGCTGGCGCAGACCGGGGAGGGCACGCTGGTTGCGCCGCTGACCGGCAAGCTGGCGGCAGCGCTTCAGCGCGAAGCCCGCGGCAGCGCGCTCGATGCCGATATACGCCTGCGGATCGATCCAGCTGGCTATTCGCTGCTGGCGCCGCGCGCCGAATTGCGCGGTGGTAGCGGGGCGCGGCTCGTATCGCTTTCACGCGTCGAGATTGCTGCACCGGTTGGCGAAGCCCCTTACGTTGCGGGGAACATCGCAACCGGCGGCGCGAACATGCCGCGGATCAGCGGTCGGATGGAGCGCAGCGAATCGGGTGGCTCGATATTCCGTCTGGCGATGGAGCGATATGCCGCGGGCGACAGCGCTCTCGCCGTCCCCCAGGTCGTCATTGCGCAGGGGCCGGGCGGCGCCCTCGGATTCTCTGGCCGGGTGCTCGCAAGCGGACCGCTGCCGGGCGGCTCGGCGACGAACCTCCTGCTGCCGCTCGAAGGCCGCTACGCGGGCGGGCAACTGGCGCTGTGGCGTTCCTGCATGGACGTTGCGTTCGACCGGCTTCAGCTCGCCGACCTCACATTCGAAAAGCGCGGGGTCACACTGTGCCCGGCACGGGGACGCCCCATTCTCTCAAGCGGGCCGGGCGGCCTGCGCATAGCCGCCGGCACCAGCGGGCTCGATCTCGAAGGATCGCTGGGGGAAACCCCGATACGGATTGCCACCGGTCCGATCGGGTTCGCCTATCCCGGCGTAATGACCGCGCGCGAAATCGATGTATCGCTGGGCCCGGTCGAGACCGCCAGCCGGTTCCGCATTTCCGACTTGGACGCGCGGATCGGGCAGGACATCGCCGGAACGTTCAGCGATGCGGATATCGCGATTGCGGCCGTCCCGCTCGATCTGATGCAGGCAAGCGGACAGTGGCGCTTCGCCGATGGGCGCTTGGAGATCGAGGAAGGCGCGTTCACGCTGGTCGATCGTGACGAATCGCCCCGGTTCAAACCGCTTATGGCGCGCGACGCCACTCTGACACTGGCCGAGAATGTCATCGACGCGCAGGCGCTGCTGAGGAATCCGGCAAGCGAACGCGTGGTGACCGCGGTCGATCTGCGCCATGATCTTGGAACCGGTGCGGGCTGGGCAGACCTCGACGTGCCCGGTGTCCGGTTCGANGAAGACTTGCAGCCCGAACAGATATCGCAGCTGGCCAAGGGGGTGATCGCCAATACCCGGGGAGTGGTCACGGGCACCGGACGTATCGACTGGGCCGAAAACGGGACCGTGACCAGTACCGGGCGTTTCTCCAGCGACGATCTCGATTTCGCGGCTGCGTTCGGACCGGTGAAGGGCGCGGCGGGGACGGTCGAGTTCACCGACCTGCTCAACCTTACGACCGCACCCGACCAGACGATCCGCGTTGCCTCGGTCAATCCGGGGATCGAAGTCTTCGATGGCGAGGTCGGCTTCGAGTTGCGCAATGGCGAAGTGCTGGCGGTATCGGGGGGATCGTGGCCCTTCATGGGCGGCGAATTGCTGCTCCGCGATGTCGATCTGACGCTGGGGATCAGCGAGGAGCGGCGCTACATCTTCGAAATCGTCGGGCTCGAAGCTGGCACCTTCGTGACCGCGATGGAACTCGAAAACATCTCGGCAACGGGGCTGTTCGACGGAACGGTTCCGATCGTGTTCGATGAACGCGGCGACGGGCGGATCGACACCGGCGTGCTGATTTCGCGGCCCCCGGGCGGCACCGTCTCCTATGTCGGCGACCTGACCTACGAAGACCTCTCACCGATTGCCAATTTCGCCTTCGATGCCCTGAAAAGCCTCGATTATTCGCAGATGCGGATCGTGATGGAAGGCCCCCTGACGGGCGAAATCGTGACCCGCGTGCGTTTCGACGGCGTGCGCCAGGGCGACGCGGCCCGGTCCAATTTCGTCACGCGGCGCCTGGCGGCACTGCCCCTGCAGTTCCGCATCAATGTGCGGGCGCAGTTCTACCAGCTGCTGACCAACCTCAAGTCGCTCTACGATCCCGCATCGGTGCGCGACCCGCGCGAACTGGGCCTGCTGTCCGACGACGGCACGCGCCTGCTGCGGCGCTCGATCACCGGCGAGGAAGCCGAACCCGATATCGACCCGGACGACATCGTGCCGGATGAAGAACCCATTCAGGAGCAGGAAAGCGAGTGAGGGCTATGAACGACCCCAAATTGACCGGGAGGGTGGCTGCCGCCATGCTCGCCACAGTCGCGCTCGGTGGTTGCATTACCGTCAATGCACCCGAGGAGCCGATCGTGATCGAGCTGAACGTCAACATCCGCCAGGAAGTGATCTACCGCCTCGCCGAAGACGCGGGCAATACGATCGAAGACAATGCGGATATCTTCTGATGGGTGAGGTTATGAACAAGCTAACGAAATCGGTTCTCGCTGCGGCGGCCCTGGCGACTGCGCTGGGCGGCATCGCGTCCCCGGCATTCGCCCAGCGCGATCCCGCCTATGCCTCGGCGCGTGCCGCCGGGCAGGTGGGCGAGCGGATGGACGGATATCTCGGCATTGTCGTGGCGGAGACCCCGGCGCTGCGCCGCATCGTCAACGACATCAACATCAAGCGCCGTGCGGTCTATTCCGAACGCGCCAAGGCAACCAGTGCCACGATCGAGGAATATGCGCTGACTGCCGGGTGCCAGGCCATCCTCGCAACGGCAGTTGGCGAGAAATACCAAGCGCCCGACGGCAGCTGGCAGACGCGCACTTCGGCCGCTCCCCTGCGCGACCCGCGCTGTCCCTGACCCTTACGCCCGACCGCCGGTTGGGCGGATTTGTGAACGCCGGCGGGCCATGCTGCCCGGCCTGTTTCGATTTTCCCGACCTTGGATGCACAGCACGCGCCGGTCCGTGTTGACTCGCCAACACCCCCCTTCTAAGGGGGCGACGCCCTCGGCGGGCAAGTCCGTGCCCGTGCCGCGCAACCCCCTTAAAGGAGCAAGGCATGAGCAACGACGAACCCGCACGGGAACCTGTTAAGGAGGATGCGCGGATCGACGCGCTGGAGGCGCGGCTTGCAGCCGCGCAGCAGCGCGAAGAGGAACGCAACCGTCCTCAGGCTTCGGGTGCCGATGCGAATTATCGCAGCGGAAACCGGGTCCTGGCGGATCTTCTTGGCGGGCTCCTTGGCGGTGCGGTGATCGGTTATGCCATCGGCTTCTTTACCGATACCAACCCGTGGGGTCTGTTGGTCGGGCTGTTCCTCGGAATAGTGGTGGCCTTCAGGAACGTTATCCGCGCGGCAAACCGGCGCCCCGGTGAATAATCCCCGAACCGAGGGGGTTACGGGGTGTTCGTTACAGGATTTAGGGACGTAAGAGACGTGGCAGCCGAACAGGCCAAAGTCGACCCGATGTACCAGTTCACGATCGAGCCGCTTGCCGGTTCGGGCGGCTGGGAAATCGCAGGCTACAACATTGCCTTCACCAACAGCGCGCTGTGGATGCTGATCACCACGGTGGTCCTGTTCCTCTTCGTGCTCGGCGGGATGAAGCGCGAACTCGTGCCCGGACGCTGGCAGATGGTCGTCGAATCNTTCACCGGGTTCATCGACGATATGCTCGAAGCGAATATCGGCAAGGAAGGGCGCAAGTATGTGCCCTATGTCTTCAGCCTGTTCATGTTCATCCTTTTCGCCAACCTGCTCGGCCTGATGCCGCTGGGCGTGTTCGGCCTGCACCCGTTCACCTTCACCAGCCACTTCACCGTCACCGGCGTGCTGGCGATCATCAGCTTCTCGATCGTGCTGCTGGTGGGTTTCTGGAAGCACGGGTTGCACTTCTTCTCGCTGTTCGTGCCCGAAGGCACGCCGCTGCCGATGATCCCCATTCTTGCACCNATCGAGTTCATCTCCTTCATGGTGCGCCCGTTCAGCCTTGGCCTGCGTCTGTTCGTGGCCATGATGGCCGGACACGTTCTGCTCGAAGTGCTGTCGAGCTTCGTGATCGACGGGACCAATGCCGGCGCCACCTTCGGCCTGATGGTCGGTTTGCCCAGCTTTATCCTGATGATCGGCATCTGCGCGCTCGAACTGCTCGTAGCCGGCATTCAGGCTTATGTTTTCGCCCTTTTGACGTCGCTGTACATCAACGACGCCGAGAACCTTCACTAATCGTTTTAATTTAGCGTTTTTCCAAAGGAGTTTGAAATGGAAGCTGAAGCTGCAAAGCTGCTCGGAGCCGGTCTCGCCGCTGTTGGTGCCGGTCTCGCCTCGCTGGGTGTCGGCAATGTCTTCGCCAAGTATCTCGAAGGCGCACTGCGTAACCCCGGCGCCGCCGACGGTCAGCAGGGCCGCCTGTTCATCGGCTTCGCCGCTGCCGAACTTCTCGGCCTGCTGGCGTTCGTCGTCGCGATGATCCTGATCTTCGTCGCCTAAGCACGACCACCGATATTGCACCGGCCGGATATGCGTCCGGCCGGTGCCGTGATTTTACCGTACCCGCCTTTCGAGAGCTGACATGCCCCAGATCGCACAGCTTGCCGAAACATGGTCCAGCCAGGTCTTCTGGCTGCTGGTCTTTTTCGGCATCACTTTCTTCGTCATCGGCCGCGGCATGGTGCCGAAGGTGATGGAAACCGTCGCCCAGCGTGACAGCCAGATCGCCGCCGACCTCGGCGCGGCCAAGGCCGCGCGCGATGCAGCCGACGAGCAGGAAGAGGCCTGGCGGGTCCGCGAGAACGAGAACCGCGCCGCGGCGCAGGCGATCGTGGCCAAGGCCAAGGACGAGGCTGCCGCCAAGTCCGAAAAGAAGCTCAAGGCGGCGCAGACCCGTCTCGACAAGAAGCTGGCCGAAGCCGAAGACCGTATTGCCGAAGCACGCACGGCGGCGCTGACCGAAGTCGAGGCAGTCGCTGCCGAAGCGGCTCAGGACATCGTCAGCCGTCTGGCTGGTGTAAAGGTGACCAAGCCGGTTGCTACCAAGGCGGTCAAGGAGGCGATGACTCATGGCTAATCCCGTAACCGGAGCGCCCGAAGTGTTCGCCACCGAAGCTGCCCAGACCCTGGTCGAGAATGGCAATGGCGGCGCACCGGTCCACGTCGAGCCCGAATTGTGGGGGCTTGCGCCCTTCCAGATCGTCTCGATCTCGATGCTGGTCCTGCTCCTGTTCGCCTTTTTCGGCGCCAAGGTTCACAAGAAGCTGGCCGGCGGGATCGACGGCAAGATTGCTGCGATCAAGGAACAGCTCGAAGAAGCCAAGCAGCTGCGTGCCGAAGCCGAGACGCTGCGCGAGGAATATGCGCGGAAGATCGCCGGGGCCGAAAAGGACGCCGAAGCGATGCTGGCCAATGCCCGTCATGAAGCCGACGCGATCCTCGAGAAGGCCGAAGCCGACAGCAAGGACATGGTTGAGCGCCGCAAGCGGATGGCGGAAGACAAGATCGCCGCTGCCGAACGCGAGGCAGTGGCCGATGTGCGCAACCGCGCGGTCAGCGTGGCGACGGCGGCAAGCCGGGCGCTGATTTCCGATAAGCACGATGCCGAAGCGGACAGGCTGATGGCCGACAAGGTCATCGCCGGGATCTGATCCCGCTCGCGGCACCGCGACATTCGAGAGGGCGGTCCTGCGGGGCCGCCCTTTTCCTATGTGCTGCGTCTCGGAGGAGGCGCCGGAGCCTGGGGCGGTGCCAGTGCCAGCGGGAGGCTACGGTTCGAGGACCAGCTTGCCGACGATGTCGCCGCGCTCCATCCGTTCGAAGGCTTCGCGCCATGAGGTTAGCGGCAGCGTGCAGTCGACATGCGGCGCAATCCGTCCCTCGCTTGCCAGCGTGTCGATCGCGCGGGCGACATGCGCGCCGCGTTCGGGAAACCGCCTCGCATATTCGCCGGCGCGGATGCCCACTACCGAGAACCCCTTGATCAGCGGGATATTGACCGCGATTTCGGGAATCCGCCCGGAGACGAAGCCGATCACCAGCAGCTTCCCGCCGAAGGTCACGCAGCGCGTGCTTTCATCGAAAACGTCTCCGCCCACCGGGTCGAACACGAGATCGCACAACCGGCCATCGGTCATCCGGGCAATGTCTTCGCGGAACCGCCCGGTATTGAGGATGGCAGCGTCGGGGCGGGCGACGGCGCGCAGCATCTCGAGCTTGTCCTTGCGGTGCGTTGCCGCGATGACCCTGCCGCCCAGCGCGCGCGCGAGGTCGCAGGCGGCAAGACCCACGCCCCCGCTTGCCCCATGCACCAGCACGGTCTGCCCGGGCTGCAAGCCGCCGATTTCCACCAGCGCGACATAGGCAGTGTGATAGGCCGCGCCCATTGCCGCCGCAGCGCGGAAATCCATTCCTTCCGGCATATGGCGCAGCGCGGACGCGGGGAGCGCGACGTATTCCGCGAACGCGCCGGTCTTGGCCCCTCCGCGCACCCGGTCGCCCACGGCAAAGCCGCTGCCGGGCGCCGCTTCGACGACCTCGCCGGCCATTTCCAATCCCGCGATGAAGGGCGGTTCGGGTTTGAACTGGTATTCCCCGCGCGTCATCAGCAGGTCGGGATAGTTGAGCGAGGCCGCGCGCATGCGCACCACGACCTCGCCCCGGGGCCGTTCCACCTCGGCCAGTACGACGCCGGACAGGTCGGGCGAAAGCGCGGTGACGAGGATGGCCTGCATTGCGGTCAGAAACTGTCCTTGGCGGCGCGCAGGGCGGCGAAGGTCTCCGCCGGGCTGGTCCCGCCCCAGCGATCGCGCAGCGCGTCCGCATCGGCCCGCAGGAAGGGATTGGTGGCCAGCTCGCGCGACAGCATGGTCGGCACGGTGGGTTCGCCCTTGGCGCGTTGTCCGTCGATGCGCGCGGCATAGAGCGCCAGTTCGGCATTGTCCGGATCGGCATGCAGCGCGAACTTGGCATTCGCCTGCGTATATTCATGCGCGCAATAGAGCAGCGTGTCGGCGGGCAACTGGCGGATCCGGTCGAGGCTGTTCCAGAACTGCTCGGCTTCGCCTTCGAACATGCGGCCGCACCCCAGCGCGAAGACGCTGTCGCCGACGAAAGCCATGTCCGCTTCGGCGATGTGATAGGCGATATGGCCGTTGGTGTGGCCCGAGACATCGATCACGCGTGCCTGCCAGTCGCCCAGCATCACGCTGTCGCCATTGCCGACCACGCGGTCGATCCGGCTCAGTTTGTCGACTTCCTGCGGGGCGATGACGGTGGCTCCGGTCGCATCCACGATCGCCGCATTGCCGCCCGCATGGTCGGGATGCCAGTGCGTATTCCAGATCTGCGTGATCTGCCAGCCCTTGGCGCCGGCCTGTTTCAGATATTCCGCCCCGTCGGGAGTATCGATCGCCGCGGTTTCGCCGCTGGCGGGGTCATGCAGCAGGAAACCGTAATTGTCGGACAGGCACGGGAATTGGTGAACTTCGAGCATGACGGGGAACCTAGNCGGGTTCCCCCNTATAGGAAAGGCCCGCTTGCGGATCNCGCAAGCGGGCCTNCCTGTGNTCGTCATCCCGGCGCAAACCGGGATCGCTGACGGCACCGNGGGACTTGTCGCCCNTGATCCCGGNTNNNGTCCGGGATGCCGGTGCGGCAGGCGCCCGCNGCGCNGGCGCCAACCTGTTACCGTCAGTCGTCCTTCTTCTTCAGCGCTTCGCCGAGGATGTCGCCGAGCGAGGCACCCGAGTCGGACGAACCGAACTGCTGGACCGCTTCCTTCTCTTCGGCGATCTGACGCGCCTTGATCGAGAAGTTGGGCTTCTTCGAACGATCGAAGCCGGTGACCATCGCGTCGACCTTGCTGCCGACCTGGAAGCGCTCGGGGCGCTGCTCGTCGCGGTCGCGGCCGAGATCGCTGCGCTTGATGAAGCCGGTCGCGCCGTCTTCGCCAACCTGCACTTCGAGGCCGCCATCGCGAACCTCGAGGATCGAGACGGTGACGGTTTCGCCCTTGCGGACCGAACCGGCGGCACCGGCCTCGGTCGGTGCACCCTTTTCGAGCTGCTTCATGCCGAGGCTGATGCGCTCCTTGTCGGTGTCGACATCGAGCACGACGGCTTCGACCTGCTCGCCCTTGCGGTGCAGTGCCAGGGCGTCTTCACCCGAGATGCCCCAAGCGATGTCCGACATGTGGACCATGCCGTCGACGTCGCCGTCGAGACCGATGAACAGGCCGAATTCGGTGGCGTTCTTGACTTCGCCTTCGACCTTCGAGCCGACCGGGTGCTTGTCCGCGAACTCTTCCCACGGATTGCGCTGGGCCTGCTTGAGGCCGAGGCTGATGCGGCGCTTCTCGCTGTCGACTTCGAGGACCATGACTTCGACTTCCTGCGAGGTCGAGACGATCTTGCCCGGGTGGACGTTCTTCTTGGTCCAGCTCATTTCCGAAACGTGGACCAGGCCTTCGATGCCCGGCTCGATTTCGACGAAGGCGCCGTATTCGGTGATGTTGGTCACGGTACCGGTCATCTTCATGCCGACCGGGTACTTCGCGGCAACGCCATCCCACGGATCGCTTTCCAGCTGCTTCATGCCGAGGCTGATGCGCTGGGTTTCTTCGTTGATGCGGATGATCTGGACGGTCACCGTGGCGCCGATTTCGATCATTTCGCTGGGGTGGTTGACCCGCTTGTAGCTCATGTCGGTGACGTGCAGCAGGCCGTCGATACCGCCAAGGTCGACGAAGGCGCCGTAATCGGTGATGTTCTTGACCACGCCGTCGATCACCTGGCCTTCGGCCAGCTTGTCGATCAGTTCGCTGCGCTGTTCGGCGCGGGTTTCTTCAAGCACGGCGCGGCGCGACACGACGATGTTGCCGCGGCGGCGGTCCATCTTGAGGATCTGGAAGGGCTGGGCCATGTCCATCAGCGGAGTGACGTCGCGCACGGGGCGGATGTCGACCTGGCTGCCGGGCAGGAAGGCCACGGCGCCGTCGAGGTCGACGGTGAAGCCGCCCTTGACGCGGCCAAAGATGCGGCCTTCGACGCGCTTGCCTTCGCCGAATTCGTTTTCGAGCTTGTCCCAGGCGGCTTCGCGGCGGGCGCGGTCGCGGCTGAGCATCGCTTCGCCTTCGGCGTTTTCGACGCGGTCGACATAGACTTCGACTTCATCGCCGACGCCGGGNGCGGTTTCGGTTTCGGAGCGCTGGAATTCCTTGAGNTCGACGCGGCCTTCGCTTTTGAGGCCGACATCGATGTGCGCCATGCCGTTTTCGATGGCAGTGACGGTGCCCTTGACGACGCGGCCTTCGAAGCCGCCNTCATCGGCGCCACCGAGCTGCTCGTCGAGCATGGCCGCGAAATCGTCGCGGGTGGGATTGGCTGAAGTTGCCATGTGTGAGTAGTCCTAACTTACGTTTGCTACCGGCCACCGGTTTTACCGGGGTCTTTACCCGTCTCTGCGCACGATTGCGCAGGCCAACGGGGCAAGAGGGCCGCTGTCTCCCGCGAGGCCGGATGCCGCCGCGGAAGTCCTTTCAATCGGGGATTGAGAGAACGGGCGCGCGCCTAGGCGAAACGGGCGCGAAAGGCAAGCGAATTGCGGGCCGCTGCCGATAGACATGGACCGCATGTTACACGGTCCGGAGCAAAAACCGGTGCTGGCGCTCCGCTTCGTGCAAACGGCGGGATTCCGCAGGGTCGATAGCAAGGGGAGGGGCATCGCTGGCACCATGCGCCGGCCCGGGCCATGTAGGAAAGCGCCCCCGCGCGCCGCTTCCCGGGACCGCTCAGCCGATAGCCTGCTCGACCGCCTCGATCGCCGCGGCGACGGCCTCGTCCTTGTCGAGGTCGCTGGTGTCGATCACCATGGCATCGGGGGCCGGTACCAGCGGCGCGACGGCGCGGTTGCGGTCGCGTTCGTCGCGGCGCCGCAAATCGTCCTGGATCTCGAGCAGGTTCACGCCCGCGCCGCGTTCGCGCATTTCGAGGAAGCGGCGCTGCGCGCGCGCCTCGACGCTGGCGGTGACGAACAGCTTGGCCTGCGCCTCGGGCGCGATCACCGTGCCGATGTCGCGCCCGTCGAGCACGGCGCCGGTGTCGCGCGTGGCGAAGCTGCGCTGGCGGTCGAACAGCGCCTGCCGCACCGCCGGGTGAACCGACACGCGGCTTGCCAATCCGCCGGTCTGCTCATCGCGCAATTCGGGATCGCCGAGCAAGGTATCGGGAAAGCCGGTGGCGGCGAGCGCATCGCCGGCGTCGTCCGGGTCGCCGCCATCGAGGAAGACCTGCCGGCCGACCGCGCGATAGAGCAGCCCGGTATCGAGATGGGGCAGGCCGAAATGAGCCGCCAGGGCCTTGGCAATCGTGCCTTTCCCGCTAGCAGTCGGTCCGTCTACGGCAATGATCATGCTTCGCGTTCCTGTGTCTTGCGCGTGCCCCGCACGGCCTTGGCGATGCCGAAGATCGCGATGGCGGCCCAGAATCCCTCGAGCACGAGGCTCGGCCAATTGGTATGCACCAGCAGCGAGACGGTAAGCAGCGCTGCCCCCATGAGATTGGTGCCATGCAGAACGAACGGGTTGGGCGCATCCTTGATGGTCAGATAGCCATAGGCGCCGATAATGCAGGCGGTGCCGACGAAACCAACCCAGCTGGCCCAGTCGAGCCCGGTCATGCCGCGGCCTGCGCGATCAGATCGATGAAATTGGGGAAGCTGGTGGCGATCGGTTCGGCGCTGTCGATGGCGACGCCGTCGCCGCTGGCGAGCCCTGCGACCGCCATGCTCATCGCNATGCGGTGGTCGAGATGCGTGGTNACCGGACCGCCGCCGGGCANNGGCGTGCCGCCNGNGCCNNNNATGNTCAGNCCNTCGTCGNTTTCCTCNANCNTNNCNCCNGCCNNGCGCAGCGCCTGCGCCATGGCGGANAGGCGGTCGCTTTCCTTGACGCGCAATTCCTCNANNCCGCNGGTGANGGTGGNGCCNTCGCGCCAGCGCNGCNGCNACGAACAGNACGGGAAATTCGTCNATCATGCNNGGGGCGATNGCNGGGTNGACNGNNATNCCNGTCAGNGGNCGGCNTGGCGNACNCGCAGATCGGCCACCGGCTCGCCGCCGACNTCGCGNGTNNTCGATNACATNCGATNTNCGCGCCCATCTGTCCGCAGCACNNNGAANATGCCNTNGCGNGTGGGATTGAGGCCGACGTTCTCGATCANCAGGTCGCTGCCGGGCACGATGCTGGCGGCGACGGCAAAGAACGCCGCCGANGATGGATCGCCCGGCACTTCGATATCNCAGGGGTGCAAATCGGCGGGGCCGTGGATGCGGATGATCCGCGCGCCATCANCCTCTTCCACGCTCAGTTCGGCACCGAANCCGCGCAGCATGCGTTCGGTATGNTCGCGCGTGGCGACCGGTTCGATCACACTGGTGATGCCGGGCGTGTTGAGGCCCGCCAGCAGCACCGCGCTCTTGACCTGCGCGCTGGCGACCGGGAGGCGGTATTCGATCGGTACGGCGGGCTGGAGGCCTTCCATCATCAGCGGCAAGGTGCCGCCAGGGGAGGGGGTGAAGCTGGCCCCCATCTGCGACAGCGGATCGATCACCCGGCCCATCGGCCGCTTCGACAGGCTGGCATCGCCGGTAAAGGCGGCGGTGATGCCATGGCTGGCGATGAGCCCCATCAGCAGCCGCGTCGAGGTGCCCGAATTNCCCATGTCGAGCGCCTCGCCGGGNTGCAGCAGCCCGCCGACGCCGACCCCGTCGACCACCCAGTCGGACCCGTCGCGATCGATCCGCGCGCCCATCGCGCGCAGCGCGGCGGCAGTGGCCAGCACGTCTTCGCCCTCGAGCAGGCCCGAAATGCGGCTGCGGCCCACGGCCAGCGCCCCGAACATGAGCGCGCGGTGGCTGATCGACTTGTCGCCGGGGACGCGGATGCGCCCGGTCAGCGGGCCGGAAGGAAAGAAGGTATGGGCGGTCAAGCGATTGTCCCGTATGACGCTGGTGGCGGAACGCCGCGCTTTGACAGTGGCAATGCGTTCTGGCAAGGCGCGCGCGCTGTTGATTCCTGCATGGCAGGTTCCCATCAATACGATTACGAATTCACGGCCCCGGGCGTAACGGCTGGGGCGGCACACTCAAGGATTACACATGGTCAAACCGGAATGGGGCACCAAGCGGACGTGCCCGAACTGCGGCACCCGCTTCTACGATCTGAACAAGGACGAACCCGTCACCTGCATCGAATGCGGTGAAGAATGGTCGCCCGAACCCGTGCTCAAGTCGAAGCAGCCGATCCTTGCCGAGGAAGANAGCAAGAAGAAGAAGGACGCCGAGGCGGACAGCGATCTGGGCGGCGACGACGACGATGACGATCTCGACATCGATATCGACGAGGACAGCGATTCTCCCGACAATGAAGTCGACCTCGGCGGCGACGACGACCTCGGCGTCGAAACCAAGTCCAAGGGCGACGACGACAACGTCGACGAAAGCTGATTTTTTCTCTTGCGTTGCGCGGGGCGGCCCCATAAAGGGCTGCCTCCGCAAGGCTGGCGCACCTCCCAGGGGGCGCCATGAAAAATGGCTCGGGGCCTTAGCTCAGCTGGGAGAGCGCTACAATGGCATTGTAGAGGTCAGCGGTTCGATCCCGCTAGGCTCCACCATTTTCCCCATTGCGGGCCGGATATGTTGGTAGCAGGCCGCGACGACGGTTGCGGCTTGCTTCCACCACACCCGGGCAGACAGTTCTGGGTTTCACCGGGGAATTCCCCACGCTGGCCAACGAGTTTTCGTTCGCCGGCGTTTTTCGCGTCTATTCGGGCCGCCCGCGGTTCGGAAGGAGTAAGCAGGCATGTTCGACAATCTGTCCGATCGCCTCGGTAACGTCTTCGACCGCCTGAAGGGGCGCGGCGCGCTGTCCGAAAGCGACGTGCGCGAAGCCATGCGCGAGATTCGCGTGGCGCTGCTCGAAGCCGATGTCGCGCTGCCCGTGGTCCGCCGCTTTATCGATGCGGTGACCGAGAAATCGGTGGGCCAGGACGTGCTGCGCTCGGTCACGCCGGGTCAGCAGGTCGTCAAGATCGTCGATGACGAGCTGGTGGCGATGCTCGGCGGAGGCGAGGATGCCGATCCCGCCGACCGCGAACTCAATTTCGCGGCCAAGCCGCCGGTGGTGATCATGATGGTCGGCCTGCAGGGTTCGGGCAAGACGACCACGACTGCCAAGCTGGGCAAGCTGCTCAAGGAAAAGCACGGCAAGAAGGCGATGATGGCGTCGCTCGACGTCAACCGTCCGGCGGCGCAGGAACAGCTCAAGGTGCTCGGCGAACAGGTCGATGTCGCCACGCTGCCGATCATCGAGGGCCAGCAGCCGGTCGATATCGCCCGCCGGGCGATGGACAGCGCCAAGCTACAGGCCGCCGACGTGCTGCTGCTCGATACGGCAGGCCGCCTGCATGTCGATGAAGCGCTGATGGCCGAGATGAAGGCCATCGCCGGCGTGTCGACGCCGACCGAAGTGCTGCTGGTGGTCGACAGCCTGACCGGCCAGGACGCGGTCAATGTCGCGCAGAGCTTCACCGGCGAAGTGCCGCTGACCGGCGTGGTGCTGACCCGCATGGATGGCGATGCGCGCGGCGGTGCGGCGCTGTCGATGCGCTATGTCACCGGCAAGCCGATCAAGTTTGCAGGGACCGGCGAAAAGCTCGACGCGATCGAGGCGTTCGACCCCAAGCGCGTGGCGGGCCGCATCCTCGGAATGGGCGATGTCGTCAGCCTGGTCGAAAAGGCCGCGCAGGGCATCCAGCAGGACGAGGCGGAAGCGCTCGCCAAGAAGATGGCCAAGGGCCAGTTCGACCTCGAAGACCTGCGCATGCAATTGAAGCAGATGCAGAACATGGGCGGGCTGGGCATGCTCGCGGGGATGCTGCCGGGCATGAAGAAGGCCAAGGCGGCGATGGCTGCGTCGAACATGGACGACCGGGTGCTGCTGCACATGGATGCGATCATCGGGTCGATGACCGCCAAGGAGCGCAAGAACCCCGCGCTGCTCAACGCCAAGCGCAAGAAGCGCGTGGCAGCGGGGTCGGGTACGCAGGTGCAGGACGTCAACAAGGTGCTGAAGATGCACCAGGAGATGTCGCGCGCCATGAAGCAGATCAAGAAGATGGGCGGGCTCAAGGGCCTCGGCGCTTTGTTCGGCAAGGGGGGCATGGGTGCCGCCATGCCGGGTCTTGGCGGTCCGGGCGGCGGGATGCCCGGAATGGGCGGCGGCAAGGGGCCGGGGGTGGATCCCTCCACGCTTCCGCCCGACCTGCAGGACCTGCTCAACAAGAAATAGATTTCAGACGTTTACATTCGAAAGGTAATATCAAATGGCAGTTGCAATCCGTCTTTCGCGTGGTGGTGCGAAGAAGCGCCCCTACTACCGCATCGTGGTTGCCGATTCGCGTGCCGCACGCGACGGCAAGTATCTCGAGCAGATCGGCACCTACAACCCGATGCTGCCCAAGGATTCAGGCGAGCGCGTCAAGCTCAACGAAGACCGCGCACGCCACTGGCTGAGCGTCGGCGCCAAGCCGAGCGACCGCGTCCACCGCTTCCTCGATGCCGCCGGCATCCTCGAGCGCAGCCCGCGCAACAACCCGAAGAAGGCCGAGCCGGGCGAAGCCGCCAAGGAACGCGCCGAGGAAAAGGCCGCGAAGCAGGCTGAAGCCGAGGAAGCCGCCAAGGCTGCCGCAGAAGAAGCCAATGCTCCGGCCGAAGAAGCAGCTGCCGAAGACGCTCCCGCCGAGGAAGCCGCAGCTGAAGAAGTTACCGAAGACAAGGGCGAGTAAGCGCACCCATGTCGGACAAGCCCGTCACGCTCGCTGCCGTCACCGGTGCGCATGGCGTGACGGGCGAAGTCCGCCTGAAGCTGCTCGGCGAGGGCTATGAAGCGCTCAAGCCGCACAAGAGCTTCAACGGGGGGTCGCTGACCCTCACCAAACTCCGCAGCGATAACAAGGGCGGCGCGATCGCGCGGTTCGCCGAGGTGGCCGACCGGACCGCAGCCGAACAGCTGCGCGGTACCGCACTTGCGGTTTCGCGCGAGAACCTGCCGGCGCTGGACGAGGGGGAATTCTATTTCTCCGACCTGCTCGATCTGGCCGTCGTCACCGATACGGGCGAAGCGGTGGGTCGCGTCTGCGCAGTGGAGAATTTCGGCGCGACCGATATCGTCGAGATCGAGAAACCCGACGGCAAGAAGTTCATGGCGCCGCTGACCGCGCAGGCAGTGCCGCGCTGGGACGCGAGCCAGTTGGTGATCAACCCCGATTTCATCGGCTAGCCGGGAGGCGCCCGCAAATTCAGCGCCTGAGCGGACGTTCGCGGGCGAGGTGATTGCGGATCGTGGTTGCGGCAACGCCCGCCTGTCCCATCGCATGGCTGATCTGGTCGAGTCCGATCACCACGTCGCCCGCAGCGAACAGCCCGGGCACGCTGGTTTCGAGGTGGTCGTCCACCAGTACGCAGTCCTGTTCGCTGACCTCGGCCCCGCAGCTGACTGCCAATCCCGAACGCACCAGCGATCCAAGCGCGGGATAGATGCTGTCGAAGGCCATGCGGCCCGCGCCAGTGTCGAAGGCGATCCGGCCATTCTCGATCGCATAGCCGCTGCACGGGCCCGCCACCCGGGCGATCCCCGCCTCGTCCAGCGCCTGCGAACACTGTGCGGACAGGTCGTGGTCGCCGTGCGGTGATACCAGCGTAAGGTCGGCCGTATAGGTGCGGATGAACTGCGCTTCGGCGGTGCCATGGTCGGCGGTGCCGATCACCGCCACGCGCTTGTCGGTCACTTCGTAGCCATCGCAGACCGGGCAATAGCGCAGCAGCCCGCGGCCGAGCGCTTCGGCGTGGAACTGGTCGTCCATCCCTTCCGGCCGGTTGTTGACCACGCCGGTCGCCAGCAGGACGGTGCGCGCGCGGAAGTCCTCGTCGTCGCAGCGCACGATGAACTGGTCGCCATCGCGCCGCAGGTCGGTCACGCGGCGGGGTTCGCGCAGCGCGCCGTGGCGAGCCGCCTGGTCGCGCATGCGTTCGAGCAGTTCGTTGCCGTTGATCCCGTCGGGAAAACCCGCGTGATTGTGGCTGGTGGGGATCCAGCTCGCCCGGCTCGTACCGCAATCGAACATGCGGATCGAAAGGTGATAGCGCGCCAGATAGATCGCGGCGGTCAGCCCGGCGGGCCCCGCACCCACGATGATGCAATCGTCGACATTCATGGCAGGACTACGCACCACGCGCCGATGGGTGCCGTTCGCCGAGGCAGAATGGCCGCCGGACCGGTCCGCGCTTTTGCATGCACACGTCGGCATGGCAGGACCTTCGGCAAGGGGGATTGCAAACGATGATCGAAAATATGGTTTTCCTCGCCGGCGCTTACGCAGCGTTGGCCGCCGGGCTCGGTGCAGGTGTCGGCAGGGTGTCGCCTTCGATCGGGCCGCGGCTGCGCCATGCTTTCGCGGGCATCGCGCCGCTTGCCGCGGTGCTCGGGATGAAGCTGACCGAGGCCGACAGCGTGACGCTGCATGGCGCGGACCTCGCCGCGGGCGGCGGACTGGTCGTGCTGGGTATCGCCGCGTCGGTAATGGCCGCGAAAGCCTTGCCTGCCGCCGGGCGCGCTGCGCCTGCAGAGGATCGCCTGCCGATCGGCTGATCCCCGCGGCCGGCTATGGCGCTGCTGCCGATTGGCGGCTAGGGCGCGCGGCATGGGTTTTGCAGCCACCATTCTCACGCTCTATCCCGAGATGTTCCCCGGTCCGCTGGGGGTCAGCCTTGCCGGGCGCGCGCTCGAGCGCGGCGACTGGTCGTGCGACACCGTGCAGATCCGCGATTTCGCCACGGACAAGCACCGCACCGTCGACGATACGCCCGCGGGCGGCGGCGCGGGGATGGTGCTCAAACCCGATGTGCTCGGCGCGGCGATCGCCAGCGTGGGCGAGGGGCGGCCGATCCTTGCCATGACGCCGCGCGGCAAGCCGATATCGCAGGCGCGCATCCGCGCCATCGCGCAGGGCCCCGGCGTGGCCATCTTGTGCGGCCGTTTCGAAGGGTTCGACGAACGCATTTTCGAGGCCTATCCGCAGATCGAGCAGGTCAGCCTCGCCGATATCGTCCTGTCGGGCGGCGAGACCGCTGCGCTGGCCATTCTCGACGCTTGCATTCGCCTGCTTCCCGGCGTAATGGGCGCGCCCGATAGCGGAGTCGAGGAGTCCTACGAGAACGGGCTCATCGAATACCCGCAATATACCCGACCTCAGCAATGGGAAGGGCGCACGATCCCTGAAGTGCTGCGATCGGGGGATCATGCGAAGATCGCTGCTTGGCGCAAGGCAAGGAGCGAAGATGATACTCGGTTACGCAGGCCGGACCTTTGGGAGCGTTACTGTGACGCTCGGGACCGACCTGCCTCTGGCGCGCGGCGAAAAGACTAAGGATACGGTTCGATGAACCTCATTCAGCAGCTCGAAGCGGAAGCTATCGAGAACCTCGGGAAGGAAATCCCCGAATTCCGCGCCGGTGACACCGTGCGCGTCGGCGTCCGCGTTGTCGAAGGCAACCGTGAACGTGTCCAGAATTTCGAAGGCGTTGTCATTGCCCGCTCGAACCGCGGCATGGGCAGCAACTTCACCGTGCGCAAGATGTCGTTCGGCGAAGGTGTGGAGCGCGTGTTCCCGCTCTACTCGCCGATCATCGACAGCATCACCGTGGTGCGTCGCGGCATCGTGCGTCGTGCCAAGCTCTATTACCTGCGCGGCCGCACCGGCAAGCGCGCGCGTATCGCGGAACGCCGCGACAACGCGCCCAAGGCGTAAGCGCAAACAGCAGTTCTCTTCGCGAGAATCTTGGGGCGGTTTTCCTTCGGGGAGACCGCCCTTTTTGCATCTTGCGCCGCAGTTGCCGGGAGAGGGAGCACGAGCCTTCACCGGGCCGGCGGGGCATGGCGCGGGCCCGGTGCTTGCAATCGCGCCACCGCGTTGCGAGGAAGCAGTCGATCGATCCTTGGGGAGAACCTATGAAAGCCATGTCCCTTGCCGCCGCGCTGGCGTTCGGCACCTGCCTGTCTGCCCCGGCCAATGCCCAGACCACTACGGAGACCGCGCCCATGGACCTGACCTTCGAGCGTGTTTTCGCCTCGCCCGGCCTCGACGGGCCGACGCCGCGCAAGGTGAAGCTGTCCCCCGACGGGCGTTATCTTACCGTGTTGCGCAATCGCGCCGACGACCGCGAACGCTACGATCTGTGGGCCTATGACCGCAATGCGGGCGAATGGGCGATGCTGGTCGACAGCGAGGTGCTGGGTTCGGGCCGCGAACTGTCCGAGGAGGAGAAGATGCAGCGCGAGCGCGCGCGGGTCGGCAGCCTGAAGGGCATCATCGACTATCAGTGGACCGAGGATGGCACCGGCGTGCTGGTCCCGCTCGATGGCGATCTCTACCTCGCGCGAGTGGGCGGGGAAGTGGTACGGCTGACCGATACCGAGGAAAGCGAACTCAATCCCGCGCTCAGCAATACGGGCAGCCACGTTTCCTTCGTCCGCGATCGCCAGCTGTGGGTCGGCGAGACGGGGGGCGAGACCGCACCGATCACGCCGCGCGAGGGCGAGGCGGTACGCTGGGGCGAGGCCGAGTTCGTCGCGCAGGAGGAAATGGGCCGGATGACCGGCTATTGGTGGAGCCCCGACGACCGGCGCATCGCGGTCGAGCGCTTCGACGAGAGCATGGTCGGCATCGTGACGCGGGCGGCGATCGGCGCGACGGGCACCAGGGTGTTCGACCAGCGCTATCCGGTCGCGGGCAGCGAAAACGCCGATGTCGAACTCTATGTGATGGATCCCGACGGTGAGAACCGGGTGAAGGTCGATCTCGCCGCGCATCAGGAGCCGGGAATCTATACCGAAGGCGATCCGACCGATTTCTACCTCGCCCGCGTGGACTGGGCGCCCGATGGCAGCGCGCTCTACGTCCAGCGCCAGAACCGCGAGCAGACCGTGCTCGACATGCTCCGGGTCGATCCGGAGACGGGCGCGCTGTCGCCGGTCTTCACCGAAAAGGCCGCGGTTGCGGATTACTGGATCAATCTTGGTGACGACTACAAGCTGCTCCAGGATGGCAGCCTGGTCTGGTGGTCCGAGCGCGACGGCTTCGGTCACCTCTATCTCTATTCTGCCGACGATGGCTGGAAGGATGCACGCCAGCTGACGCCCGGGTCATTCGTCGTCACCAAGCTGGTGGGTGTGGACCAAGCAGCGGAGCGCCTGTTCTATCTCGCCACGAGCGAAGAGGACCCGCTCGAACAGCATATCTATGCGCTCGACTACGGCGATCCGTCCGCGCAACCGGTGCAGCTGACCGAAAGCGGCTTCACCCATACGGCGACGATGGACGGGAAGGGGCAGACGCTCGTCATCATCCGCTCGAACGACGACACGCCGCCGCAGAGCTACATTGCCGACCAGGACGGGCAGCGCCTCGCATGGATCGAGGAGAACGCGCTCGATGCGGATCATCCCTACGCGCCCTACCTCGCCAGCCACCGGCCGACGCAATACGGCACGATCCCAGCCGAGGACGGCACGCCGCTGCACTGGGAAATGATCACGCCCGAAATGGAGCCGGGCAAGCGCTATCCAGTCTATTACTATCACTACAGCGGGCCGGGCCCGCAGATCGTCAATCGAGGCTGGAACGGCGCGTTGCCCCAGGCCATCGTCGACAGGGGCTATATCTGGTTCGCGCTAGACAACCGCGGCAGCAATTATCGCGGGGTTGCCTTCGAACAGCCGATCTACCGGGCGATGGGCGGGGTCGAAGTGCGCGACCAGAAGGCCGGGGCGGAGTATCTCAGGACGCTCGACTTCGTCGATCCGGACAAGATCGCCGTGGATGGCTGGTCCTATGGCGGCTACATGACGCTCAAGCAGTTGCAGGCCGACCCGGGTCTCTACGCCGCGGGCATCAGCGGCGCGCCGGTGACCCGCTGGGAGCTCTACGACACGCATTATACCGAGCGTTACATGGGCACGCCGCAGGACGACGGCGCAGCCTATGATGCCGCCAGCGCGATTCCCGATGCGACGAAGATAAGCGATCCGCTGCTGATCATCCACGGCATGGCCGATGACAATGTGGTGTTCGAAAACGCGACCGAGATCATCTCCGCGATGCAGGAAGCCAATGTGCCGTTCGAGATGATGCTCTATCCCGGATACACCCACCGCGTTTCGGGCGAACAGATCTCACCGCATCGCTACAACACCGTGTTCCGCTTCCTTGAGAGCCATGGTGTAACCCCGCCCGAGTGAGGCTTTAGGGTGCGCAAACGTATGTGCGCTTGCGGGGGCGCAGCTAATCGCTATCTCGGCGACACAGAAATACTGGAGATGTAATTTGGGTTATCGTGTTGCCGTGGTCGGTGCGACCGGGAATGTCGGCCGGGAAATGATGCAGGTCCTGGCAGAACGCGGCTTCCCCTGNGACGAGGTGGCAGCGGTTGCCAGCAGCCGCTCGCAGGGCACCGAAGTCGAATTCGGCGACACGGGCAAGATGCTCAAATGCAAGAACATCGAGCATTTCGACTGGGCCGGCTGGGACATCGCGCTGTTTTCCGCGGGCAGCGGACCGGCCAAGGAATATGCGCCCAAGGCGGCGGCGGCCGGCTGCGTCGTGATCGACAACAGCTCGCTCTACCGCATGGATCCCGATGTGCCGCTGATCGTGCCCGAGGTGAACCCCGAGGCGATCCACGATTATGCCAAGCGCAACATCATNGCCAATCCCAACTGCTCGACCGCGCAGCTGGTGGTGGCGCTTGCGCCGCTGCACAGGGCNGCGCGGATCAAGCGCGTGGTGGTCTCGACTTACCAGTCGGTTTCGGGCGCNGGCAAGGCGGGGATGGACGAGCTGTTCCAGCAGAGCCGCGCGATCTTCGTCGGGGATTCGATCGAGCCGGTGAAGTTCACCAAGCAGATCGCCTTCAACGTCATCCCGCATATCGATGTCTTCATGGACGATGGTTCNACCAAGGAAGAATGGAAGATGGTGGTCGAGACCAAGAAGATCCTCGACTCCAAGATCAAGCTCAACGCGACCTGCGTGCGGGTGCCGGTGTTCGTCGGCCACGCCGAGGCGGTGAATATCGAGTTCGAGGACGAACTGTCGGCCGAACAGGCGCAGGATATCNTGCGCGAGGCCCCCGGCATCATGCTCGTCGACAAGCGCGAGGACGAGGGATACGTCACTCCGGTCGAAGCAGCGGGCGACAGCGCGACCTACATCAGCCGCGTGCGCGACGACCCGACGGTCGACAATGGCATCACGCTGTGGTGCGTCTCCGACAATCTGCGCAAGGGCGCCGCGCTCAATGCGGTGCAGATCGCCGAGCTCCTCGGCCGCGAATGCCTCAAGAAGGGATGATCCGCAACGCCCTGCTGCTTGCGCTCCCGCTGGCTCTGGCGGGATGCGGTTCGGCGCCGGACCAGCCCGCCGCGGAAGTGGGCGAGCAGGGCGATGCCGCGCAGCAGCGCATCGCGCAGGCGCGGATCGTGGTGAACGCCGACGGGCTTTCGGCGAGCGGCGAAACGCTCGGCTTCAGCACGCCGCGCGCCGAGGTCGATGCCCTGGCCGCACAAGCGTTCGGCGCAGCCCCCTCCACGTCGCGCAATGAAGAATGCGGCGCAGGGCCGATGGATTTCAGCCAGTTCGGTCCGCTGCAGATCGCCTATCTCGACGGCAGCTTCGCCGGCTGGTTCGTCCGCGCCGGCGAAGGCGTGGTTACCGCGGATGGCATCGCCCCCGGTGTGACGACCTTGGACGCATTGCAGGACGAGCGGCAGGTACAGCAGCTCGACACCACGCTGGAGGGCGAGTTCCAGTACACGACGGGCGATTACGGCACGATCACCGGCTTCGCCGCGCCCGAT